>Ga0214472_10002519_pt1 | contig 19666 bp, 17 predicted proteins | sample RVTome_6_FD_207662 | JGI IMG/M metagenome (GOLD analysis project Ga0214472, IMG submission 207662) | Soil microbial communities from uranium-contaminated site in the Upper Colorado River Basin, Wyoming, United States - RVT140D175 | ecosystem: Environmental > Terrestrial > Soil > Contaminated >...
CCTGGACGCTGCTGGCCGCCCATGCGCTCACCAGCGGTGCCGAAAAGCCGAAGCTGGCCGTGAACGGCGTACCCACAGACGGGCCGCTCTACGAACGCTTCGATCTGGCGGCGCTTGGCGGCGGCGTCACCCTGCTGAATCGGGGAAAGAAGCCGGTCACCGTTGCCGTGACGGCGCGCGGCGCGCCGCTTGCGCCGGAACCCGCCGGCGGCACTTTCGCCTCCCTGACGCGGGCCTATTTCGCGCTGGACGGCATGCCGGTGGATTTGTCGGCGGTCGGCCAGGGCGAGCGTTTCGTCGCCGTCCTGACGGTGATCTTCAACGACCGGGAAAACGGCCTGATCATCGTCGACGATCCGCTGCCGGCCGGCTTCGAGATCGACAATCCGAACCTGTTGCGCAGCGGCGAAGTGAAAGACCTGGACTGGCTGAAACTGGACGGCAATCCGACCCATCAGGAGTTCCGATCCGACCGGTTCGTCGCCTCCTTCGACCGGGCCAACATGTCCGACACCCGCCTCGAAATGGCTTATATCGTGCGCGCCGTCTCGCCCGGCCGCTTCGCCCATCCGGCTGCGGTGGTCGAAGACATGTATCGGCCGGAACGGCATGCGCGCACGGCGTCGGGCGCGGTCGAGGTGGTTGGACCGCTGCGGTGACGTTGGCGGACGTGGATGCGGTGTTCGGCATTGGGCAAAGGCCCCCCCTGAGCGGCTGCGCCGCCCACCCTTGCCAGATCGGGGAGGGATCGTTCAGGAACCACCGAACCGCTTATCCGTTTTGTGAGTGGTCAGTCACTCGGGATCCCCCATTTTGGGGAGGGTGGCCGGCGCAGCCGGTCGGGTGGGGTCTTTCTTCGATGCCGGCTTCTGTGACATGTATCGATAGTGTCCGCGAAAGGCCTTGCGCGTGAACCGGGTCGCCCAATTCCTGAAAACCCATCGCGGGCTCGCGATGGCCGCAATCTTCGCCGCCTGCCTGCCGGTGCTTGCCGCAGCCGGGCTGCAGCAGGCGGTGGAACGCGCCGACGGGGTCCTGCCGACGGTCGAAACCTCCATGCTCGTCACCGACCGCGACGGCGTCTTGCTGCGCCCCTTCCCGGTTTCGGACGGGCGCTGGCGCCTGCCGGTCGCCCTCGACGCGGTTGATCCGGATTATGTCCGCATGCTGCTGGCCTATGAGGACCGGCGCTTTTTCGCCCATCGCGGCGTCGATGTGCGAGCCCTGGTCCGCGCCGGGCTGCAATTGGCCGGCAATGGCCGCATCGTTTCCGGCGGCTCGACCCTGACCATGCAGGTCGCGCGGCTGCTCGGCGGCCGCAATACTCGCGGCGCCGGCCGCAAGGCCGATCAGATCCTGTGGGCGCTGGCGCTGGAGGCGGCCCATGGAAAGACGGAAATTCTCGAAGCCTATGTGAACCTGGCGCCCTTCGGCGGCAATCTGGAAGGGGTGCGCACCGCCGCGCTCGCCTATTTCGGCAAGGAGCCGAAACGCCTGTCGGCGGCGGAAGCCGCGCTGCTGGTCGCCCTGCCGCAGGCGCCGGAAAGCCGGCGGCCGGACCGGTTTCCCGACGCCGCGCGCGCCGCGCGTAACCGGGTCCTGATGCGCGCCCTGTCGGCGGGGCTCATCGACCGGCGGGCCTATGACCGGGCGATCGCGACCCCCGTTCCAAACTTGCGGCGCGCCATGCCGATGCTGGCGCCGCATCTGGCCGAGACTGCGCGGGCGGCGCATCCGGGCAGGGCCGAAATCGGACTGCGCATCGACGCGGCCTTGCAGCGGCAATTGCAGGACCTGGCATTGCGGCGCTTGGCGCAGGCTTCCCAAGAGCATTCCATCGCGCTCGTCGTCGCCGACATCAAGACCGGTGACGTGCTCGCGTCGGTCGGCTCGCCGGATTATTTCCGCAAACGCAACAATGGATTCGTCGACATGACGACCGCCGTGCGCTCGCCTGGATCGACCCTGAAGCCGCTGATCTATGCGCTGGCCTTCAGCGACGGCATCGCCCATCCCGAAAGCCTCATCGAGGACCGACCGATCGCGTTTTCCGGCTATGCACCGGCCAATTTCGACCGCGATTACCAGGGAACCGTCACCGTCCGCGACGCCCTGCAATTGTCCCTCAACGTGCCGGCGGTGCAATTGCTCGACGCGCTCGGCCCGGCGCGGCTGCTTTTGACCATGCGCAAGGCCGGCGCCAGGCCGGTGCTGCCCGATGGCGCGCCGCCCAGCCTGGCCATCGGTCTCGGCGGCGTCGGCGTGACGCTCATGGACCTGGTCTCGATCTATCGCTCGCTCGCCTCCGGCGGCTATTATCTTCCCCTGCGCACTGGCGCCGGGACGGGGGGCGGGCAAGCCGCGCCCGAACCCGAACAGGTGCTGGATCCAAGGGCCGCGTGGATGACCGCTTCGATTCTGGCCGGCGCCCGCGACCCCCGCGGCATGCTCGGCGGCGGCTTCGCCTTCAAGACCGGCACCACCTATGGCTATCGCGACGCCTGGGCCATCGGCTTCGACGGCAAACATGTGGTCGGCGTGTGGACGGGCCGGCCGGACGGCAAACCGGTTCCCGGCCTGGTCGGCATCGACGTGGCCGCGCCGATCCTCGCCGACGTCTTCGCCCGGCTCGGCAAGGTCGCGCCGCTGCCGCCGGCGCCTCCCGGGGTGTCCTCGATGCGCACGGCCGATCTGCCGCTGCATATGCGCCATGTGGGCCGCGCGGCGGCGGAGGTCTCGGCCGAGACCGGCGGGCCGGAACTGGCCTATCCGCCGGACCTGGCACGCATCGATCTCGACCTGGCCGGGTCGGACGCCGCGCCCCTGCACCTGAAAGTGCGCAACGGCCACCTGCCGCTGACCTTTCTGGTCAACGGAGCGCCGATCGCCCAAAAAAGCTTTTCGCGCACGGCCGAATGGCGGCCGGATTCCGAAGGCTTCGCCGATATCGTCGTCATCGACGCCAAGGGCGCGGCCGCCCGCGCCAAGGTGTTTTTGCAATAGGTCCGCGGGGAAGCCGCAATTGCCGACGCTTTCGGGCGGCAATAAAATTTACGATTTTCTCATTTGCATCGGCTGCCGCCAACGCCATATTGGTGGATACGCCCTCTCCCCCTCATCAGATCGAGCCGCCCGCGCATGAACCCGCTTTTGACGCCCTGGACCACGCCCTTCGAACTGCCGCCTTTCGACCGCATCAAGGCAGAGCATTTCGCGCCCGCCTTCGAGACGACGCTTGCCGAAAACAAGGCCGAAATCGAAGCCATTGCCGGCCAGGACGCGGAACCCACCGTCGAAAACACCCTCGACGCCATGGAAATTTCCGGCAAATCCCTGTCGAAGGTCGCCTCCGTGTTCTTCAACCTGTCGGGCGCCGACACCACCAAGCAATTGCAGGCGGTGGAGCGCGACATCGCGCCGGTGCTCTCCCGGCACAATTCGGAAATCATCTTCAACGCCGACCTGTTCGCCCGCTTCGACGTCTTGCTGAAAAACATCGACAGCCTGGAACTGACCGGCGAACAGCGCCGGGTATTGGAGCGCTATCACGCCATGTTTGTGCGGGCCGGCGCGCGGCTCGAAGGTGACGACCGCAAGCGCATGGCCGACATCAACCAGCGGCTGGCCGTCATCTGCACGCAGTTTTCGCAAAACGTGTTGAAGGACGAGGCGGATTACGAATTGGTGCTCGACAGCGAAGCGGATCTGGAGGGATTGCCCGGTTTCGTCAGGGCCGCCGCCGCCCAGGCCGCCGCCGACCGCGGCCACGCGGGCAAATACGCCATCACCCTGTCGCGCTCCATCATCGTGCCTTTCCTGCAGTTCTCGAAACGTCGCGACCTGCGGGAGATCGCCTTCAAGGCCTGGTCGAGCCGCGGCGAGAATCCGGGCGAGACGGACAACCGCGCGATCATCGCCGAAATCGTCGGCCTGCGCGCCGAAAAGGCGCGGCTTCTGGGCTACGACACGTTCGCTGCCTACAAGCTCGACGACCAGATGGCGAAATCGCCGCAGGCCGTGCGCGACCTGCTGGAGGAAGTCTGGAAACCGGCCCGCGCCCAGGCAATGGCCGAAAGCGACAAATTGCAGGCCATGGTGCGCGCCGAGGGCGGCAATTTCGAAATCGAACCCTGGGACTGGCGCTATTATTCGGAAAAGGTGCGCAAGGCCGAGCACGATCTGTCCGAAGAGGAAATCAAGCCCTATCTGCAGCTCGACAACATGATCGCCGCCGCTTTCGACACGGCGACGCGCCTGTTCGGTATCACCTTCGAGGAACGCAAGGACCTGAAACTCTACCATCGGGACTTGCGCGCTTTCGAGGTGAAGAACCGGGCCGGCGAACACATCGCGCTCTTCCTCGGCGATTATTTCACCCGGTCCTCGAAGCGCAGCGGCGCCTGGATGAGCGCCTTCCGCAGCCAGGAAAAACTTGCCGGCGATATCCGCCCGATCATCGTCAACGTGATGAATTTTGCTAGAGGAGCAGCCGGCGAACCGGTGCTTCTCACCTTCGACGATGCAGCCACCCTGTTCCATGAATTCGGCCACGCCCTGCACGGCATGTTGTCGAACGTCACCTATCCCTTCGTATCCGGCACCAGCGTCGCGCGCGACTTCGTCGAACTGCCGAGCCAGCTCTACGAACATTGGCTGTCTGAACCGCAGGTCCTGCAGAAATATGCCCTGCACCATGAGACCGGCGAAGCCATGCCGAAGGACCTGCTGGATCGGCTGCTGGCGGCGAAGAATTTCAACCAGGGTTTCCAGACCGTCGAATATGTCGCCTCGGCCCTGGTCGATCTGGAACTGCACCTTCTGTCCGGCGCCGAGAATTTCGACGCCTCTGCCTTCGAGAAAAAGGTGCTCGCCGATATCGGCATGCCCCGCCAGATCCTCATGCGCCACCGCACGCCGCATTTCTCCCACGTGTTTTCCGGCGACGGCTATTCCTCGGGCTATTACAGCTATATGTGGTCCGAAGTCATGGATTCCGACGCCTTCGACGCCTTCACCGAAACCGGCGACATCTTCCACGGCGAGACGGCGCAAAAGCTGCACGACCACATCTATTCCCCCGGCGGCAGCATCGACCCGGCGGAGCTTTACACCTCGTTCCGCGGCCGGATGCCGAAGATCGATGCCTTGCTGGAGCATCGGGGGTTGCGGAAGGTGGCGTGAGGGCGAATGGTTCGCGGGGATCTTTTGTCCGCGGTAGGCGCCCGTCATTTTCTTGGATCCCGGATTAAATCCGGGAAGACACCGTTTGTGGGGACTGCAGGGGAAACGTCAAGATTTTTCTTGGTTTCAGGTCAACCACAAACCCTCCGGCCATACTCCACCTGACTTCCCGGATTTAATCCGGGATCTACGGAGATCGAAGGACTCAATGGCCCGGAATTGGCCGTTTCCGCCACCTTCGCTTCTGCCGCGACCCGCCATGATCAAACCCTAAAACCGCATCGTCCCATAAAGATCCTCCCAAGTCGGATTGTCCTTCTCGATCAACGCGATCTTCCAGGCCCGCCGCCATCGCTTCAATTGCCTTTCGCGGCTCTTGGCCTCGCCGATCCATTCGAAGCGTTCGAAATAGACCAGACTGGTCACGTCATAGCGCCTGGTGAAACCGGATGCGGATTTGGTCTTGTGTTCGAACACCCTTCGGGACAGGTCGTTGGTGAGGCCCGTATACAGCGTGCCGTTGCGTTTCGACGCCAGGATGTAGACCCAGTAGCTTTTCTCCATGGCGGGGAGTTTAAACGGTTTTTTGGGTATTGGCATCCGGGTTGGGGAAATGGCGTCGCGATGAAATCCGGGACTGTCGGCGCCCGCCGATCTGCGTGGATCCCGGATTAAATCCGGGAAGACAGGTGGAGTATGGCCGGGAGGGTTTTAATCTCCTTGAAACCGCCCAGATCCTCGGCGCCTCACCCCTCCATGTCCACCAATGGTGTCTTCGTCCCGGCCTTGAGCCGGGAATTTAATCCGGGATCTACGCTGATCACAGGTGCAGCAACCCCGGGCCTTCGCGCCTACCGGAAGTCACAGGCGCCCGATCCTCTCGCCCAATCTTCCGCTTGACTCCCGGTTCGTTTCCCGCAAAATGAACAGGTATGAACAAGTTCACATCGGTGCCTGAGCCCGCATGAAACAGAAAATCGGTCTGCCGAAATCCGAACGCGTCGCGCGCACCCTGGAGCAGGAGATCCGTTCCGGGCGTTGGGCGCGCGGGCATCTTTTGGCGAGCGAAAACGATCTGGTGCGGCGGTTTTCCGTCAGCCGCAATACGGTGCGCAAGGGGCTGGAGGATCTGGCGCGCCAGGGGCTGATCACCACGCGCAGCGGCATCGGCTCCTTCGTTACCTATGACGGGACTTCGATAGACAACGCGCTCGGCTGGACGCGGGCGCTGGCGGGCAGCGAGGGTGCCGTCGAGACGCGGGGGCTGCGGCTCGAACGCGGCGGCGACGCACAGGTCTGCGCGTTTCTGGGCCTCGAAACGGATGATTTTCTCTGCGTCGACCGGTTGCGCCTCGATCCGGAAACGCAGGTCGGGGTTTCGCTGGAGCGCAGCCGGACGCCGTGGCGACCGGCCCTGGCGTCGGCCCTGACGGAGGGGCTTGCCGGCGGCTCGCTCAGCCGGACATTGGCGGAAGCGGGACTGGCCGGCGATCACGGCGAGGAACGGGCCGAAGTGCTTTTGGCCCTGTCGGCGGCCGACGCGGAGATCATGGGGCGCAGGACCGGCGAGCCCATGCTGCGGCTGCGCCGGGTGACGCGGGACGCGGCGGGCGGCCTCGTCGAATATGTCGAGAGCATCCTTGATCCGCTGCGCTTCGGGCTGTTTCTGGAGTTCGGGCGATGAGCGCCGATCCAAGGCGGGACCGGGCGCTCGGCGCGCTGTTGGGCGGCGCCCTCGGCGATGCGCTCGGCATGCCGACCCAGACCTTGAGCCGGGCGGAAATCCAGGCGACCTATGGCGTGATCGAGGACTTCGTCGCGCCCCATGCGGAGCATCCGGTCTCGCACGGGCTGCCGGCCGGCGCGATAACCGACGATACGGAACAATCCGTGCTGCTCGCCCGCCGGCTGATCGCCGGCGGCGGCACATTCGACGAGCGCGCCTGGGTCGCCGATCTGCTCGCCTGGGAGCGCGACGTGGCGGCGCGCGGCTTGCGCGACCTGCTTGGTCCGTCGACCAAACGGGCGCTGGCCGATATTCTTGCCGGCATCCCCGCCGAGCGGGCCGGGCGTTTCGGCGATACGAATGGTGCGGCCATGCGCATCGCGCCGGTGGCGATCGCAACGCCGATGCGCCCGCTGGCGCATCTTGTCGACCGGGTCGAGGAAACCTGCCGGGTCACCCATAATACGGGTCTTGCCATCGCCGCTGCCGCTGCCGTTGCCGCCGCGATCAGCGCCGGCATCGACGGCGCCGCCTGGCGCGAGGCCATCGACTTTGCCGGCGATGCGGCGCGGCTGGGTCAGACGCGCGGTTATGACCCACACGGACCCGATATCGCCGGGCGCATTGCCTTGGCCTGCGGCCTGGCCGCCGACCATCAACCCGCCGTGGCGCTCGAGCGCATCGCCGCGGAAATCGGCACCGGCGTCGCGGCGCAGGAATCGGTGCCCGCCGCTTTTGGCATTCTCATCCTGGCCGAAGGCGATGCCTGGCAGGCCGGGCTGATCGGTGCGGCAATCGGCGACGACACGGATACGATCGCGGCGATCGCCGGCGCGATCGCCGGCGCCTGCAGCGGCGCGGCGGCGCTGCCCGCCGACAAGGTGGAGACGGTGTGCCGGGTCAATCGGCTCGATCTCGGTCCCACCGTCGACGGGCTGCTGGCGCTGCGCGACCGAGCCGGGACCGCGGCGGAGGCGCAGGCATGACCGGCACGCTGCTGCAGATGTCGGGGGCCGTGGTCGATCTGGTCTACCGGATAGAGGCTCTGCCGGAACCGGGAAGCGAGGCGCTGGCCTCGTCCAGCGACATTCTGGCCGGCGGCGGCTTCAACGCCATGGTCGCGGCGGCGCGGGCCGGATTGTCGGTCACCTATGGCGGCGGCATCGGCACGGGGCCTTTCGCCGATATCGTCCGAACAGCCATGGCCAGTTTCGGATTTCCGGTTCTGCAGACCCCGAACGGGTCGCTCGACCAGGGCTCCTGTGTCGTGCTCGTCGACGCAACGGGGGAGCGCAGCTTCGTTTCCAAGGATGGCGCCGAAGGCGTGATCTCACTTGAGACGCTGGCGCCAATCGCCGCCGCGGATTTCAACTGGCTGCTCCTGTCCGGCTATACCTTGTGCTATCGCGGCAGCCGCGACGCGCTGCGCGATTGGGTGAACGCCCTGCCGGCCGGTGCGGGCCTGGTTTTCGATCCTTCGCCGGCGGTCGGGCATATCCCGGAAGCGATTTTGCGGGATGTGCTGGCGAAAACCAGCTGGATTTCCTGCAACGGCAGCGAAGCCCGCGCGATTACCGGTCTTGCCGATCCGCAGGCCGCCATCGCCGCGCTCCTGTGCGAGCATTGCCCTCAGGCCGCAGGCGCGGTGCTGCGGCTCGGCGCCGACGGCTGTCTGGTGGCGCTCAGCGGTGCGAGCGCGGTTGCCGTTCCCGGTTTCGCGGTTTCGCCCGTGGTCGATACCAATGGCGCGGGCGATACCCATATCGGCGCCTTCCTGGCGGCTCTGACGCGGGGCGAGGCGCCCGTCGCGGCGGCGCGCACTGCCAATGCGGCGGCTGCCCTTTCCACTTTGCGGAACGGCCCGGCAACCGCGCCGAACCGCGAAGAGACCCAGAAATTTCTGACCGAAACTATCCCGGATCCTTGCCGATCCGGCGTCGGGGCGGTGAATCCGGACGCCGCCCGATCCGAAACCAACCGGCGTTCGGCCGGGGGTGAGGATCCGCAACCCGCCGGACACAGGAGGATGTCGACATGACGAAACCAAGCCTGAAGACACTGCTGGCCGGGGCCGCCGCGCTCGCCATCGGCCTCGCCGCCTATGGCACCGAAGCCGCCGAAATCCGCGTGCTCAACTGGAAAAGCTACGGCACGGACGTGGATTGGGCGGTCAAGGCCTTTGCGGAAAAGACCGGCCACACGGTCGTGCACGATTATTTCAATTCCGAACAGGAAATGCTGACCAAGCTGCGCACCAATCCGGGCGCCTATGACGTGGTGCTGATCAATTCCGCTTTTACGGCGCAAGCCAAAAAAGAGGGGCTGATCCAGAAGGTTGACACCGCCGGCATGGCCAATGTCGGTGATATCGCGCCCAATCTGATGGCCAATACCGACCTGGTTCCCGGCGGCGAGGTCTATGGGGTTCCCTGGGTCTGGGGCCTGACCTCGTTCGCCATCAACAAGAACGCCCTCTCCACGGCGCCCGACAGTCTCGAAGCCTTCTGGGATCCGGCCAACAAGGGCCGGGTCGGCTGGCGCGACGACGCGCTGGAGGCGGTTCAGTTCGCGGCGCTGGCCACCGGCCAGGACATGAACGACATCAAGGACATGGATGCGGTCAAGGCCAAGCTGAAGGCGCTGATGCCGCAGATCCGCACCTTCTGGAGTTCGGAAGGCGACTGGAACCAGTTCATGGCGGCCGGCGATTTCGATCTGGCCACCTATTGGAGCGGTTCGGCGGCGCGCTCCATCGGCAAGGGCCTGCCGATCGAATTCGTCGTCGGCAAGGAAGGCGCCATCGGCTGGCTCGACGGCCTGTCCATCGTCACCGGCTCGAAGAATGTGGACGCCGCCAAGGCCTTTATCGATTACATGATCGATCCCGGCTTCTACGCCAAATGGGCGGAAAGCGGCGCCCCTGCCTCGGCCAACGCCAAAGCCGCCGAGGCCCTGCCGGACGGCGCCTTCAACCGGGTCTATCTCGGCGATCCGCAAGTGGTCGCCCGGGTGCAGTTCATGCAGCCGGTATCGGACGAAAAGCGCGAGTCCTATCTGGCGATCTGGCAGGAATTGAAGGCCGCGCAATAAAGCGGTCGGCATGGGGGAGGGGGCGATGGCAGGCAGACGCGACGGCGATATTTCCCGCGGCGTGCTGCTCATCGCCCCGGCCTATCTCTGGCTGACCCTGGCGGTCTTCCTGCCGCTTTCGGCCATGCTGTTTTTCAGCTTTCTGAGCGACACGCCCTTCGGCGGCCGCGAATGGACGGTGACGCTGGAAAACTATCTGCAATTCCTGGAGCGGCCGTTTTATTTCGACCTGCTGCTGCGCTCGTTGAAACTCGGCGCCTTGGTCACGGGCCTGTGCATCCTGATCGGTTTTCCCTGCGCCTATGTGCTGGCCAAGATCATCAAGGGCCGGGCGCGTGAAGCCATGTTCCTGCTGGTCATCCTGCCGTTCTGGAGCAATGGCCTGGTGCGGGTGTTCTCCTGGGCCATCCTGTTGCGCTGGAGGCGATCCTGCCCTTCGACGTCCGGGTCAATCTGATGTTCAGCTATCCGGCAGTGGTCATCGGTCTGGTGCATTCCTATCTGCCCTATGTGATTCTCACCGCCTATCTGGCGCTGCAGGCGATCGACGATTCCCTCATCGACGCGGCCCGCTCCATGGGCGCGCCGCGGCGCACCATATTGGCGCGCATCATCGCTCCGCTTTCCCTGCCGGGGGTTGTCGCCGGGGCGGTGCTGGTCTTCGTGCCGGTCGTCGGCTCCTTCATGGAGCCGCGCATTCTTGGCGGCCGCGCCGGCATTTTTTTCGGCACGGTGATCGAGGACCAGTTCGTCACCGTGTTCAACTGGCCGCTCGGGGCGGCCCTGTCGTTTGCGCTTCTGGCCGTGGTGCTGGCGATCTTCGCCGCGGCCAGTCCCGTTCTGAAGCGAGCGCAATGATGGCGATGAACCGATTCCTCAACGGCCTCGGGCGGGCCTATCTCGGTCTGGTGCTGGTGTTTCTGTATCTGCCCATTCTGGTCATGGCGGCGATGTCGTTCAACCGCTCCGAATTCTATCAATTGCCGATGGTCTATTCGACCGTCTGGTACGAACGGCTTTTCGAAAACCAAGCGCTGATCGCCGCCGCGTGGAACAGCGTCTGGATCGCCGTGACGACGACGCTGATCGCCACGGGGCTCGGCGCGGCGGCGGCGATCGCGCTGTTTCGCTACACATTTCGCGGCAAGGCGCTCCTGCAGGTGCTGCTGTTCCCGCCGATCGCCATTCCCTGGCTGATCACCGGCACGGCCATGCTGATCTTCTTCTACGCGGTGGGCATCGGCCGCGGCTCCCGGGCCGTCATTCTCGGACATGTGGCGCTGGCGCTGCCCTATGTCATCGTCGTGGTCTCCGCAAGGCTGCGCACCTTCTCGCCCGAACTGGAAGAGGCGGCGCGCTCTCTGGGGGCCAGCCAATGGCAGGTCACCCGCTACGTCACGCTGCCGTGGATCGCATCCGGCGTCATCGCCGGCGCTCTGTTCGCCTTCGCCGTGTCCTTCGATCAATTCGTGGTTTCCTATTTCCTGTCGACACCGGGGGAAAGCACCTTGCCGGTGGAGATCTACGCGGCGATCCGCGAGGGCTTCACCCCGGAAATCAATGCGGTTTCGACCATCATCATCGCCGTGTCGATGACGGTGATGCTGGTCGCTGCCCGGTTTGCGAAATTCGGAGGCGAACGCTGATGGCCGATGTGCGCCTTGACCGCATCATCAAGAGTTTCGGAAATTTCAAGGCTCTCGACGAGGTTTCCATCCACTTCGCCGAAGGCGCGTTCTATGGCCTGCTTGGGCCGTCGGGCAGCGGCAAGACCACGCTGTTGCGGGTGATCGCCGGCTTCCTCTTCGCCGATTCCGGTTCCGTGCTGATCGGCGGCGAAAGCGTCGAGCGGGTGCCGGTCGAAAAGCGCGATATCGGCATGGTGTTCCAGAATTACGCCTTGTTTCCGAATATGGACGTCGCCGACAATATCGGCTTCGGGCTGCGGGTGCGCAAGGCGCCGGCCGAGACCATCAGACGCAAGGTCGGCGAGGCCCTCGACCTGGTGCAATTGGGCGATCTCGGCAAGCGCCGGCCGCATCAGCTTTCCGGCGGTCAGCGCCAGCGGGTGGCGCTGGCCCGCGCCATCGTCACCGAGCCCCGCGTTCTGCTTCTGGACGAGCCGCTCGGGGCTTTGGACAAGGCGCTGCGCGTTGACATGCAGGTCGAATTGAAGCGCATCCAGCGGGAAATCGGCATCACCACCATTTTCGTCACCCACGACCAGGAAGAGGCGCTGACGCTGAGCGACCGCATCGGCATCCTGCGCGACGGGCGTCTGGTGCAGGAAGGCCCGCCGCAGGAGGTCTACAACCACCCCACAAGCCGGTTTGCGGCCGGGTTTCTCGGCGACGCCAATATTTTCGAAGGCGCCGTCGAGGGAGAGGCCCTGCGCCTCGCCGACGGGACCGTGCTGCGTTACGCACCGGGCACCCGCTGCGCGGCGGCCATGGCGGTGCGCCCGGAATTCATCCGCATCACCAGCGAGCCGCCGGTGGAAACGGAAAATCACAACTGCTTCGAAGCCCGCCTGACCCAGACCGTCTTCGCCGGCGCCACGGCGACCTGCCTGTTGGAGCGCAACGGCCAGATCCTCAAAGTCCTGGTCAGCGGCGGCGCGATCGGCGCGCTTCCGGCCGACGGAGCCGTGCACCTGTCCTGGCCGCGGGACAAGTCCATTGCTTTGGGCGACGAGGATTTGTGAGCGGTGGGCGGGCGGCGCCGCAACTTGGATGGGTATTGCCGAGCCCGAAATTGAACTATCTCTGCCTCGGCATCGGCCGCTCGGATACGATTTTTCGGCCGCGGACCGTCTCCCGGTAGACCACATAGAGGCCGGCGCCGCAGATCAGCGCGATGCCGAGCCAGGTCATGCCGTCCGGCCAGATGTTCCAGATCAACACGCTCCACAGGATCGACAGGGGCATCGCGACATATTCGAAAGGCGCCACAAGTCCTGCTTCCGCGACCCGGTAGCCCTGGCTGATCAGATAGCCGCCAAAGGCGTTGAGGCTGCCGATGGCCAGCATGATGCCGAGGTCCCCGGGTGAAGGCCACACCCAGGCGCGCAACAGGAATTCCAGCGACGCATTGTCCGTGCCACCAAAGCGTCCGTCGCCGGCGACAAGCCACATGCCGCTGCTGGCCATGAGGAACATGAACTGGATGTAAAAGGCCATGGTCGAGGCCTTTTCCGCCAGGCCGAGCTTGCGGGTCATCATCTGCAACAGGGCATAGGCCAGCGCGCCCGCCAAAGGCAGGAGCGCGGCGATCTGATAGGTGGCGCTGCCCGGTCTTATGATGACCAGCACGCCGCACAGGCCGATGACGATCGCCAGGCCGCGATGCAGGCCGATCTTTTCGCCCAGCATGGGCACGGACAACAGGGTGATGAACAGCGGCGCCATGAAGAAGATCGCCACGGCTTCGGCCAAAGGCAGGGAGGCGAGGCCGGCGAAGAAACACGAATTGCCGATCACGATGGAAAAGCCGCGCAGCAGATGCAGCGGCCAGCGTGGGCTGAGCAGATTGCGGAAGCCGCCCTCCAGCGGTACGAAGATCGCCAGCGTGAAACACATGGCGACCACCGCGCGGATGAAGACGATTTCATGCAGCGGATAGCCGTCGCTCAGCCATTTGATCGTCGTATCCTGGATCGAAAAGATGCTGACCGCGCCGACGACGCAGACAATGCCCAGCAATTGCGGCGAGATCGCGGTGATCTTTTTGAGTCTTGATGTGTCATGCCGCACGGCGCGGGCTCCTGATCGGCCAAACGTCTGAAGAAAAAAGCAGGCCGGCTTGGCGCCCGAATCCGCCGGGTTCACGCTATCGAGTCCCACCCGCTCGGTCCAGCGGCACAGCCTGCTGCGTCGCGCTGGAATAAGTGGTTATCGGCTGGTATCGGCTGGGAGGACGCGGTATTACGGCTGCGCGCGGCTTTCCAGCAACATCCCGTAACCGGGAATGCCTGGATTCAGCCCCAGCAGCCGCATGCAGGCCCAGGCGCCGGCGACGGAACTTGAGACCACCGGCTTGCCGGTCTCACTTTCGAGCCGGGCGGTGGTCTCCAGGGTGCGCAGGCCGCCGCAGGAAATGAAAATCCCCTCGGCGTCGGGACCCGCGGCAAAGGCTTTCCGACCCAGTTCGAGCAGGCTGTCGCCGGTGACCTGGTGTATGGCGTCGACGGCTTCGAGTTTCATGGCCACCAGGCCGGCGATCTCGACGTCATGCTCTTCTAAGAAACTACATAGCCTTTCATTGACGGAATCGACATAGGCGGTTCCTAATGCCAACCTGTTGCAGGAAACGGCCTTGAACGCGTCGAGCACGGCGTAGCTCATGGTCGTCGCCGGCAGGCCGGTGGCGGAGCGGAGGGAGTCTGCCAGGCGGGCGTTTTCCGCCTCGCCCCGATAAAAGCTGAGCGAGGTGCCCATCAGCACCACGGCGTCGGCGCCGCGGGCGGCGAGCCTGCGGGCCTTTCCGGCGACCGCGTCGATCACCGAATCGTAGCCGTCCGGCGTCAGGCTGTCGAGGCCGAGGCCTTCGACCAGGAAATCGGCGCGGTCGCCGTAAAGCGCTGAACATTCGGGCGGCACCAGGCCGGCTCGCGGCGGCACGATCATGCCGATGGTCGGTTTGCTGGACATGGTTCTCATTCCCTTGGGCAGGCGCGGACCGTCAGGCCTTGCCGCCGCCGGCCGAGGTCGGGGATTTGGCCAGCGCGGCGACCCGTTCCAGATTGGGCTCGAAACCGAGGCCGGGTCTGTCGGGCAAGGTCAGCCAGCCGTCGATCGGCTCGACCAGATCGTCGAAGACCTGGCGCAGGCACATCACGGCGACATAGTGATATTCCACAAGCCAGCCGTTCGACAGGCCGGCATGCAGATGCATGTTGTGATGCGGCCAGGCGCCGCCATTGGCGAAGGGGATGTTGAAGGCCGACGCCATGCCGGCGATCTTGACACATTGGCTGAAACCACCGCTGATCACCGCATTGGGCTGCACCACGTCGACCGCCTCGGCGAGCATCAGGTCGCGGAAGCGGAAGGCCAGGCCCTCGTTCTGGCCGCAGGCAAGCGGAATCGAGGTCTGCCGGCGCAATTGCGCCATGCAGCGCACGTCGTTCTGGGTGACCGGTTCCTCGAAAAACGAAATGCCGCATTCCTCGACCGAATTGGCGAATTTGGCGGCGTGATAGAGATCGAGATTGCAATTGCCGTCGATGAAGATCTCCACATCGTCGCCGACCGCCTCACGTACGGCGCGCACCCGCTGCAGATCCTCGGCAAGCACGTCGCGGATCGGGCGCGGCTGGTCGCGTTCGCGCAGCGCGCCGTCGCCGACGGTCATTTTCAGCCGCGTGAAGCCGTTGGACACCCACAATTTCGCGGCTTCGGCAAGTTGCTCCCGGTCGAAAAACGGAAAGCCGAAGGTGGCGTAGACCGGCACCTTGTCACGGGCGCCACCGAGCAGGCGCCAGACCGGCTGGCCGAGCGCCTTGCCTTTCAGGTCCCACAAAGCCACGTCGATGGCGGCGATGGCGTGGGAGGCGTAGCCGGTCTGGCCGCGCGGGCTCAGCAGCCAGTAAAGCTTGTTCCAGAGCTTTTCCGTATTCAGCGGGTCCTCGCCGATCAGGGCCGGCGCGGCAACGGCGTTGACCGCTTCGGCGATGACCTCTTCCTCGGTGATCGCCGTCATGCCCCAGCCGGTCATCCCGTCATCGGTGTCGATGCGCACCAGGCAAAGGGAAAGACCGAAGCTCTTGTTCAGCCCGAGCACGTCGATGGCGACGGGGATGTAGAGCGGGATGGCTTCGACATGGGTAATCTTCATGGATTGCAACCTTCAGTTCGAATGAGGACGGTCAGACCGGTTCCGACCAGATGGAATCACGGGTGAGGGCGTCAAGGCGCGTCACCCCGACCTGGCCGAGGGTGCGGTCGGCTTCGTCGGCGAAAAGCGCCGCGGCGCGTTCGATGCCGGCTGCCCCCGCCGCGCCATAGCCATAGGCGAAGCTGCGGCCGGAAAAGACGTAATCGGCGCCGAGCGCATAAGCGCGCACAATGTCGGTTCCGCCGCGAATTCCCGAATCCAGCATGACCGGAACCTGGCCGGCGACGGCGCCGGCGATTGACGGCAGAACCTCCAGCGTCGCCGGCGCGGCGTCGAGCTGGCGGCCGCCGTGATTGGAGACGATCAGACCGTCGGCGCCGCAGCCGATCGCCGCCAGAGCGGTTTCAGGCGTCATCACGCCCTTGACCACGAGCCTGCCTTTCCAGGCGGCGCGAATACGACCCATAAGGTCTTCGTCCAGGCCGGCAGTGATCTGTTGGGCCATGAAGGCGGCCAGCGACTGGTCGTCGCTTTTCGCCGGCATGTATTTTTCCATGGAGCGGAAGCGCGGCGTGCCGGCCTTTGCGGTGGCCAGACACCAGGCCGGCCGGGTGGCCAGTTCCATGAGCATTTTCGGCGTCATGCGGAACGGCAGGGAAAAGCCGTTGCGCAGATCGCGCAGGCGTTTGGCGGGAACCGGCAGATCGACGGTGACGACGAGAACCTTGATGCCGGCGGCGGCGGCGCGGGCGATCAGGTCGAAGGTGACCTCTTCGCGGGCCGAGACATAGAGCTGGAACCAGAGATGGTCCGGCGCCTGCGCGGCGACGGTCTCGATGTCCGTCGTCGCCGCGGCGCTGAGCACGAAAGGAAAATTCAGCTTCTGCGCGGTGCGCGCCAGGGCCAGATCGGCGCCGGGCCAGATCAGGTCGCAAAGACCGATCGGCGAAATCCCGATCGGCCGGTCGTAGCCGTGGCCGAACAGTTCGACGGCGATCGAGCGGCAGCGCACGTCGCGCAGGGCGAACTGGTTGAGGAGCACTCTGGCGAAGGCGGAGCGGTTGCGCGACACCGCGGCTTCGCTTCCGGCGCCGCCTTCCAGATAGTCGAAGGCGAATTTGGGTACTCGGCGCGCGGCAAGGCTGCGCAGATCGTCAATCGAAAAACAGCGGTCAAGGCGCATGCCGGACCTCCTTTTGCGCACGCGCTTTGGCATGGATGCGCGACAGCAGCGGCCACAGGGCGGTGAGGAGCGCGATGGCCAGGAAGGCGGCCGAGACCGGCCGGGTCACCAGGGGCAGGAAGCTGCCGTCATACATCATCAGGCCGGTGCGCAGCTTCACCTCGGCGATGGGGGCGAGAATATAGCCGATGATGAACGGGCCGGTGGGCATGCCGATGCGCAGCATGGCGAAGCCGGCGACGGCGAAGCCGAACATGGCCCAGACGTCGAACATGCGGTTGCTGATCGAATAGGCGCCGATCAGGCAGAACACGATGATCGGCGCCAGCAGCCAGGCTTTTTTCACATACATCAGTTTGGCGATCAGCGGAGTCGCCGCCAGCATGATGACGAGCATCAGCACATTGGCGATGAGCGCCGCGGCGATGATGCCGTAGGCCGCCTCCGGCGAATTGGTGAACAAGAGCGGGCCGGGTGTCAGATTGTGGATGATCAGGGCGCCGAGCAGGATGACGTCGACGACGCTGCCGGGAATGCCCATGGTGATCAGCGGCACCAGGGCGCCGTTGACGGCCGCGTTGTTGGCGGTCTCGGCGGCGACGATGCCGTCCTCGCAGCCGGTGCCGAATTCCTTGCCGCGTTTGGAAAAGCTGCGCGCCACCGTATAGGAGGCGATGGCGCCGGTGGTGCCACCGATCCCCGGCAGGATGCCGATCCAGGTGCCGATCAGCGAGGAGCGCACCAGATTAACGCCCTGGGCGCGCAGATCGGACAGCTTCATGAACATGTCTCTTGTATTGGTGCGCACCCGCTCCACGGGCTGGTCGATATCGAGAATGTCCTTCAAGACCTGGCTGAGGACGAGAACCCCCAGCAAGACCGGCAGCAGGCGGAAACCGGCGTCGAGGGCGTTGACGCCGAAGGTCAGGCGGATGCCGCCGGAGGCCTCGTCGACCCCGACCATGGAAACCGCCGCGCCGAGAAAACCGGCGATCAATCCCTTGATCATGGAGCCCTGGCTGACGGCGCTGATCAGCATCAGCGCGGTGAGGCTGATGGAAAAGATCTCATAGGGTCCGAAACGCACGGCGATTTCGGCAAGCGGCGGCGACAGGGCCGCCAGAAAGATCCAGGAGATGCAGCCGCCGACAAAAGAGGCCATGATGCCGAATCCAAGGGCGCGTCCCGGCTGGCCCTTGGCCGCCATGGGGAAGCCGTCGAGTACGGTCATCATCGCCGCCGGCGTTCCCGGCATGCGCATCAGCGTCGCCGAAATCAACCCGCCGCTGGTCGAGCCCACATACATGGCGACCAGCAGGATCAGCGCGTTGATGCTATCCATGAAGAAGGTCAGCGGCAGGGTGAGGGCGATGACCATGGCGCCGCTCAGGCCGGGAATGGCGCCGACGATGATGCCGACGAAAACGCCGATGAAAATGAAGGCGAACGGAACCGGCGCCATCAGGCTGACAAAGGCGGATATCAGATCTGTCATGGTCGTCTCAGCTCGGCAAATCGATGTAGAAGATCTGCATGAAAACGGCTTGGAGCCCGAAGCCGAGAATGAGGGCGACGAGAGCCGCGAGAAACAGGGTTTTCGGCTTGCGGCCCGCCAACAGCACGATCAGCGAAAAGCTGAACAGGCTGGTCGCGACGGGGAAGCTGAGGCCGGCCGCATCCATGGCCAGGCCGTAGAGGGCGGTCACCGCAATCGTCAGAAACGCCAAGTCCTTGCGCTCGCGCAGGGGTGGCGCCGGCATTTGCTCCTGCGGGGCGTCGGGAAGCGGCCTGGTCCCGGCCGCCAGGGCCTCCCCGAATGCGGCAATCGCCAGAATGATCAAGGCGATGCCGGCCCAGAACGGGAAGGCTGCGGGTCCGACCGGTTCGTAGACGGGCTCGGGCAGCACCTGCGACCCCGCCACAAGGGCGGCGCCCAGGACAATGACGACCACCATCGCCGCTGACTCGGTCACCAAGGCCGCGGGATCCCGGCTTTTGAGAAAGCGTTTCATGCCGCCGAATCCTCGGTGCGCGCCGGCGCAGCTATTTCATCGACGCTTTGACGGCGTCCACGCCCGTGGCGATCTGCGCGACTTCTTCATCCAGATCCTTTTTCAGCTCGGCGCCGACCCGGAACCGGATGTCGCTCAATTGCTTGGCGTGATAGGCCTTGAGCTCCGGTGTCTCCATGACCTTGCGCAGAACGTCGGCGAAGGCGTCGACCCGGTCCTGGGGCGTGCCGGCCGGCGCCCAGAAGCGGCGGTTCAGGCAGGCGGTGACGTCGAGGCCGACATCCTTGGCCATGGGCATGTCCGTGGCGACGTCCGGCTTTACCGGTCCCATCCACAACAGGCCGCGCAATTCGTCGCCGCCGCGGTTTACCCAGCCGGGCGACATGAAGGCCATGGCCGTGTGCCCGCCCTTCAGCGAGGCGAAGCGGGCGGAGGTGCCGCCGGTCTGCACGATGCCGAATTTGACGCCCAGATCCTGCATGATGCTGGCGACGGTGAAATGGGTGATGCCGCCGATAATGTCGGCGAATTTGAGCTTGCCCGGCTCCGCCTTGCCGGCGGCGATGACGTCGTCGAAGCTCTTGTAGGGGGACGCCGCGGGGACCGCGAGGTACAGGCAGGACTGGGTGGTCTGCGCCG
>Ga0214472_10002520_pt1 | contig 19664 bp, 17 predicted proteins | sample RVTome_6_FD_207662 | JGI IMG/M metagenome (GOLD analysis project Ga0214472, IMG submission 207662) | Soil microbial communities from uranium-contaminated site in the Upper Colorado River Basin, Wyoming, United States - RVT140D175 | ecosystem: Environmental > Terrestrial > Soil > Contaminated >...
TCGTGTCGAGCTCGTGGAGAAGCTGGCGGAACCAGAGTTCGTAGACTTGGTGGACGACGATGAACAGATGCTCGTCGTGCGCGGCCGGCTCGGCCAGTGGATGCTGGAGCGAAAGCAGTTCGCCGACCTTCAGGTAGGACCCGTAGGAAAGCCGCCGTCCTTCCTCGCCGAACTGGGCAGGAGTCGGTGGTTGCGGCGGCGTGCTCATCGAGACGGCAGCATAACGCTCGAGTTCCGATTCCCCTTCTTCGTCCCGCCCCGGCCGACGGGACGACGCCTCGCCGGCCGCGAACTTTCCTCACGATGAGACACCGGCCTGCTCCCAGGGCCGCGCTGCGGCGCGGCTTTGCGTTGCTGATCGCGGTCGCGGCGCTCCTGCCGGGCGGCCCCGCCGGCGCCGCGGCCGGCGATCCGGTCGCGTCCGACGGCGACTGGATCCTGACGCTGCAGATCTCCGGCGGCCCGCACGCGGGATTGATCGCGATGAACGAGCCGCGCTCGCTGTGCGTGCCCTATTTCGCGAACATGGCCGCATCCGGATTGGCGTCGGCGACGATGGCGACGGGCGACGCTCGCTATGGGCAGGCGGCGTGGGCGTGGCTGGAATGGTATGCGGCGCACATGGATGCCGATGGCTTCGTCACCGACTACCAACTCGTTGACGGCGTCTGGACCTCCACCGGATCGTACGACTCGACCGACGCATACGCGGCGACGTTTCTGTCGGCGGTGCGGGCGACCTACGCGGCGACCGGCGATTCGGCGCGCCTGTCGGCGATCTGGCCGGCGGTTCGCCGCGCGACCGACGCGATGCTTGCGACGGCCGCGCCCGGCTATCTCACCTACGCGAAGCCGGGATGGAATTTGATGTACCTGATGGACAACGCCGAGGTCTACGACGCCTGGCTCGCCGTCGCCGAGATCGCAACCGTCGCGCAGGACGCGACGCTTCGCGCCCTGGCCGACGAGTGGATCGCCGGCATGCGTGTGTCCTTGCCCGGCTTTTGGAACGAGGCTTCGGGCGCCTACGACATCGCCCTCGCTGCCGGCGGGGTCCGGCACCCGGCGGACTGGAGCGAGTTCTACCCCTCGGTGACGGCGCAGGTCTGGATGATCAACACGGGATTGGTTCCGGCCCAGCGCGCCGCCGCGATCGCGACTCGCATCGATCAGGCCGATCCGGAGTGGGACGATCCTTCGGCGCCGGGACTGTTCAATCCGCCGGAGGGACCCGAGATCCGGCCGATCGGATGGTGGCCGTCGTTCGCCGACGCGTTCACCGAAGCGGGGATGCAAACGCGTGCGCTCGCCGGGTTCACGCGCATGCGCGACGCGGCGCTCGCCTCGGGTCGAGCGTGGCCGTATCACGCCGGCAACGCCGGACTCATGATCGAGTTCGTCGTCGCGCGGCCGGACACGACCGTCGTTTCCGCACCGCCGGCATGGACGGCGGATCGCGCGGCCACGCTGACCTTCACCGGCACCGCGACCGCCGCCGGTTTCGAATGCAGTCTGGACGGGGCCGCGTGGAGCGCATGCGCGAGCCCGGTGGTGTGGGCAGGGTTGGAAGAAGGACCGCACGAAGCGCGGATTCGCGCTCTCGACGCGGCCGGTCACGTGGATCCGATTCCGGCGACGCACACCTGGACGATCGACGCGACCCCGCCGGTGGCGCGTGTGACGTCGGCGCCGCCCGATCCGGGGCCGATCGGCTCGGCCGTCTTCGTCTTCGACGCCACCGACGACCGGGCCCCGTCGCTTTCCTTCGAGTGCAGCCTCGACGCGGCCCCATTCGCGGGGTGTGCGTCGCCGGCGGCCTATCCGGCGATCGCAACCGGTCCGCACGCGTTCCTGGTCCGGGCCCGAGACCTTGCCGGAAACGTCTCCGCGGAGCTGTCGCACGCGTGGTTCGCCGATTCGGTCGCGCCGTCGACCACGATCACGTCCGGCCCGTCGGGTGCCACCTGGACCGACGATGTCACGATCGAGTTCACCGGATCCGACGACGCGCCCGCCGCGGTCTGGTTCGAATGCCGGCTCGGCAACGCCGCGTTCGACGCGTGCGGCACGCCGGTTTCCTACTCCTTCGCGCACGAAGGCGCGTTTGCGTTTTCGGTGCGGGCGGTGGACGGGGCCGGGAACCGCGATGCGACGCCGGCGACGCGTTCATGGTTCGTGGATCGAACGCCGCCCGAGACCTCGCTTGCCGGCGGTCCCGCCACCTTCACCGGGTCGCGGACGGCCCGGTTCGACTTCTCCGGCACCGACACCGTGTCGCCCTCGCATTGGCTGGTCTACGAGTGCCGCCTCGACGAAGCGCCGTTCGCGCGGTGCGCGTCGCCGGCCAACTTCGCCGGCCTCGCCGACGGCACCCACACCTTCGAAGTTCGCGCGATCGACGCCGCAGGTTGGGTCGATCCCACGCCGGCGCGGCTTACGTGGACCGTCGATACGGCGCCGCCGTCGACGGTGATTACCACGCCCGACCAGTCGGTCGTGGCCGAGGTGCCGCCGGCGCTCCGCCGCGTCGTATCGGGAACCGTTGCGGATGCGGGATCGGGTGTGCGCGAGGTCGCAGTGACGTTCACCGGCGCGACCGGCGCGGCGGTGCGAGCGACCGCGTCGCTGTCGTGTGAGGATGCGTCCGCGCGGTCGTGTGCGTGGACCGCGCCCGCTCCGCCGCAAGGCGGCCGCTATCAGGTGCGGGTGGCGGCAACCGACCGCGCCGGCAGCGGCGAATCGCCCGGCCCCGCACCGATCGTCGTCTACGCGCTCTAGCGCTCGCGCTAGAAGAACCAGTGATCGCGCGTGTAGACGATCACGCCGAACATGGCTACCGACGCGAAGGCGATCAGCAGCGGCTCATGGCGGTGCGGCTTGCGCTTGGTGTGAGTCGCCATGAAGATCGCGGCCGGAAACATCGTCAGCATCGCGCGCGGAATGCTGTAGTACCACGAACTCGTGATGAGCGCGCCGTGCATCGCGCCCATGTAGGCGGCATAGCCCCACTCGCGCTTGATCAACGCCCAGACGACGAGCGCGATCCCGAGCGCGGCCGCGACGATCTCGACGCGCCAGGCGATGAGCTGGTTGGTGAAGAAGTGCGATCCCGTCCAGGTCTCCCAGGTCGTGGCCAGCGAGCGGAACGGCCCAACGAACGCGCGTCCCCATCCGTGGCGCTGCGCTTCGAAGAATCGCCATGCGCTGCCCGTCACGCGCCAGAGGTAGAAGAAGAAGATCGCGATCGGCAGCGCGCCGGTCAACAACGAGACCGACGCGGTCGCGACTCGCTGCCGGGAGAAGCTTCGCTGCTGCAAGAACTCGACCGCGAGGCCGAAGAGGAGAAAGACGCCGGCGAACCGGGCGGCGCATGCGACCGCGGCGGGGAGCCCGACCAGGTGCCAGCGCTGCCGGCGCGCGTAGTAGAAGGCGGGGATCGCCCCGGCCAGGAACAGGGGCTCCGAGTAGGGCGCGACCAAGAACACGGCGGTTGGGAAGAAAGCGAGGTACCACACCGCTCGCCGCGCCGTCTCGGGATCGAACTCTTCTTCGACGAGCCGGTGCAGATAGACGAAGGCGACGAAGACCGCGATGGTGTTGATCGACATGGCCGCCACGATCGGGTCCAGGCGGATAGCGCGCGCGCCGGCCATCAGGAACGGAAGCAGCGGAAAGTAGGCCGGGGCGTTCGGATCGGAGGGTGACGCGTAGCCGTGCTCGGCGATTCCCGCGAAGCGGGTCGCGTCGAGCCGGGTCCACATGTCGAGGATCCCCTCGTCGAGCAGGCCGCGGCCGGGTGCCAGGAACCACGCGGCCAGAAAGCCGGCTCCGACGAACAGCACGCGCTGAAGAATCGCGATGCGCGCGGCCGTCCGCACGCGCGGCCGCAGGACAATATTCACGTTGCGGGAGAATATCCCGTATCGTCCCTCGCGTCGCGGGGTAAGAAGGGAGCAGATGCCGCCGTGTCGAAAGGGGAGCCGATGAAACGGTTCGCGGCCGCCGCCGCCGCAGTGATCATCGTCACCTCCGCCGGCGTGCTGGCGCCGTTGCCGACCGCCCGCGCCGTGCCCGTTGCGGCCGAAGACGCCCTCTACCAAGCGTATGGACGCGTCTTCCCCGACCCGCACGGCTGCTTGCGTGGCATGCCCGGCGCGAGCCCGTGGGCCAAAGGCAACGTGTGCGCCGTCCAGTTCCTCCAGTGGCAAGAGGTCCTCGACGGGTTGGGGTATTTGGAAGAGCGCTTCGACGGGCTGATCGACGTCGTCAACCTTCGCGAAGCGTTCGCGAACGACCCCGATTTCATGGCAGATGAACTGCAGTCGGCGGGGCTCCCGCGCGAAGATCTGACGCGCGACAAGCGCGACCTGTATGCGATCAAGATTACCGACGCGTCCTCCACGATCCCCGAAGCGCAGCGCCGCCACTTCGCCTACTCGCTTTCGATCCACGGCATCGAGCGCGCCGGAATCGAAGGCGGCATCCGCGCGATCGAGGATCTGGTCACCTGGGCGGCATGCGAACGCGACGCCGTCGCGTCGCCGGCGTGCGCGAACGAAGACGTCTCGCCGCAGAAGCCGAAGCGAATCCTTGACGCCTTCGACCCGCCGGAAGGACCGACGGCCGGCGAGGTTCTCGGCAAAGGCGTCGTCTACTTCGTGCTGTCCAATCCGGACGGCTGGGCGCGCGGGGAAGTGACCGACGGCGGCGTCTTCTTTCAGCGATACAACGGCAACGGGATGGACGGCAACCGCGACTGGCCCTCGATCGGGTATGCGCAGCCCGAATACACGCCCGGCAGCGAACCCGAAACGCGCGGCTACGCGAAGTACTTGCTTAAGGAGCGCGCGCGGACGGCGGCCGGCCGCTTCGCCGGCGCGATCGATTTGCACGGGATGGTGACCAGCCACTCGTTTTCGTTCACGCTGCTCGGCGCCGGACAACGCGACTACGGGAAGAACCACGCGACGGTGCAAACGGCGATCACCACATGGCGGGACGCCGAGGAGCGACTCACCTGGTCGCCACTCGTCGCGCGAAACGAGTCTTGTCCCGGCCCGCTGCCCGAGCCGTTCTTCGGCGGCACCCACGGCCCGATGTGTACCGACCTGTGGGGCACGGTGTGGGACACGATCCAATATCAAGTGACGGGATCGTTCGGCGACTGGATGGACTCTCCGATGGGGCTGGACGCGGTCGGCATCGACAACGAGATGGCCTATTCGCATCTGGCGCCGAACACCGTGTTCGATCCCGGCATCGAACAGCTCCATGTGGACGGCAACAAAGGCCTGATCTACGCGCAGATCGCATCCCTGCTGGACGAGAAGCAGGTTCGGTTCGAGCCGAAGGGACGTATCGGCTACGTGTTCGATCCGGCCCGGTTGCGTGACGGCGGGGCGGCGGCGGTCGCATCGCCGCTTGCCGGCCTGAACGTGCAGGATGCGATCGAGCACCTCGCGCCCAACGGGCTCGAGACCTTCGACTTCGACGTGCTCGGATCTACGGACGGCGTCTACAACGGCGGCATGACGATCCACGCCACGTTCACCAACGCGCGCGGCATCTCGACCGACACGCTGACGACGGAGGGTTTCGTCGTCGAATACTGCGGCCCTCCCGACCATCCCGGCGACGAGGAGGGCTGCCGCGAGGTCGCGCGCTACTGGAATCAGGCCAATACCTACGCGCAGGCGGGCGCGCGCGTGGATCTGAACGCACCCAAGCCCGGCCCGTACCGCATCAGCGCGGACGACGCGCGCCTCACGCCGACGGCGATCGAGATCTCGTTCTCGCGCGGGGAGGCGACACCGGCCGGCCAAGCGCCGTTCGACGTGTCTCGGATGGACTTCTTCGCCGACCTCAGTCGCTACGCCGCGGAAGGCAAAGAGCTTCGGCCGGTCACGGTCGATCAGATTCTCGCCGACTCCGCCGCGCTCGGCTCGTTGGATTCGCTGGTCGTCGCCGGCGCGTACATGCCCGGCTTCGGGGCCGGTGAGGACGCCCGCTACGACGGCGCCGACCGGCGTCGCTATACCGCGGCGTTGCGCTCGTTCGCGGCCGGCGGCGGCGCACTGATCCTGACGGACGCGGCGCTGACCGGTCTGGAGTTGCTCGAGCCGAAGATCAAGCCCGGCAGCGTCGGTCGCGGATACTTCTACGCCGGGTGGATGGATTTCGACGACGGCGAGGGACCGACCTATGAGCGCCATCCGCTGGCGGCCGGCGTGAACAAGCCCGGCGCGTCCGAAGGATTCGCCGAGCTCGACGGGACGCTCTACGACAACCGGCACCAGACCTACGAACCCGGGCCGGTCGGCTACTACATCTCGCCCAACGGTTCGTCGAACGCCTCGTGCACCGTCGACCGGTGCGATTCGCCGAACTGGGTGGTCGACGAGAAGATCTGGCGCGACGCCGGCGGAACCATCGCCGCGCGCACGTTCATGCACACCGTCACCGAGCCGCCGGACGAGGGGGACGCGCCGTCCCGCGCGGGCGTGTCGCTGGGGGACCTGAAGCTGGGGAAAGGGACGATCAGGATCGCCGGCGCGCTGCTGCCGGACGCGACCGAGCAGCACTACCATCCGTTCGGGCTGTCGTCGTACGCCGTGACCTACACCGGCTATCAAATCTTCGAAAACGCCGTGGCGTGGCGCCGCGCCGCGCCCGTCGCGCCTCCGAAGGTCCTCCCGGTCAAGACCCGCGCCCCGCTTCCGGCAACCGGCGTCGGCTCTTCGGCCGCGCTCGTCGCGCTGCTCGCCGGTTTGGCCCTGGCGGCGGGCGCGTGGACACGCCGCGGCGCGCGCGCCTGACGTATCCTTCGCTCGCGATGACCGATCGCTATGCCGCGTTTTCGAGTTTGAAGATCGAGCAGGCCGAGCCGCACATCCTGCGGCTGGTCATGAGCGCGCCGGGAAAGCTCAACGCCGCCGGCGCCGAGATGCATCGCGACCTGGCCGACGTGTGGCTCGAAGTCGACCGTGATCCCGACGTGCGCGTCGTGATCGTTACCGGCGAAGGAAAGGCGTTCAGCAGCGGCGGTGACCTGGATCTGGTCCAGCAGATGGCCGACGACTTCGACGTTCGGGCGCGCGTGCTGAAGGAAGCCCGCGATCTGGTCTACAACACGATCAACTGCTCGAAGCTGATCGTGTCCGCGATGCGAGGCCCGGCCGTCGGCGCCGGGCTCGTCGTCGGACTGCTCGCCGACGTGTCGATCGCATCGAAGACGGCTCGCATCATCGACGGGCACACGAGGCTGGGGGTCGCGGCGGGCGATCATTCGGCCATCGTGTGGCCGCTGCTGGTCGGCATGGCGAAAGCCAAGTACTACCTGCTGACGTGCGAGCCTCTTTCGGGGGAGGAAGCCGAACGGATCGGGCTGGTCTCGATGTGCGTGGACGACGATGCGCTGGACGGGACCGCGCTGCAGGTTGCCCGGCGGCTGGCCGGCGGATCGCAGACCGCGTTGCGCTGGACGAAGCTGGCGCTCAATAACTGGCTTCGCAGCGCCGGGCCCACGTTCGACGCCTCGCTCGCGCTCGAGTTCCTCGGCTTCGCCGGACCCGACGTGCACGAAGGAGTCGCCGCCATTCGTCAGAAGCGGCCACCACGATTCGGCGGCCGGGTGTGAAGCGCGCGCTCCTTGCCGCGGTGCTCGCGCTCGGCGCGTGCGGCGGCGACGGCGTGCCGGATCAGGGGACGGTGCTGACCTGCTTCAACACCATCGGCGTGAAGGAGCCCGACGCGACCACGCTCGGCAGCGTGCAAGGATGGGTCAACGTCGCGGAGCAAGCCGTCACGCAGGCCGAGCACGAGCACGTGCGAACGGCCGGCGAGGTGCTCAAGGCTGCGCTCTCGCCGCAGGTGCAATCCGACGGCTTCGACCAAGACGAGCGCAGGCACTACATCGACGCCGTCGCGCGGATGCAGACCGCCTGCAAGGATTCGAACGCCTTCGAAGGCGACCCGCGGCGCTAACGCGGCGTTAGGAGGGTGCTGAAATAGTGGGTGTCTGTATGCAAGCACACCCGACTGCAACTTTCCGACCAGCGATGATCCGAGTCCGGCCGAGCACGGGTCAGCCTATTTCAGCACCCTCCTAGAGCACCCTGACGGAGGCGCTCATCATCGATCCGTGAACCGAGCACAGGTATCCGAACGTCCCGGCCGCCGTGAACGTCCGTGAGAAGGTCACGGTCGTCCCGACGCCCCCCGGCCCCGGCATCGCACCAGAGTTGAACGCCGGCGACGTCGTTCGCGTCACTGTGTGGAGGCAACCGAGGGCCGCCAGGGCAGTGCAGGCGGGATCGGCATAGACCCATTGCACGGTGTCGCCCCGGGTGACGGTGATGCTTTCGTTCACGACGCACACGGGCGTGTTGCAGAACCGCGTGTTGCTCATGAACACCTGCACGGTCGCCGCATGACCCGGTGCCGGGATCAACGCCGGGAAAAGCGCCGCGATCGACATCGTCGCCGCGAACAGAATTCGAGCCATCGCCGCCTCACTCCTCTGAATGTTGGTCTCCCAGGCGATTTCGACGGGCTCGGGCCCGAATCCTTCTATTTCAGCAATCGCGACATCCGCCGGTCGGCCAGGACCTTGCCGCCGGTCTGGCAATCCGGGCAGTACGCCACCTCGCGCGACTCGTAGGAAACACGTTCCAGGCGCGCGCCGCACTGCGGGCAGGGCTCGCCGAATCGTCCGTGCACGATCCAATGGTCCCCGATCTTGGCCGGCAGGCCGCCGGTGCGCTTGCGCTCGGCCGCGAGCCCCTCGGTCATGACCTCGCGGATCGACGACAGCAACACCTCGCGCGTCTGAGCCCCGAGCGAAGTGAGGGACGCGAACGGCGACAGCCGCGCGCGATGAAGGATGTCGTCGGCGTAGCCGCGTCCGATCCCGGCGACGGTTCGCTGATCGCGCAGCAGCGTATGCAGCCGCCGCTTGTCCTGCCCGGAACGGATCAGGGTCGCGAAGGCTTCATCGAACGGCTCCGGGCCGAGCGAGGCCATCGGCCCGTCGTCGCCGGCCTCAAGCACCCACCATCCGGCCTTTCGTTCGGTGCCGAACTCCTTGATCAGAATCGACGGCGCGCCGTCGAATCGGAAGCGCACGACGCCGAACTTCGGCCGCGTCGCCTTCGGAGGATCTTCGATGTCCACGCGGCCGCCCTGCGACAAGTGCAGCGCGATCCGCGGACCGCCGAAGTCGATCAGCAGAAACTTGCCGCGGCTGCGAACCTGCTCGACCGGCACGCCGCGGAGCGTCGCCGGATCCGGTGAAACGGTCTTGAGCGCCGAAAAGTGGATCGGCTCGGCGCGCTGCAGCGGCGCGCCGCCGCCCAGCATCGCGTCCAGCCGCTCGGCGAGCGCCCTCATCTCGGGAAGCTCGGGCATCGGTCAAACTGTACCCGTGTGGTGCTGGCAGGGTGAGTCGGCGATCGTCGTCACCTTCGACGGTCCGCTGGAGCATGCGAATGCGCAGGCGCGCGCCGCGGCGACGGCGGCACGCGCGCGGCGCGACGTGACCGCGGCGACCCCCGGCGCCCGCACGGTGCTCGCGCACCTCACCGGCGATGCAGACCCCGACGCCGTCGCCCGCGATCTGCAGCGGACCGTCGCGTCGCCGGCCGCCAGACCATCCCGCGAGCATCGCATCGGCGTCGTCTACGACGGCGATGACCTGGCTGCGCTCTCGCGCGAGATCGGACTGAGCGAGCCCGCCATCGTCGCGCTGCATGCCGGCGCGCGATACACGGTCGCATTCCTCGGCTTCATGCCGGGCTTCGCATATCTGCTCGGGTTGCCGCCGCCGCTGCGCGTGCCGCGACTCGAAACCCCGCGCACGCGCGTCCCGGCCGGCTCGGTCGCGATCGCCGGCGAGTGGGCGGGCGTCTACCCCACCGCCTCGCCCGGCGGATGGCGGCTGCTCGGACGCACGGACGCGAGGCTGTTCGATCCCGCGTCGGGTGCGGCTCTCGCCGCCGGCGACCATGTTCATTTCGAGGCCTCATGACGCTGCAAATCGTTCGTGCCGGCTTCGCGGCGGTCCAGGATCTGGGACGGCCGGGTTACGCACACCTCGGCGTGCCCCGCGGCGGCGCGTTCGACGAATGGGCGCTCCGCGACGGCAATCGTCTGTGCGGCAACGACCCGTCGGCGGCTGCGATCGAATTCGTCCTGGCCGGCCCCGACGTGCGCTTCGACGACGAGGCCACCGTCGCGCTCACCGGCGCGCCGTTCGCCGCGACGCTCGACGGCACCGCGGTTCCGTTCGCGACGACGGTTCGCGTCGCGGCCGGGGCGAGCATATCGATCGGCAAGGTGATCCGTGGTGCGCGCGGCCTGCTGTGCATCGCCGGCGGGATCGCGACCGCGCCGGTCCTCGACAGCCGCTCGGTGTCGGCGCGGGCCGGCATCGGCCGCGCGCTCGCCGCCGGCGATCGCCTTCCTGTGGGCGTCCGCCCCGGCTCGCCGTCCGCGGCGGCGATCCGAAGCATCGGCGGCGACATCGCGCTCGGCGCGGCCGTTCGCATCGTTCCGGGACCGCAGCCGTTCCCCGACGCGGCGCTGGAGACATTGGTCTCCGAGCCCTACGAGGTCACCACCGAAGCGGATCGCGTCGGCGTGCGCCTCGACGGGCCGCCGCTGCGCGACGGAGGCGGCGGCTTCGAGATCGATCCCGAGCCGGTCGTTCCGGGTGCGATCCAAGTGCCCGGCGACGCACAGCCGATCGTGCTTGGCCCCGACGCCCCGGCAACGGGCGGCTATCCGAAGATCGCGACCGTGATCCGGGCCGACCTGTGGATGCTGGCGCAGGCGCGTCCCGGCGATACGCTGCGTTTCGAGATCTGCGACCCGGCGGCGGCGCGGCAAGCGCTCGCGGTGCGGCTGCGCGAAACCGAAGCGAGCGACGATGCGTGACATGACGATCGACCTCAACGCCGACGTCGCCGAAGGCGCCGACGACGCGGCTCTCTACGAGATCGTCACGTCCGTGAACGTCGCGTGCGGCGCGCACGCCGGCAACGAGGACGCGATGCGCTCCGCGATCGAGCGTGCGCGAAGCCTCGGCGTCGCGATCGGCGCGCATCCCGGCTATCCCGATCGTGAAACGATGGGCCGCCGCCGCCTGACTATGGCGCCCTACGACGTGGAGCGGATGCTCGTCGAGCAGATCTCGACGCTGCGACGCATCGCCGCGTCGATGGGCGCCCGAGTCCGGCATGTCAAGCCGCACGGCGCGCTCTACAACCAGGCGGCCGGCGACACGCTGCTCGCGCGGGCGGTCGCCGCGGCCGTCGCCGCCGTGGATTCCGCCCTCACGTTGGTGGGTTTGGCGGGAGGGGCGACGCTCGATGCCGGCCGCGCGGCCGGTCTGGCCGTGGCCGCGGAAGCGTTCTGCGATCGGGGCTACCGCGAAGACGGCACGCTCGTCCCGCGCGGCGAGCCGGGCGCGCTCATCGACGATCCGGTGCGGGCGGCCGCGCAGGCGCTCGCGGTCGCGCGCGGCGCCCCCGTCGTGGCCGGCAGCGGCACGGTTCTGGTACGGGCCGACACGATCTGCCTGCACGGCGACTCGCCGGGCGCGGTCGCGACGGCCTCCGCCGTTCGCGACGCGCTGGAGGCCGCCGGCGTTCGTCTCGCCGCCCCGTAGCCGGCGTCTACGTCCAGGTGACCTTGATGTTGCGGCTGACGTTCCAGCCGTGGTCGCCGTGCTGGGTCGGGTAGGCGATACGGAAGAGCAGCGGCCCCGATCCCGATGTGCGGGTGTAGGTCAGCCGGTACCGCGACGACGAATCCAGGCGCGACCACGTCGCGTTGCGCCATGCGCCGCCTTGCAAGACCTGCAAGATCACGCGGTGGCCGGTGTGTGCGGGAAGAACCGATCCGCTGAACACGGCCATTCCGCCGCGCGCGCTCGATCCGCCCGAGGTCGCGTTGAACGCGACCCCGGGACGCACGATCACCGTCAGCGGCGCCGAGGCCGCGGCCGCGCACAGCGAGTCCCCCGGGAAGAAGACCTTGTACGTCGTCGTATGCGACGGCTTCTGCGTGAACTCGTAGCCGGTGCCGTCGTCGGATGCCTGCGTCGTCGCGACGGCAGTCCACGCGCCGGCGGCGAGTTTCTTGAGCGTCACGTCCTTGGCTCCCAGAAGGTTGCCGTTGCACGAGAGCGAGCCCGAAAGCAGGAATGTCGTTCCCCAGACGCCGCTCGCCGGCCCCGCCGCAAGCGCAACCGAGGCGTCGCAGGTTCCGGTGGCGCCGCCGGCGTCCTCGCCGGCCGGAGCCGAGGCACGTTCGTGCGAGGCGGCCGACAAGCCGATCGGCGGCAGCGAAATGGTCGGCGACGGCTCGGGGGTGGGGGAGGATGAGGAGGACGAACTCGGCTCGGGGGTTCCACCGGTGTCACACACGGTCTGTCCCGCGGCGGTGCGCACGGTCAGAAACGCCGCGATCGAGGCGGCGGCCAACGCGGCGATCGTCAACCGGTTCGTGCGAACAAGCGAGTTGGGCATCGTGGATCGCTCCTCCTGGTGGCCGGCCCCCGATTCGGGGTTCGACTCGATCGGATGTATCGATATTTCGGTGCACCCCTCCCCCGGGCGCATAGCCCGATCGGGGGGTTCCCGCATGAGACCCGGCCCGAAGTGCCCGGCAAACCTTTTTCGCTCCGCTATGACAGGAAATCGCCCCTGCCTGGGCGAATGAACACTCGGAAGGGTTTCCGGTCCACCGCCGGGGACCGATCGGCCGGGCCATGCCCGGGGGAGGAGGAGCAATGCATCGCAGACGAGCACTGGTGCCCCTGGCAGCAGTCCTGGCGCTGCTCGGAACGCTCATCGCAGGAGGGAGCGTCCCCGCAGCCGCCGACGACCTATCGACGACCGGGCAGTTCCTGCCGGCGTTCTCCGAGAACGGCGACTTCGACTCGGCGCCGCCGGCGAACGTGAGCGAATCCACGCGCTATCCGACGGCCGTGAGCCTGGTCGCCATGCCCAACGGCAAATACGTCTACTGGAACGGCCTCGAAAACCTCGAGTCCGACGGCTATCCGCTGGCCACCGACGCCAACCGGATCAGTCCCGGTAGCCGCTCGCGCCAGCTCGCCTTCGACGTGAACGGCGCCCCGACCTTCCAGGTCCCCACGCCCGAGGACGCCGGCGAAGACCCCGGCTCCGAAAACGATCAGGGCGACCTGTTCTGTGCCGACCAGCGCATCCTGCTCGACGGCACCGTCGCCGCCATCGGCGGCACCGTCTGGAAGCCGGGACCGGTGGATCTGGTCGCACTCAGCGGCGGCGCGGTCACCGAGCCGCAGGGCACCACCGAGCTCTACGGCAACAACGCGACGCGCATCTTCCGCTCCGACGCGAGCGGCGGCACCTGGACGCCGGCCGACCGCATGAACTACGGACGCTGGTACCCGGCGGTCGTGACGCTTCGCGACGGCCGGCTGTTCGTGGCCGGCGGCGTCAAGCAGCTCCTCTACAACGACTCGGGCCTCAACGTTCACCAGACCGAGATCTTCGACCCGTACGACGGCGACGGCGTCTACGCGCCGGCGCAAGGCTCCTGGACCGAAAACGGCGCGAGCGGCGAGACCTCGCTGCCGCTGTTCCCGCGCATGCACGTCATCCACGACGGCACCGTCCTCTACGACGGCGTCGGTCAGATGTGGGGGCCGTTCGGCCAGGCCGTGGATGAGGCCTTGTGGAACGTGGTGAAGTCCTACGACCCGGCGAGCAACGCGTGGACCGACCGCGGCGTCGGATCGTTCGGCGCGCTCTCGGGCGCCGTGTCGGTGCTGCTGCCGTTCACGCCCGACGCGAACGGCGACTACAACTCGTCCGCGATCCTTCACGCCGGCGGCGTGCTCGGCACCTCCCCGGGCGGCTTCTTCGCCACCGACCTGTCCGAGACGCTCACGATCGGATCCGACGGTTCGCTGACGGCCGCACCCGGTCCGCAGCTCAACAACCGCCGCTGGTACTCGCAGGGCGTCATCGGCGCGACCGGCGATCCGCTGATCTTCAGCGGCGCCGACAAGGACGAGGTCATCGCACCCGGTCTGGAGTCGGCGGTGCGTCAGGCCGAGATGTACGACGTCGCGTCGAACACGTTCGTGCCGCTCGCGTCGGCCGCTCGTGAACGCACCTACCACAACTCGGCGATCCTGCTTGCCGACGGACGGATCTTGGTGGGCGGGCATGCGCCGATCAACACGCTCTACGGTCCGGGCGAGTCCGCGCTCGGCACCTCGAACGACCTTCACAACAACACCGGCCTGACGGCCAACAACCTGAAGGATTCCTCGTTCGAGATCTTCTCCCCGCCCTACCTGCACCGCGGGGCGCGGCCGGCGATCACCGCGAACGTGAGCGGCATCATGGAGTGGGGCAGCGATCGTTTGATCTCCACGCCCGACGCCGCTTCGATCGACAAGGCGATCCTGGTCAAGATGCCGGCCACGACGCACGTGACCGATCCCGACGCGCGCGCGATCGAGTTGCCCTTCGTCGCGGAGACGGGCGGCGTCCGCGTGACGGTCCCCTCGAACGAGGCCGTGGCGATCCCCGGCTACTACTACCTGTTCCTATCGCGCACGAACGCGGGCTACGACGGCCCGACCGTGTCGAACGGGATCGTGGTTCGGGTCGGCGACGAAGCGGTGTTCGGCGGCGCCTCCGCCGAGATCGCGCCGGTGCAGTTGCCGGGGCAGACGATGAGCGCCGCGTTGCCGGTGTCGGGCGTGTCGAAGGGAACGTCGGTGGCGATCGGATCGGCCGTGGTCGAGCCGGCGTCGATGCGCGCATCGTCGAACCCGGTTCGCTCGAGCGGCCGCGGCGGGATGTTCGCGGTGGCGACCGGGACGATCCTGGCGGCGGCCGGCGCGCTGCTGCGACGCCGCAGAGCGACGGCATAGGCCGCCGCGCACGATGAGCCGAAGGGCTCGCCCCCGCGCAATCGGGTGCGAGCCCTTCGGACGCTTTAACGACAGCAGGGTGACGATGAACGGCGAGAGGACCAAACGGATCCGCCGCGTGCGATCGTTGATCGCGCTCGCGTCGGCATGCGCGGCGATGGCCGTCGTGGCCGCGCGGGTGACGCCGCCGGCTGCCGCCGCGCCGCAGACGCACCCGGTCGAAATCCGTTCGAACTTCTTCACGCCTCGGGTGATCAACATCTCGCCCGGGGACACCGTGACGTGGACGGCGATCGACAACGGGCACACTGTCGAAGCCGACGACGGCCGCTTCAACTTCTTTCCGCAGCGGTTCCTGAACCGCAACGAGCAGGTCTCGTTCACCTTTCTTACCGAAGAGACGGTTCGCTACCACTGCCGCGTCCACGGAGCCGCCGGCGGCGGCGGTATGTCGGGCAGCATCGTCGTCGGCGCCGGGTCGCCCGAGCCGACCCCAACCGCGACTCCCACGGTTCTCGAGCATCGCTTCGTCCCATCGGAGTATCCGACCGTGACGAGCGCGCTGGACGGCATCACGCCGGGCGGCGTGGTTCATCTGGCGCCCGGTGTGTATCGCGAGGCGGTCGCGGTGCGAACGCCGGGCGTTTCGATCCGCGGCGACGGCGCGCCCGAGGACGTGATCGTGGACGGACAAGGAACGCGGCGCACCGGTGTGCTGCTGGCCGCGAGCGGCGCGTTGGTTTCCAATCTCACCGTGACCGGCCATCTCGCCGAAGGCGTCGCGGTGCGTGGCGTCGCCGGCGCGCGCGTCACCGACGTGGTCGCGCGCGGCAACGGCGGCTACGGCGTGCTCGTCGCCGACGCCGGCGGCGTGACCGTCACGCGCGTTCGTGCGAGCGGTCACCGCATCGCCGGGATCGCGGTGCAGGGATGCGACGAATGCGACACGATCGTGCAGGACGCCGAGGCGGACGCGAACCTGTTCGGCGTGCTGATCGACGACGCCGGCAGTGTCGTCGTCCGCCGGTCCTGGCTGCACGGTAACGGGACCGGCATCGCCGCGCGATCGATCGCGACTGCGGACGGGATCGTGCAGCGCGGCGTCCATATCGTCGGCAACGACATCACCGGGAACACGGCCGCGATTCCCGCCGGCTCCGCCACCGAATTCGCCGTCCGGTCCGGGGTCTGGCTGGCGGGATCCTGGTTCGCCGTCGTCGAGCAGAACCGGCTCGAAGGCCACGACTACGGCGTGCTCGTCACCGCATTCGCAGGTCCGACGCTCGACGGGCGCATCGCCGGCAACGAGGTGGACGGCTCGGCCGTCGCGGATCTGGCGTGGGACGGGATCGGCAGCGGTGTTTGCTTCGAAGACAATGCGCGCCCCGGCGGCGGCGAGCCCAGCGCCCGGCCGCCGCTCGCGCAGACGATCTACGCCTGCGATGGTGCTCGCGGTCCCGGCGTGCCCGAGCCGCGTGTGATCGCGGATCTGGTTCGCTACGCGGCAGGGATTTGAGACGACAAATGCGACGCATCGGGATGCACCGAACCCGCTGCGGGTCCGGCCGGCAGGAGCCGGCGTGCGCGAGTCGAACGGAACAGCGATGAGCCGCCTTCTTCGCTCCCTTTCCGCGGTGCTCGCCTTCGCGCTGAGCCTGTCGGCGTGCGGGCAGCTTGCGCCCACAGCCGGCCGCGCGCGGCCGCTCGGCTGCGTCGAACCGAACCGGCGGATGACGCTCTACGCCGAGCAGCTTCCCGACGCCGACGACGGCTCGCGCCGGCTTGGGTGGGGACTGACGCCGGCCACGGCAGCGATTCCCGGTCCGATGATCGAGATGATGGAAGGCGACTGTCTGGCGATCACCGTCGTCAACGATATTCCCGAAGCGACGCTTGCGGCGCTCCGCGACGATCCGCGGCTGGGCAGCGGCGATCCCGCGCAGCCGCTGGGCGTGTCGTTGCACGTGCACGGCGTCAAGTACACCCAAGACAGCGACGGCACGCTCGAGACGAACTCGTGGGTGCCGCCCGGTCAGTCGCGGACCTACACGTGGTATGCGGCGCCGCGGGTCAGCGTCCGCGGACGCGTCGCCTCGCTCGGCACGGCCGGCTACTGGTGGTATCACGATCACATCATCGGAACCGCGCACGGAACCGGCGGCATCGGAAGCGGCCTGGTCGGCGGCGTCGTCGTTCGCCGGCCCGGCGATCTCAAGCCCGACCGCCCCACCAACGTCGTGGTGATGGGACCGGACCAGACCATCAACTTCGCCCGTTACCCGAACACGCCACGCTTCACCGCCGTCCGCGGCGAGCGAATCGAATTTCTGGTGATCGGCATCGGAGACGAGTTCCACACCTTCCACATGCACGGTCATACCTGGGCCGACACGCGCACCGGATTCTTCGCCACGCAGGCCGACGAGACCCAGTTGATCGACGTGCGCGGTGTCGGGCCATCGGAGACGTTCGGATTCCAAGTGATCGCCGGCGAGTCGGTCGGCGCGGGATCGTGGATGGTCCACTGCCACGTCCAACTGCACTCGGATCGCGGCATGGTCACGTTCTTCGACGTCGTGGATCCCGGCATGCCGTTGCCGACGGCGCCGCCACTGCCGGCTGCCGCCGCCGGCCATGTTCACCGGTAGCGGGTCCCGCACCCGGTAGGCTCGCATCGCCTATGACGATCCGCTCAACCGTGGACGGCATCACGCCCGACGATGTCCGCGCGTTCCTGTCGGGCCTGCCCGAAGCGGCCGGCTACGAGACCGTGGTCAAGCCGCTGCGGTATCGCAACCGGCCGCACCTGTCGGGGTACACCGAGTTCGACTTCAAGCGGATCACGCTGCAGGTTCCGGCGCCGTTCTTTCCGTTCGGCGAGATCGTGCATTACGGCGCCAAGCGCATGCCGGCGAAAGGGATGCGCTTTGTGTGGCTCTCGGAGGGGTTGACCTTTCGCGAGCCGCGCGACGTGCTTCGCTTCCTCTGGTGCCACGAGTGGTACCACTGGTTTCTCTACGAGGTCCTCGGCCGCAAAAGCGCCGCCGAGACGGCCTGCGACCGGTTCGCGCTGCGCAACTATCTCAAGCCGCTGGTCACGCTCGACGATGCCCGCGCCGCGTTGCGCCGGTCGCCCGCCGCCGGCGCGTAGACCCACCCGCCGGTGGTCACGGTGCCGCAGGCGGCGAGGGAGGCTGCTCGGACGGAAGCGTCGGCGGAGGGGCGGGTGCGGCACGCTCGGTCGGCGGCCCCGGAGGCACGGGAGGGAGCGCCGACTCCTCGGCGGTGGCGGCCGCGATGGCTGCGACGTGGCGGCGCGCACGGATCGCCGTGATCGCTCCGGAGAGCGCGACGATCGCGCCGGCCGTGGAGACGTACAAACCGATGCCGACGCGGGCCGAGACGGCGCCGGCGCGGCCGCTGCGGATGTCGGCGACGTCGGCGAATCCGACGAGCGTGGCGATTGTGGCAAGGAGCAGGGCGCCGATGCCTGCCGGGAGCGTCCGGCGGATCCGGCCGGTCAGGAACGGGACGCTGATCAGCTCGATCAGCACCGCGATCACGAGCACGATCTTGCCGTCGTCGGTGGACAGGCCCGCTTGAGTGATCGAACCGGATTGGCCGCCCAGCTCGAAGTCCACGCCCACCCACGGCAAAAGGAGCCCAGCGAGGATGATCGCGGCTCCTGTAGCGAGCGTGAATCCGATGCGGCGAATATGCGGATCGATCGGCATGCCGGTTCCCCTTCGCGCCACGACGAATTCGACCGTACTCGCCCGGATCGCGGGGAGCAAGGGCGGGGGGCGACCGCTGAAGGGGCACTGTGGTTGAATCCATCCGATGACCGGCTTGAGTCGATGACGCTTCGCGGCGCGTGGGATCGTCACGCACAGGATTGGATCCGGTGGGCGCGAACCCCCGGACACGATTTGTTCTTCTGGCAGTTCGGGCTTCCGCACTTCCTCGAATTGCTGCCGGAACCGGGCCGCCTCACGGTCGACGCCGGATGCGGCGAAGGACGCCTGACGCGAATCCTGCGCGACGAAGGTCACCGCATTGCGGGCTTCGACGCCTCCGGGCAGTTGGCTCGCGCCGCGGTGACGCATCCGGATGCGGCGCCGTCGGCGGTGGCCGACGCGGCGTCGTTGCCGCTGAAGGCGGCGGGGGCCGATCTGTATGTGTCCTACATGGTGCTGCAGGACGTGGACGACCTCGACGGCGTGGTGCGCGAGTCGGCGCGCGTTCTTGGGGGCGGCGGTCGCGCCTGCTTCGCGATCATCCATCCCGCCCAGTCGGCGCTCGACCTGGACGCCGCCACGCCCGCCGCCCGGTCCTACTTCGCGCCGCGACGAATCACCGACGTCGTCGAGCGCGACGGCTTGCGCATGACCTTCGAAAGCGAGCACCGGCCGCTCGAGCGGTACGCCCGCGCGCTGGAAGACGCCGGTTTCTTGATCGAAGCGATCCGCGAACCGGTCCCCGATCAGGCGCTGATCGCCGCGCTTCCCTCGGCCGCCAAGTTCGCGGACGTGCCCTGGGCGATCTTCATCCGCGCCATCCGCGCGCTGTGGGCAGGCTCGAAGGGGTAACGCGGGGCGGGGGGGGGGGGGGGGCCGCGCCCGGCCCCCCCCCCCCCCCCGGGCGCCCCCGGGGGGGGCGGCCCCCCCCCCCCCCCCCCCCGCAGCGCCCCCGCCCCCGCGGCGGCCCCCCCCCCCGACCCCCCCCCCCC
>Ga0214472_10002521_pt1 | contig 19664 bp, 17 predicted proteins | sample RVTome_6_FD_207662 | JGI IMG/M metagenome (GOLD analysis project Ga0214472, IMG submission 207662) | Soil microbial communities from uranium-contaminated site in the Upper Colorado River Basin, Wyoming, United States - RVT140D175 | ecosystem: Environmental > Terrestrial > Soil > Contaminated >...
CTCGCTACCTCCCGGTTCCATGCTGTAGACATAATCCCAGCGGTTGCTGTGGAACGGATCAGTGATTAACGGGGTGCCCATGATGAATTTTACCTGGTTTTTATCCATGCCCGGTCTCAGTTTGTTGATCATTTCCTGCTCAATCACGTTGCCCTGCTGTATATCAATACGGTGAACCAGTGGCGCTTTCCAGGTCCCGTCAACATTTTTGGCACATGCGCCGATAAGCAGGCCTGAGGCAATTAATATCGATAATGAAATCAGCTTGAATTTTGACATAATCTTGTTCATATAGTTATAGAGCGTGATTGTAACGCAATGTTCTGAAAAGGACATCTGTTGCGAATCGCACCACGACACCGGGCGGGTATTTGGATATAATTGTTTTTCGTAAAGGCAATAGCTAGTCTCTTATACCAATGTTTTCATTGGTGAATTAATGAGGAATTCCGGATGGAAGCAAAAGACCTGAAAGAAGCCGGTCTCAAGGCCACCCTGCCCAGGATCAGGATACTCCAGATACTGGAAGAATCTGATCAAAGACACCTGAGTGCAGAGGATGTGTACAAGATCCTGCTGGAAGGCAGTGAGGAAGTGGGCCTCGCTACCGTGTACCGGGTCTTGACTCAGTTCGAATCAGCCGGCCTGGTCATACGGCATCATTTTGATTCCGGCCATTCCGTGTTTGAACTGAACCGTGGCGGTCATCATGATCATATGGTTTGCCTGAAAACCGGCAAGGTCATTGAATTTAAAAATGAAGAGATCGAACGCCTGCAGAAGGAAATCGCGGATAAACACGGTTATGTGCTGGAAGAGCACAGCCTGGTCTTATATGTCAGACCAAAGGAAAAGAAGTAATTGGTGATTCGTAATTCGTGATTGGTATTATAATTTTCGAGTCACGAATCACGAGTCACGAGTCACGAATCACGAGTCACGAATCACGAGTCACGAGTAAGCATTTCCCGCGCATGAGCCCGGGTCTGTTCTGTTATTTTCAATCCGCCCAACATCCGGGCAATTTCTTCTACGCGTTCATCTTTAGTGAGTGTTATAACTTGTGTCAGCGTGGTCTGGGCATGCGTGGATTTATTCACCTGTAAATGGTGATTGGCCTGGGACGCAACCTGGGGCAGGTGCGTCACACAAAATACCTGGTGGTTGCCAGCGAGACTATGCAAAAGTTTTCCTACAATTTCTGCCACCCCGCCACCGATACCGGCATCAACTTCATCGAATATTAGTGTAGGCAATCCCTTGTCCTTGCTGCCTATCACTTGTATCGCGAGACTCATCCTGGACAATTCACCGCCGGAAGCGACCTTGTTCAGGGGTTGTAGTGGTTGTCCCGGATTGACGGAAACCAGGTATTCGATGCGGTCCATGCCGTCCCGTAGCGGTGTATCTTTTTCAACGGCTTGAACATCGATCTCGAAACGCCCACCGGGCATACCCAGTTCTTTCAGTTTTGTTTCGATGGCCTTGCCGAGTTTTATAGCGGTCTTTTTACGGCGTTCATGCAGTTCTGTGGTGGCCTTCCGGTACACCTGCAAGGCCAGATCCCTTTTCCTTCCCAGATCAGTCAGGATTTGTTCGCTGTCCTCAAGATTTTTGAGTTCTGTCTTGAGTGTTTCAAGGTGAGCTGTCAGTGCTTCTGGCCGGACTTTATGTTTACGGGCGATGTCGTGCAGCGCTGTAATGCGTTCTTCTACTGACTTGAGCCGCCCGGGATCCAGCTCAAGACTGTCCAGGTAATGGCTTAATTCTGTTGTGGCCTCGTTGATCTGTATATTGGCGCTTTCCAGCAGTTCCGCGACAGAAGTTAATGACGCATCAAAACGTAACAGGCCCTGTAATTCATGGGCACCGTGGTTAATCTGGTTCAATACGGACTGATCATCTTCCGAGAGCTGGTTCAACAGTTGCTGGCAGCTTTCCAGTATTTTGCTGGCATTGGCCAGGCGTGTATGTTCATCTGCCAGACCCTTGATTTCCGCCGGTTCCGGGTTCAGCGCCTCAAGTTCCTGCACCTGGTACTGGAGCAGGGCCAGCCGCGCATCGCGGTCCTGATCATGCCCGCTGATTCGGTTGAGTTCGGTGTTGGCCAGAGACCAGTCACCCCATGAAGTCCTGACTTGTTCAAGCAGCGCTTCATATTGGCCATAGTCATCCAGTAGTCTGCGTTGAATATCCCGCTTCAGGAGTGATTGATGGGCGTGTTGACCGTAAATATCGACCATATCTTCACCCAGATCACGCAGAATCTGGGCCGGGACGGAACTGCCATTCACGTAAGCACGTGATCGGCCATCTTTATTTACCACCCGGCGCAGCATGAGTTCACCATCATGATGGATACCCTGCTCCTCAAGAATAGCCTGGATATTCTGTTTATCGTTGATCCCAAAAATGGCGGTGATTTCCGTGCTGTCGCATTGATTGCGAATTATGCTGCTGTCTGCCCGGTCACCCAGCACCAGCCCCAACGCATCGACCAGGATGGATTTCCCCGCGCCGGTTTCGCCGGTCAATACTGTCATCCCGGCATCAAACTGGATTTCCAGTTCCTCGATGACGGCAAAATCACGAATATGCAGGTTTTTTAACACCTCATCTAACCCCAGCGGAGTTTTGCCCGCAGGATACTGAAATGATCGTGATTGGCCGGATGAATCAAGCGGATCGTCTGGTTCTTTTTTTCTACAATCACCCGATCCCCTGATTCCAGTTCCATGGCAATATCACCATCACAGGTGAGCCGGGCATGATGTACGGCGTCGCTGCTGACCACGATTTCAACGCGGCTGTTACCCTTAATAACAATCGGGCGGTTGGTCAGGCTGTGCGGACAAATGGGGACCAGCACCAGTGCATCAAGTGTGGGGTATAAAATGGGGCCGCCACCGGACAAGGCATAAGCGGTCGAGCCGGTGGGTGAAGAAACTATCATACCGTCTGAACGTTGCCGGTGTACAAAGATACCATCGACATACGTATCCAGTTCTATCAGTTTAGCGACATCCCACTTCTGCACGATCACATCATTAAATGCGTACTTCACAGACATTAATTTATCGTCCCGGTGCACTTCACAATACAAAAGGAAACGTTCATCCTCGGCATAATGTCCTTTAAGAATTTCATCCAGATGTTGTTGAAAGGAATCAGCCGGAATATCGGCCAGAAATCCAAGGTGGCCACGGTTGATACCCAACAAGGGGATCCCGTGACCGCAGACGAGATGGGCAGCCTTGAGCATGGTGCCGTCACCACCGATGGCTATGGCCAGGTCCGAATTCGCGCCCACTTTATCTGCAGCAGCGACCGGTAGTTCCTTGTTACGGGCAATCCGCGCACAACATTCATCCAGTTCAATTCCGATATTGCGCTGCTGCAGGAATTCAATCACCGTATTGAGGGTATCAGCAACCTCTTTGGCGCTGGAGTTGGTAATCAGGGATATCTGCTTGAACATGTCCATTGATGAATTATTCTGGTTCGGCAAAGTTAACATGCGCAACAATGTGCGCCAACAATATATATCATATCTTTTGCACTCTTACCGGTAGAGTGCTAAATTTCCATAATCCCGATGATATTAAAAACCATGCCACAGAAAATCGATTTGAATCAAATACCTGAACGTAGTCTGCACCTGTTCAGGTTATTAGTGGAGCATTTTATCCAGGACGGGCAACCGGTCGGTTCCCGGACCCTGGCCAGGGATACAGATCTGGATTTGAGCCCGGCCACGATACGTAACGTGATGTCTGACCTGGAGGAATTGGGTCTGCTGCACTCGCCACACACTTCGGCCGGACGTGTCCCGACCGTTAAAGGTTACCGCCTGTTTGTTGATTCACTGCTGCGCGTGCATGCACTGAATGAGAAAGAGATTGAGCATATTGCCGAGGAACTCAAATCGCGCCAGAACATGCAGTCACTGTTGCAGCGTACTTCAAATATGTTATCGGATATTACCAGCCTGGCCGGTATCGTCATGCTGCCCCGGCAGGACCAGCACGCCTTGAAGCATGTTGAATTTGTCGCGCTCTCGGATAACCGGATACTGGTAATTCTGGTTATCAATGACAGTCAAATCCAGAACCGTATTATTAATACGGCACGGGTTTATTCACCTTCAGAATTGCAGCAGGCCTCGAATTACCTGAACCAGATGTTTGCCGGCAAAGACCTGGCAACTATCCGGGCCGGGATTTTAAGCGAGTTGAAACGGATGAAGGACAACGTAAACCAGATCATGCAGACAGCGATCGAAATGGCACAGCAGGCCTTCTTGAAAAACGATACCGGTGATGATTTTGTACTGGCCGGGCAGACCAACCTGATGGATGTCGCAGAACTTTGTGACATGGATCGGTTAAAAAAGCTCTTCAACAGTTTCAACCAGAAACGCGACATCCTGCATTTGCTGGAACAGTCCATCCATGCGAAAGGTGTGCAGATATTTATCGGCGAAGAAGCCGGATACGATGTACTGGACAATTGCAGCGTGGTTACTTCTCCTTATGAAGTCGACGGCCAGATCCTTGGTGTCCTGGGCGTAATCGGCCCAACCCGCATGCATTATGAAAGGGTCATCCCCATCGTCGATATCACGGCCAAGATGCTGGGGTTGGCCTTGAATTCACAGCATTAACCCCCATTTCCAACCGGATACCCGGGAAGTAGTCGTCTTGTTTATATCGTATTGTTTCGAGGAAAATCATGTCAGGCAAAAAGAAAAATTCTGAAGAAAAACTGGAAGAACAACAGTTACAGTCCACGCCAAACATGGCTGAAACTGACGCTACCCTGATGGCGCCATACCAGGACAACGCCGGCAATACGGAGGAACTGACGGCAACTGAAGAAGCGGGTGATGAAAGTGAAATTAATTTACTTAAACAGGTTGTAGAAGATCAGAAGCGCATCGCTGCTGAAAACCTGGACAAGGCCCTGCGGGTGCAGGCAGAGATGGAAAACATGCGCAAACGTACCGCCCGGGACATTGAAAATGCACACAAATATTCCCTGGAAAGATTCGTGACCGATTTACTGCCTGTTATCGACAGTATGGAGCTGGGATTGTCCGCATTTGAAAATGCAGCAGATGTTGCCAGCCTGAAAGAAGGGATGGATATCACCTTCAAGATGTTCACCGCCAGCCTGGAAAAATTCGGGGCGAAAGCGATCAATCCGCAAGGTGAGAAATTCAATCCGGAGCAGCACCAGGCCGTTACCATGCAGGAAGCAGAGGGCGTGGCTTCGGGTAATGTTATCAGCGTGATGCAAAAGGGTTACGAATTGAACGGTCGTCTGGTCCGGCCGGCCATGGTTGTGGTGGCCAAATAAATCGCCGGGGTGACTTGAAATAAATGTTGCTGGCCCAATATTAATGGCTAGCATAAAGATTTGATTTTTAACTATTAACCCATTGATTTCTGGAGACTTTATATGGCAAAAATTATTGGCATAGACCTGGGTACGACGAACTCGTGCGTGGCCGTGCTCGAAGGCGGGCAAGCCAAGGTCATCGAAAACAGTGAAGGGGCAAGGACGACACCGTCCATCGTTGCCTTCACCGAGGATGATGAAGTCCTGGTCGGGCAATCTGCCAAGCGCCAGTCAGTCACCAACCCGCAAAATACCCTGTTCGCAGTGAAGCGCCTTATCGGGCGCCGCTTTGATGAAGAGATAGTACAGAAAGACATCAAGATGGTGCCTTACAAGATTGCCCGTGCTGATAATGGGGATGCCTGGGTGGATGTGCGTGGCAAGAAAATAGCCCCACCGGAAATCTCTGCCCGGGTCCTGATGAAAATGAAAAAGACTGCCGAAGATTACCTCGGTGAAGAGGTCAAGGATGCTGTCGTCACCGTACCGGCCTATTTTAATGACTCCCAGCGCCAGGCGACCAAAGATGCCGGCCGTATTGCCGGATTGAATGTGCGTCGTATCATCAATGAGCCGACGGCTGCGGCGCTGGCCTATGGCATGGACAAGAAACATGGCGATGCCAAGATTGCTGTCTATGATCTGGGTGGCGGAACTTTTGATATCTCCATCATTGAAATCGCGGAAGTTGATGGCGAGCACCAGTTCGAAGTGTTGTCCACCAATGGCGATACCTTCCTCGGTGGTGAAGATTTCGATTTGCGTATCATTGAATACATCTGTGATGAATTCAAAAAGGCGCAGGGCTTCGATATGCACAACGACCCACTGGCACTGCAGCGTCTGAAAGAAGCCGCGGAAAAGGCCAAGGTCGAACTGTCATCCAGCCAACAGACTGATATCAATCTGCCCTACATTACGGCAGATGCGAGCGGGCCCAAGCATCTCAATATGAAGCTGACCCGCGCCAAACTGGAATCGCTGGTTGATGATTTGATTGAACGCACCGTTGATCCGTGCCGGATGGCACTCAAGGATGCAAAACTTGCCGCGTCAGAGATTACCGATGTGATCCTGGTCGGTGGGCAGACGCGTATGCCGAAAGTGCAGGAGACAGTAAAAGAATTTTTCGGCAAGGAACCACGCAAGGATGTGAATCCGGATGAGGCGGTAGCCGTGGGTGCGGCCATCCAGGCCGGTGTGCTGGGCGGCGATGTAAAAGACGTATTGTTGCTTGATGTGACGCCGCTGTCGCTGGGCATTGAGACGCTGGGTGGTGTAATGACCAAGCTCATTGAGAAAAACACCACGATCCCGACCAAGGCCAACCAGGTGTTTTCTACGGCTGAAGACAACCAGACCGCGGTGACCGTGCACGTATTGCAGGGTGAACGTGAGATGGCCGCCGGGAACAAGTCATTGGGCCGCTTTGACCTGACGGACATTCCACCTGCATCACGGGGTATGCCACAGATCGAGGTGAACTTTGATATTGATGCCAACGGTATCCTGAATGTCTCGGCCAAAGACAAGGCCACGGGCAAACAGCAGTCCATTATCATCAAGGCCTCCAGTGGCCTGTCGGATGCCGAGATTGAAAAGATGGTGAAGGACGCCGAGGCCCATGCCGAAGAAGATCACAAGGCGAGGGAACTGGTCGAGGCCCGCAACCTGGCCGAAAATCTGATCCATGCCAGCCGCAAATCAATGCAGGAACTGGGTGACAAGGTCACTGACAATGAGAAGACCGACATCAATGCAGCGATAGCCGAGGCGGAAGAGGCCATCAAGGGCAATGACAAGGCAGCCATTGAGGTGAAAACCCAGAAGCTGACGGAAGTTGCCGGAAAACTGGCCGAACGTGTTTACCAGCAAAGTGCGGAGAAGGCGCAGGCCTCTGCTGGTGATAATGCCGAAGCTGCGCATGAGGATGGCGAAAACAAGGAAAATGTGGTCGATGCAGAATTTGAAGAAGTCGACGACAACAAGAAGTAACTGGTAATTGAGGACCGGGACACGTCGCCCGGATACCAGTTGCTGCAACAGAAATTACAGCCCGGGAAAGGGAACCCCTTTCTCCGGGCTTGTGTGCTTAATGAGAATGGCAATACAGAGCCGAAACCGGGTACTGTAATTGTGAAGAAAACAGTTCTGCGAAAATAAAAATGGCAACTAAAAAAGATTATTACGAAACTCTCGGGGTCGCCCGCAATGCGACTGAGGCAGAGATCAAAAAAGCCTATCGCCGCCTGGCGATGAAACATCATCCGGACCGGAACACCGGTGATAAAGGTGCCGAAGAAAAATTCAAGGATCTCCAGGCCGCCTATGACGTGCTTTCTGATGAACGCAAGCGTGCAGCCTATGACCAGTTCGGTCATGCCGGTGTCGATCAAAGTGCAGGTATGGGTGGTGCGGGCCCGGGTGGTTTTGGCGATATTTTTGACAGTGTCTTCGGGGACATCTTCGGCGGCGCGGCGGGAGGCCGTGGCCGTGGTGGTCCGCGGGTATTCCGGGGTGCCGATCTGCGTTACGACCTGGAACTAAAACTGGAAGAGGCCGTGGCCGGCACGGAAATCAAAATTCGTGTTCCAAAACTCGTCGGTTGTCATGAATGTCATGGATCGGGGGCAAAGAAAGGCAGCAGCCCGGTCACCTGTCCCACCTGCGGCGGCCAGGGCCAGGTGCGTATGCAACAGGGAATTTTTTCCCTGCAACAAACCTGTCCGCAATGCCGGGGTGGTGGCAAGATCATCAGGGAACCCTGTACTGTATGCAACGGCCAGGGCCGGGTGCGTGATACCAGGACGATTTCGGTCAAGATTCCGGCGGGCGTGGATGTGGGTGATCGTATCCGTCTGACCGGGGAAGGGGAAGCCGGTGAGAATGGCGGACCGCCGGGTGATCTTTATGTCCATGTTAATGTTCTGCAGCACCCGATTTTTGAACGTGATGGCACCAACCTGCATTGTGATGTCCCGATCAGTTTCGCCATGGCAACCCTGGGCGGTGAAATTGAAGTACCGACACTGGATGGCCGGGTCAAGCTCAAGATCCCGGCGGAGACACAGAGCGGCAAGGTATTCCGCTTACGCAGCAAGGGAGTACGATCAGTCAGGACATCCAGCAAGGGTGATTTGTTATGCCGGGCGATGGTGGAAACACCGGTTAATCTGACCAGGCAACAGAAAGATCTGTTACGCGAATTTGATCAGGCGATGAATGAAGACGGCAAACAACACAGCCCCAAGGCGTATTCGTGGCTGGACGGGGTCAAGAAGTTTTTTGACGGTATGACGAACTAAACCCATCTCAAAATTGCTGCGCTTAGCGATACTGCGTTGAAAACGAACTCGAAATGCTCATGTACTGCCGTGTACACTCCGCTTTCTCGCCCGTTTTCGCCTTGTCTCGCCTGCGCTCGCTGAATTTTGAGATGGGTTTAGAAATAAATTATTTATAAAGCTGTTCTTTTCACTTTAAACTTTTTACTGCCGATTCGTTTATAATTCCGGCAATTTGATAAACAAAAGTCGCATACGAATTATTATGGGGTGTAAATCATGACGGTAAGAATCGGCGTCTGTGGTGCCGCGGGACGGATAGGCAAGACCATCATTGAAGTCTGTCACGAAACTGAGGGCGTCACGGTCGGTGCGGCCATTGAATACCAGGGTTCACCCATGACCGGTGTCGATGCCGGCGCACAGGCGGGACTGGGCAATCTCGGTGTGCAGATTGTTGATGATATCACCAATGTTACGGATGATTTCGATGTCCTCATCGATTTCACCTTCGCTACTTCCGTGCCGGACAATGTCAGAAAATGCCGCACCGCCGGCCGGAACATGGTCATCGGTACCACAGGTCTCTCTGATGCTCAAAAGAAAATCATCAGTGATGCAGCCCGCGATATAGCCATAGTTTTTGCACCGAATATGAGTATCGGCGTGAACGTCTGTTTCAAATTAATTGAGATGGCTGCGCAAGTTATCGGTGAGGATGCCGATATCGAAATCATCGAAGCACATCACCGTGAAAAGAAAGATGCACCATCAGGGACTTCACTGCACATGGGTGAAGTGGTAGCGAATGCACTCGGTCGCAACCTGAAAGACTGTGCCATTTATGGCCGGGAAGGTATGACCGGCCCACGCGATAAAAAGACCATCGGTTTTGAAACCATCCGCGCCGGTGATATCGTCGGCGAGCATACCGTGATGTTTGCCACCAGCGGCGAACGTGTCGAGATTTCCCACAAGGCCACCTCCCGAAAGACCTTCGCCGCCGGCGCAGTCCGTGCCGCACGATGGGTAGCCAGTAAAAAACCCGGTCTTTATGACATGCAGGATGTGCTGGGCCTGAAATAAAGTTCCCGAATTTCCACTTGGCCGTCATGCTGGTGAATACCAGTATTATCTACATGGATGTAGTGTATGCTGGAAATGCAGGAGCAATTTCCAGTACCAGTCAAATAAAAGTCATCCTTCTGATGGCTGTTCGTCTACCTCAACACAGCAGGTGGTGATATTCTCTGCACCATAATTACACGTTATGGTTATTATCATCCCATGATCGGTAAAATATTTATCTTCTCTGGAATTGTACTGGTCATCACGGGACTGGCAATCACTTACGCACTGTGGCTCATCAACTGGTTCGGCAAACTGCCCGGTGATATTCATGTTAAAGGAGATCACGGAAATTTCTTCATTCCAATTACTTCCATGATCATCATCAGCATTGTTCTCACCATTATCATTAATGTGTTTTTCCGGCGCTGACGCAGGTCAGCGTGTTTGATTGTGTGTAGAAATGGCACTCACAAAAATCATCTCAGGCGGGCAGACCGGGGTCGATCGCGGTGCGCTTGATGCGGCCCTGGAAAAAGGATTCCCGTGCGGCGGCTGGTGTCCGCCCGGACGGTTGGCAGAAGATGGACCAATCGATCGTGCTTACCCGATGTCAGAAATGGATCATGGGAGTTACGGGGAGCGGACCCGCCGGAATGTAATCGATTCAGACGGAACGCTCATCATTCACTTCGGCCCACTGGAAGGCGGAACGAAAACCACGTTGCAATATTGTATCCAGCTAAAGAAACCGCACGCACTGATTGATGCACTGGAAGCGTCTGAAACACACGCTGCGGGACTGGCCAGTCGTTTTGTGGAATCCAACGCTGTAGAAACGTTGAATGTGGCTGGCCCCCGGCAGAGCAAGATCACGGATGCGTACGTCTATGCGTACAAAGTAATCAGGCTCGTACTTGATACAGCTGGTATTACGAAGGAAAATGCAAAAAGGTGACCCGCTTTATCCCATGGTGGCGAAGTGTACACGTCTTGGCCAAATCATAATGTTTCATAAAAATAGACAATGAGACTCTGGTCAATACATCCCCGGTATTTGGATACAAAAGGTCTGGTAGCGTTATGGAGAGAAGGACTGCTGGCCCAAAATGTTTTACTGGGGAATACCAGGGGTAATAAGAACCACCCCCAGTTAGTTCGTTTTAAAAACACGAGCAACCCGGTTGGCGCCATTGCCAGCTTTTTAAGATCTGTCATTGACGAGGCTGATACCAGAGGCTACAGCTTTAACAGGAGCAAAATCGTCAACAGAAATATCAGAAACAAAATACCAGTCACAGACGGACAAATAAAATACGAATTCAGGCATCTGTTAGGTAAGTTAAAAGTACGAGACCCGGATACATATAAGCATTTAAAAATGATCAATAAAATCGCAGTGAATCCAACGTTCAAAAAAGTACGTGGAAATGTGGAAGAATGGGGAATAGTCTAATCAACACGCAACATCACAAGTAAAATGAATGCGCCCGGAAAGATTAAAGCACTGATTGTTTGTTCAACGTTATTTCCTTACCAGACATCCCTGTTCCCAGGATAGTGTGGGTTGATTACAATTCCAGTTCTATTCCGATAAACCAGATCCTCGGCGCGCCGGGCCGCGGGCCGTGCGGCTGCCGGGAGACGATGTATTCTTCTTCAAACAGGTTATGAATTCCACCGAACAGTTGCACACCTTGCTTGATGTTATAGTGAGCAGCAAAATCGACAACGGTATAGGAATCAGTCTTGCCGAAACGGGCATCCGGATCTCCCAGTCCGTTGGTTTCGGTGCTGACATTGTTGGCACTGGTAAAGGTTTCATCGACGAAGCTCGCGGACAATGATGCTCCCCAGCGCACAAATTCCAGCGATGAACCGACAGTCAACTGATATTCCGGAATATAGGGCACCTTGTTGCCTTCACGGCCAAAGCTGAAGATCGATTCAGGATCAGTCGACAGGGCATCGTTCTGTTGTTCTGCGTTGGTATAGGTGAAGGCCAGAACGTATGGATTACTGAACGCCCAGTTGTTGGCTATACCCAGATCAAATGTTCCGGACAGTTCGACGCCATAGGCATCAACCTCCCCGAAGTTTTCATCATCGCCCGTACCAGTACCGCCGATATTACTGACTACGATCAGATCTTCAAACTGGGTCAAAAAGCCGACGGCCTCGGCAGTCAACACCTGTTTGCGGCTGGCATAACGCACCCCGAGCTCGTAACCCATGCTGGTTTCTTCTTCCAGGCCGTTATTTATGGCGCCGCCGGGCGAGGGCGGAGAGAAACCAAAATTCACGCCGCCGAAGGCCTGCCACTCATCCGTAAAGTTATAACCAACGCCTATTCCACCACCGCGCATGTCCAGGGATTCTTCACCGGTGACCGGCGTGACGCCGCGAAAATCCCGTTCCTCCAGTTCGAGGGTTTCATAACGCACACCGGGCGTAAGCCACCAGTTCCCTATTTCGATACGGTCCTGAATAAATACCGCGATGGCTGATACTTCTGCTTCACGATCATCCTGTGAACCGGGCGCGCCGAAAACTACACCCGTGATAGCGCCGGTATTGTCCTGTGAGTAGACATCTTGGTGCTGAAAACGGTCTTCTTCGTCACGGTGATAACGGATCCCGGCCGTCAGTTCATGCGCCAGACTGTCGCTGTTAAACCGCAACGTCCCTTCGGACTGTACGCCCCAGGAGTAATAATCCCGATTATTTGCACGAACGCGCAGACCACAGGCAAGATCACCTCTCAAACAGGCCAGACCGTCACCACCCGCTGCACCGGCCAGTGCGGCAGACAGATTAAGATTAGTTGCAAGCCCGCCTGCAGCCGCACGTATATCATTCAATTTATACCAGCTACGTGCGAACTTATTGTAGTAAGCTGTTGTTACCAGATCGAAATTATCGGTAGGGGAGATAAAATAACGTAAATATGTACGGTGATGTTCCGTCTCGATGTTATCGAACCGTGAAGCAGAATAACGCCGGTAGGGATCGTTGCGGAAATCCGCCGTGCTCAGGCCCAGGTAGGTTTCATCTGCTTCCTTGTCAGTATATCCGTACTTGAACTCGAGGCGCTGGTACATCGAGGTCATTGGTTCCCAGGCCAGCTTGAGCATGGGTTCGATATTGGTGAAACCGGTTTCATCGGTATCATTAAAGCCGGGTGCGGCATCAATGGTTTTGAAACCATCGACATCACGGAAATATCCCTCGAACAGGTAACCGAAACGGCCGGCTTCAGTATTGATCGTATTGCCATAAACTGCATGGGTGCGGGTATCATTATCTTCGCCAAACTGTGCGCGCAGAAAAATCCGCTCATGCAGTGGAATGGGTGTCGACTGGTAATTGATAGCGCCCCCCGTGGTATGCGGACCGTATTTGATCTGGCTGGTTCCTTTCAGAACTTCCAGACCATACATGCGCCCGGCTGTGGGTGAATAATAAGCTGAAGGTGCAGCATACGGTGCGGGAGCAGCGAGGATGCCGTCTTCCATCAGTGTCACCTTGGCACTGCGGGTGGTATCCACGCCGCGCAGGCTGATGTTCGGGAAAAGGCCATAGCCATCTTCTTCACGCACGTACACACCGGGGGTGTGCCTTAATACGCGATTGATATCGTCGTAGGAGAATTCCTTGAGGGTGGCGTAATCGATGTAATGGGCCGAACCCGGTATGGTATAGATGGCAGACGGGTCACCAATTACGTTCACCTGGGACAGTATACCCGGGATGGCCGCTTCTTCTGCCTGGGCAACCCGGTGGTAATCAGTCAAAAATACCGTTATCGCGAGTACTGTTGTGGCTCGCAACGGGATACAATGACGCATTGGAATTCTCCTTTAATATTAATAAGTTAACAGTTATCATCCCCATGAAGGACACACACAAAATAAAACAGATTTATATATCTATATCTAAATGATAACAATTATCATTTATATTAGCAAATGTTAGTTTGTTGTAGTAACCGGGAAAATGTGCCGGGCTGAATATTGGAATGATCGGCGTGTATTGCAGAAGTACGGTGGGGTATTTAATGCTAATCCGGTGTGCTGGATTTGCCTGCCGTTGACTGTCTCCTGCTGGCGTAAGAGAAACTAATCAGTGATAACTTGTCTATTCATCTGAACTGCACAAGTTGCTCTGGTACAATGTAGCAGGAACAATGTACAGCAAGTATGGTCAGTAAATTCTTCAGTATCTTCCCTGAAATAGAATTTTTAATTCTGGAAATGCAGCCAAATGGATAGCTGCAGGTCAGCATTGTGCCTGTCAGCGATATAATGGAGCATATATAAGGCGATAACAAAGTTGTGCAACAGGAGTTTAAATGAAATTTTTACCGGTTTATTTATTGCAATATTGTATTTTCCTGATTCTGATATTCTCCGGGTTTCCTGTAGATGCCGAGGTAAACAGTGTCGAGATCAGGGAATGGCTGGTGCCGTGGGAAAAGACCCGGCCCAGAGATCCTTATGTTGATGGCAAGGGCCGAGTCTGGTTTTGTGGTCAGACCGGAAACTATATTGCCTATTTTGACCCTGCCACGGAAAAATTTGAAAAATTTGATCTTGGTGAAGGTTCCGCGCCACATAATCTGATCGTGGATAAAAAGGGTTATGTCTGGTTTGCCGGAAATCAGCAAGGGTATATTGGCAGGCTGTCACCAAAAAGCGGCAAGATTAAAAAATACCAGATGCCCGACCCTGCTGTTACTGATCCGCATACCCTGGAGTTCGACAGTATGGGTGATATCTGGTTTACAGCGCAGATCAGTAATGTCATCGGCAAGCTCACGGTAATGACCGGCGAGATCAGAATTGTCCCGTTAAAAACCCCGGGCGCGAGGCCATACGGAATCAAGGTGGATTCCAAAGACAGGCCTTGGATAGCATTATTCGGCACGAACAAACTGGCGACAGTTAACCCGAGAACCTATGCATTGCGGGAATACAGTCTGCCACGCAAGGAAATACGGCCACGCCGCCTTGCCATTACCTCGTACGATAAAATATGGATCGTGGATTATGCCACTGGTTATCTGGGTCGTTTTGATCCGGTAACACGAAAATATACGGAAAGGCCAGTGCCAGGCGGGGAAAATTCAAAACCTTATGCCATGGCAGTTGATGACAAGGACCGGTTGTGGTTTGTTGAAACAGGATTCAACCCGAACCTGCTGGTCAGTTATGACCCATGGACAAGGAAATTCGAGCATATTTCAGAAATTCCCAGCGGTGGTGGTACAGTGAGACATATGTACCTGCATCCCAAAACCCGCGAGATCTGGTTCGGAACCGATACCAATTTTATCGGCCGTTCAACCATTCCATAAAATGCCAACATCATATATACACATTGATTATTTCTCGGATGTATTGTGCATCTGGGCCTATATTGCCCAGGTCAGGATAGATGAGTTGACCAGTCAATATTCTGATCAGTTAAAATTCAACCAGCATTTCATCCCCGTTTTCGGTTCAACCGAGAAACGAATTACCAGCCACTGGAAAGACAAGGGTGGTTTTAACGGTTACCATCAACACGTAATGGGTATTTGTACAAAATTTGATCATATTGAAGTTCATCCCTCAATCTGGCTGGAAAACATTCCCAGAAGCTCGGCAAGCTGCCATCATTTTCTTACCTCGGTACAACTGCTGGAGAAGAAGGACCATATCTCCTGTGTGCCCAATCAGGAATGTAAGGGCAGGACACTTTTTGAGGAAGCCATCTGGCAGATGCGACTTCACTTTTTTCGTGATTTGCAGGATGTTTCTGATCTGGATGTGCAAATGAAAATTGCACGGGACATGGATCTGCCCGTGGACAAGATTATGCAACAGATGCACAGTGGCGAGGCCATGGCGGCAATGTGCGGTGACCTTGAACTACGCGATGAATACAAGATTGCAGGAAGTCCGACTTACGTGCTAAACGAAGGCCGGCAGAAATTATATGGCAACGTCGGCTACAAGATCATCAGCGCCAATATCAGGGAGATACTGGACAATCCTTCGAACCAGGCCAGCTGGTGTTGATTATTGGCAAGGTAATTTGACGTAGTCTGGATATATATCCCTGTCTGGTAAATTGCAGGTAGAATGAAAACATGCCGGGTAATATAGCCAGAAAACCACCTGTTATTGAATCATTTGATTTGCTGCCAGGCAGGGTCATTGCAAAAAAATATGAAATTAGGTCCCTCCTTGGTGCAGGGTGGGAAAGTGAGGTCTATCTGGTCAGGGAACTGGCCACAGGGATTGAGCGCACTGCGAAATTCTTTTTTCCACAACGTAACCTGCGTGATCGTGCACTCAAATTTTATGCACGCAAACTTCACAAACTGCGTAAATGTCCTTTTATTATTCAGTATTCTACGCAGGATACGATTATTTTTCGTAAATACCCCATTTCGTTCCTGGTCTCGGAATTTGTTGAAGGTGAGTTGTTGTCTGAATATCTGGAAAGGCAACCAGGGAAAAGATTATTACCTTTCCAAGCACTGCATCTCTTGTATGCATTGGCACGTGGTATTGAATGCATTCATTCTGTAGGTGATTATCATGGCGATCTGCATACAGACAATATTATTGTCCAGCGGGTCGGCCTGCATTTTGAATTGAAACTGCTTGATATGTTCCATTGGGGGGCACCAAGCGCGGAAAACATCCGTGATGATGTGATTAATCTGGTGCGAATATTCTACGATGCGTTAGGCGGGCAAAAACATTACGCAAAAATGCCAACGGAGGTCAAGAGTATTTGTTGCGGTCTTAAAAGAACGCAGATAACAAAAAAATTCAGGACTGCGGGGAAATTGCGTAAGTACCTTGAATTGATGCAGTGGGACTAGATCGTGCCCGGTGAAATAATTACAACGCCGATAACATATTCTGATACCGTGATGGACGTGCCTGAATTATTTTCCATGTATTCAGGTATTGCCGCAGTTTTCTCCACGCGATCACCCGGCAAGGAAACAGCCAATGAAGACTCGCTCGCATTGGTACCTGTAAATCAGACATCACAGATACTGGTGATAGCTGACGGGATGGGAGGTCTTCCGGCAGGGGAAGAAGCATCCCGCACGGTTATTAAACAATTGATAAAATCACTCAATCGTGTAAATAAAGAAGACATCAGTGTGCGTGAAGCTATCCTTGATGCTATCGAACAGGCAAACAAAGTAATTCTGGACTGCAAGAATGGATCCGGTACGACACTGGTAGTCGCAGAATTACAGGGTAATATCCTGCGCACTTATCATGCTGGCGATTCCATAATCATGTTAATGGGTAACAGGGGCAAGATAAAATTTTCAGCAATTGCACACTCACCAACAGGTTATGCACTTGAAGCAGGTTTGATCAATGAAGCAGAAGCGATGTCGCACGAGCACCGGCATTTGATTTCGAACTACGTCGGTAACACGGACATGCGCGTTGAGATAAGCCCGACTATTCAGATGGCACCCAGGGATACATTGCTGCTCGCCAGTGATGGTCTGTCAGATAATCTCTATGATAATGAAATCGTCGAAATTTGCCGTAAGGGTCCGGTGAAGGCATGTTCAAACAAGCTGGCAGCAGAATGCCGCAGGTACATGTTGCAACCGGAAATGAATCGTGGATACCATCCGGATGATCTGACATTCATTATGTTCCGATTAAGGGATTAGTGGTTAACTGTTATTTATCGGGATTTTCTTCAAAGACAAGTCCCAGTTTGTTGTTAACGAAATCATTTCCCGGACTCTGGAAAGACAATGATTGTTCACCAGGATTCCAGTCCATATTTTGCCCGGTATAGGGATTGAAATATCTGTTCTTTGCCTGCTTCAGATATTTCTCTACATCACCTGGGCCGAGATTTTCATGTTTAATATGCCGTTTCAGGTTTATCATGCTGATGAGTCCATCCATGTCATGGATGCGGATTATATATTTGTTAAAATCCGGGATGGATATGGAAAACAGGATACAACCTATCGGATTGTACATATAGGACATCCAGCCTGGTTTGAATTCCCGGATGTCATTATGATCAGAGTTTGATAATTGATTAAATTCAATGGCTGATAACCGGCTTTTATGGAGAGAATTTGCCAGGGCTGTATGAATCATATTGATGGAATGATTCACCCGGTATAATGGAAATGGCAGCCATGCCGGTACTCCAATATCACCCGTAATTAATTGTGGGTAGGTCTTGATCTCATTGGCCAGGTTCGCATTCATCCGGAATTCATATTTGATAGCTTCTTCAAAAGACCGCTCCGGTTCTGTCAGGAAAGGAACCGCATTGAACAGATATATCTCTGTTGGCCGTGTATCCATAAGTGATGCAAATATATAAAGATCATGTTTGAGCATGGACAGTGCAACCATCTTTAAAATCATGGTATCCGCCAGGCTGATTAATCTGCGGAGAAAGGCCATATCATTTTTTAATTCAATTAATGCGGTAGCAGGTTCTACAGTCATGTAGCGGAGTGCAACTCCAGCACCATAAAGACGATTCAGGGTCATGAGTGTGGAATAATCCGGAAATGGTGATCGTATGTCGATTGCCAGCGTGTTTTGGTATTCGTGATATGTTTGCAAATCCAGATAACGGTTTAACAGGATTTTATTCTCGACAAGTAACTGTTCAATGGTATCTTTCTGGGACATCCAGATATCCCGGCAATCCTGTGCCCGTGGTTCACATAAGATAATGACTCCTTCAGTCGGGACCAGGGCCGGACTTGTCCAGTGAATATCAATCTTCGGTTTCGCGCCAGTTTGTAAATGTTCATCAGATTTCAGAAACTCAGCGAGCTTGATATTCGCTGCATGCACCTGCCTGGTGCCCGCTGTAATCATATTTTCATCCGCTGCCACGGTCAGGCCGGTGATTGCATTGAATAAATTATTCTTGTCAGATCCCGGATTGCTTTCCTGCGTCATCCACAGCACAGCATCCGGAGATAAATGCACTTCAGGCAGAATCAGGTATATTGTCAGAGAGACCAGGAGTAATAGTGCAATTTTTCTGAACATGTTTTGCCAACTGAATTCAGGTTATATACCATTAATAATGACTGATTTGATTAACAGATACTATTATTGATTTTATGTTCAGGAATCTGGTTGTTCTTTTACTGGTTATTGGCGCTGTATATTATTGGCAGCAAGGGAGTAGTGTTACCCTGGCGCTGGAAGAATTACCTGAACTGGGAGTTATTTATGATGAAAAACTCTCCATCAAGAAACCACCCCTGCAAAAACAAGTGAAATATGCTGTTCAACCATTCTCAATTGGCGAATACACATTCACACCACTTGCCGGGTTTCAGGTCGCAGCCCGTGTACTGGGAACAAAGCAATACAGTATGGACCGTGAGGCCAGTTTGGCCCCGGTTGATCTGGCATTGGGATGGGGCCCGATGGCAAAAAGGGAAGTACTCAATGCGATATCTATCAGTCAATCCGGGCGCTTTTATTACTGGCGCACTGAAAATTATCCCATACCAAGGCGTGATATCGAGACCAACAGCGCCAATATGCATTTCATTCCGGCCACGCCTGAAGTGGAAAATAAATTAAGACAAATCAGGGACAATGATGAAATAAAATTCAAGGGTTACCTGGTCAGAGTGGAAGCTGCTGATGGCTGGCGCTGGACCAGTTCGACTACGCGTAATGATACCGGAGGTGGCGCCTGCGAAGTTATATTGGTTGAGGATATCAGCCTATTGTGAATATATTAAGGTTATGATTCTGTAAATCATTCATAAAAAAACCAATCCTGTATAACAGGATTGGCTCTTGTTCTGAATTAAATCTGGTTTTAGCGGAAAGTCAGGGAAATCCCTGCAAATACATTTAACTCTGGCGCCGGTTCAAA
>Ga0214472_10002522_pt1 | contig 19662 bp, 15 predicted proteins | sample RVTome_6_FD_207662 | JGI IMG/M metagenome (GOLD analysis project Ga0214472, IMG submission 207662) | Soil microbial communities from uranium-contaminated site in the Upper Colorado River Basin, Wyoming, United States - RVT140D175 | ecosystem: Environmental > Terrestrial > Soil > Contaminated >...
GAAATCAATTGACCCCGCGATTTGCTTCTGCTTATGATCCGGTCCAGATGGCACAGACATTTTTCAAAGTTTTATCGCCCCAGGACGCCTTGCGCTTGCTGCTGGCGATCGCCCCGGTGGGGGGGGTGGAAAGGATTCCCTCCGTGCAGGCGCGCGGGAGGGTGCTCGCCGAAGATCTTTATTCCACGGTCGATCTGCCGCATTTTCATCGCGCGGCGATGGACGGTTTCGCGGTTAAAGCCAAAGACACCTTCGGCGCCAGCCCGAGCTTGCCGGCCTATTTGAAGCTTGCCGGCGCGGTGGAAATGGGTAAGGAGGCGACGCAGGCGCTCACTAGCGGCGATGCTATCCGAATTTCCACCGGTGGCATGATGCCACCGCAAGCTGACGCCGTCGTGATGGTCGAGTACACCGACGAAACCGATGCCGGGCTGGTGGAAGTCCATCGCGCCGTGTCGCCTTGGCAGAACGTCATCCAGATCGGCGACGATATTAAACGTGGCGAGCTGGTTTTTCCCCAAGGGCGCCGGCTGCGCGCCCATGATCTCGGGGCGTTGACTGGCGTCGGCATCTCGTCGATTGTCGTCTACAAGCGGCCAAAAATTGCGTTGATTTCCACTGGCGACGAGATCGTCGACGCCGATACGGAACCCAGGCCAGGACAAGTGCGCAACATCAACCAGCACTCGCTCGCCGGATTGATCGAAGAAGTTGGCGCCGAGCTGAGAGACTGGGGCGTGATTGGCGACGACCGTGACCTGTTGACGAACGCGATCGGCGAGGGTTTGGCCTGGGCCGATCTGGTGCTGCTTTCGGGCGGCAGCTCCATGGGTGCGAAGGACATCGCGCTGGAGACGATTCTTTCGTTTGAGGATTCACAATTTATCTTTCACGGGATCTCCATCGCGCCGGGCAAGCCGACGATTTTCGCCAGAGCCTGCGGCAAACCGATTCTTGGGTTGCCCGGTTATCCGGTATCGGCCTTGGTGATTTTTGACTTATTCGGCGCGCCATTGATGCGCCGATTGGGCGGCGAGAGCGTCGAAGCGCTGCAACGTTTCGCTCGAACCCTTCGGGCGCGACTGAAGACCAACATCGCTTCCCAGCTCGGCCGCGAAGACTACGTCCGTGTGACATTGGCGCGCGAGGGCGGGGGATTCATCGCGACGCCGCTGCCGAGCAAGTCCGGCGCGATCTTCACGCTGGTGAAAGCCGACGGCATGGTGCGCATCGAGATGAATCAGGATGGGTTGGAACAGGGAGAAGAGGTCGAGGTGATTCTTTTTTAGTCTTGGGTTTAGAGTCTCGCGTCTCGGGTATTCGTATATATAAACGCGAGACTTGGGAGTCGAGACCCGAGACCATCCATAGCCATGGCCCGCAAACGTTACCTTAAAAAAACTGCCCTCACCGAAGCCCGCGCTTTATTCTTGTCCGCGGTCGATCCTTCGCGCCTTGCCGCTGAAGAGATTCCCATTGACGACGCCTTGGACCGCATCACCGCACAACCGATTTTTGCCAAACTGTCCTCGCCGCATTATCACGCGGCGGCGATGGACGGCGTTTGTGTGCGCGCCGAAGACACTTTTGGAGCCACGGATTTTGCCGGTAAAAAACTCTCCATGACCGACTCCGACTCGCCGGGCGGCAGCCAATTTAAATACGTCGACACCGGCAACGCGCTTCCCGCCTGGGCCAATGCCGTAATTATGATCGAGAAAGTGCACCAGGTCGATTCGGAAACCATCGAGATTTTCGAATCGGTGGCGCCGTGGAATCACGTTCGTCTTGTCGGTGAAGACGTGGTTGCTACGGAATTGCTGTTGCCTCGCTCGCATCGGTTGCGCCCCTATGATCTCGGTGCGCTGCTCGCCGCCGGTCACACGACGGTGTGCGTGAAGGCGCGGCCGAAGATCGGCATCATTCCCACCGGCGACGAGCTGATTCAGCCGGGCGAACCAGCGACACCAGGCGCGGTGATTGATTTCAATTCCACGGTGCTGGCCGCTTTTGTCCGCGAGTGGGGCGGCACGCCGGTAAGATATCCGCGCGCGAAAGACGATTCGATTTTGCTCAAGGCGGCGTTGTTGCGCGCCGCCGAAGAGTGCGATCTGGTGACGATCATCGCCGGCTCTTCGGCGGGCGAGCATGATTTGACCGCCGATGTGGTTGCCGATGCGGGCGAATTGCTCGCGCACGGCATCGACGTGATGCCGGGCAAGCCCGCAGTGTTGGGCTGCGCGGCTGGCAAGCCGGTGCTTGGCGTACCCGGCTATCCGGTTTCGGCGATCGTGGTTGCGCGAGAAATTCTCCGCCCCGCGCTGGAGAAGTTTTTGAGCATCGCGGCGCCGACGCATCCGACGATTCGAGCGACTGTTCCAAAGAAGATCGCGTCCCATTTAGGCTTGGAGGAATTTGTCCGCGTGACGTTAGGTCGGGTTGGCGAAAAGCTGGTCGCCGTGCCGTTAGCGCGCGGCGCGGGTGTGATCACGACCATGGTTCACGCCGACGGCTTGATGCGGATTCCCAGTCTGGTCGAAGGACTCAATGCCGGCGAGGAGGCCGAGATCGAACTCTTGCGGCCGATTGCCGACATTGAAAACACGATCCTTTGCACCGGCAGCCATGATCTGGCGATTGGCGTGTTGGAAGATCAGTTGAAATTAAGCCACCCGGAATTAAAGATCGCCGCGACCAACGTCGGCAGTGTCGGCGGATTGCTGGCGATGCAGCGTGGCGAGACGCACATCGCGGGGACCCACTTACTCGATCCCGCGACGGGGGTTTACAATATTCCGGACATCCAGCGAACCATTCCCAAAGTTCCATTGGTATTAGTCCACCTCGCCCGACGCCAACAAGGCATTCTGGTGGAGCGCGGCAATCCGAAAAAGATGGCCACTCTCAAGGACCTCGCCCGCAAAGGCATTCGTTTTGTTAACCGCCAGCCAGGTTCTGGCACGCGGGTATTACTCGACTATGAGCTGAAAAAAATTGCCATTGATGCGATCGCTATTGCCGGCTACGAGCGCGAAGAATTCACCCATATGGCCGTCGGTGTGGCGGTTGCCAGCGGGCTCGCCGATGCCGGTCTGGCCGTGCGCGCGGTGGCGCATGCCCTGGGGCTTGATTTCATACCGGTCGCCGACGAGCAATATGACTTACTGATGCACCGGTCGTTCTTCGACTCGGCACGGGGCTCACTGCTTCAGCAAGTCATTGTTTCGGCGCAATTCAAGCACGCGGTCGGCGCCCTTGGAGGATACGATACCAGCCAAGCTGGGATGGTTCTCTATCGCCAATAACCCCGCGACTGCGGGATCTTGTCATTGCTTACCCAGAACGGTGTCGCAACGAATTCTGGGTCGTTTAGTGGGACAATGTTTATTGACGTGATGACGTCGTCAATCTGGCCGACATTGCCTGCCGTGGTCGCTTCATGCCCCGAGCCGTCGCTAGCTGTCCATTTGTGTGCTCATGGTTTTTGGTTCGATCGTCGTATTTCTAGCCAAATCGGCTAGTTGTCGTTCCTACCTGGCTGGCATCAGCATTGCGGAAGGGTTCCTGTCGGAGCAACCTTCGCAATGGATCGGAATTTTGACCAAATTCGCCTGCTCACGTTGGCCGAGGCGGCAAGCTTACTGCACGTCTCGACGCGGACCTTACAAAGGATGATCCGCTCCCGCGACCTGCCGGCGCTGAAGGTCGGCGGGCAATGGCGGCTACGGGAAAGCCAGTTGGCTGAGTGGATCGAGGGCCGCGAACGGCGGCCGGTTCCCGCCGAACGTAAATTGACGAATTGAGTCTTGCCGCTGTCGAGAGCTTTGGCAAGTTTCATTTTGGTTTTAACACTTCATGGCGAGTTGCGCGTAATCGAATAGCCGTGCAGAATATTAAGCAGCAAAATCTCCCGGCCACCGGTTTATTTCTGCGCGAACTGCGCCGGCGTTTGTTCTTCATTATTTTAGTGGCAGTCTTTCCGATTTTCGGCGTGATCCTTTACCAAGCTCGACTCGAGCGCGATCTCCAGCTGGGTGAGGTTCTCGAAGACGCCTGGGGTTGGGTCGAGAACGTTGCCATTCGCGAAGCCCGCTTTATCGATGCGGCGAAGCAGCTCTTATCTATCCTGGCCGACGTCCCGGATTTGACTCACGGGGACTCGTCGACCTGCGAGCGCTTTCTCAAGCCGCTCGTCGATCATAACAGCGGCTATGTCGATTTGGGCGTCGCTGACGCTAATGGAACGGTACGCTGCCGCGTCAACGACGCCGATAAGACTAGGCTGAACTTAGCCGAAACCAGCTACTTTCGTGGCGCGCTCACGGCGAAAAGCTTTACCATCGGTGACTTCCAACGGCACGGTCGCGCCGGTCGCGCGAGTCTCAATTTCGCCTATCCGATCATCGATGCGAACGGCGCGGTCAGCTCGGTCATCTTCGCGGCCCTCGATATTGGCTCGATTGCCCGGCTGGCAGGGGAAAGCAAATTGCCGCAAGGGATGGTGCTATCCATTCTGGATAGCAAAGGAACGATCTTGGCGCGTGTGCCTGAAGCGGGAACATGGGTCGGCAAGCACATTCCCGATGCGGCGCTGTTCGAGATGCTGCAATTACGCAGTCAGCAGTCGAGGGATTTGGTCGGGCTCGATGGCATCGACCGCCTGTACGCCTTCAGGCCTCTTTCGGTGGCCGGGGCCGTCGGCCAAATTTACATAATGGCAGGTATTCCGAAGGACGTGGCCTTCGGGCCGGTGCAGCGCGCCTTGTTGGATAATGTGATCATGCTGTTGCTGGTTACGCTCTCGGCTTCCGGCATCGCCTGGTTGATCGGTAGCAGGTTCGTGATCGACTACGTTCGGTTTCGCGCGGAGACGGCAGATGTGAGGGAGCAGCTCGCCGCGATCGTACAATCTTCCGAAGACGCGATCATCGGCATGTCGCTCGATGGCACGATCACAAGCTGGAACAGCGGCGCCGAAAGCATGTTTGGTTACACCGCCGATGAAGTGACAGGCCAATCGGTTTCTCGGTTGATGCCGCTGGACCGCTCTGATGAAGTTTCCGAACTTGTCAACCTCGTCGTGCTTGGTAAAGGCGTCAATCGCTACGAAAGCGAGCGCATGCGCAAAGACGGTCGCTGCGTCTACGTATCGGCGTCGCTGTCGCCGATACGGGACTATCTCGGCAAAGTGGTCGGTGCCTCGATGATCGCGCGGGACACCACGCTGCTGCGACAGGGCGCGGAGCAGCTGCGAGCTCACGCTGGGCGCTTAGAAACTCTTCACGGCGTTGCGGAAGATGTCGCTGGCACGCTCTCGATTGAGGCGGTTCTCGATCACGCCCTGAAACGTTTGGTTGCGGAAGGCGGATTCGACTTCGCCTTCGTTCGTTTCGCCAGTCCCGTCGGCGGAAAAAAACTCTTCGGCGCGAGCAAAGCGCCCGGTTCAAACGTGGATATCCATACGGCTTGGCAAGCTCTGGGCGATGACTTTCAGCAGTACATTTGGCAATGTCACAACCCTTGGTATGTGGAAAATGTTGCCGCGGCTCCGGAATTTGCCAAGATCGCCGCCAACGGTGGCCGCGGCGCTTTGGCCCTATTACCGCTTGGCCGCGGCGATCAGTTCAGGGCGGTCCTGACGCTGTGCAGCGGCGAGCCGCGCTCCTTTGGTGCGGAGGATGCGCAGTTTCTTCAAGCCGTGTCGCGCCAAATCGCGCTGGCATTGGACAATGCCTGGCTCTACGCCGGTACGTTAGAAGTCAACAACGAGCTACGCCGGGAAATTGACGAGCGCAAACGCGCTGAACGGACGCTGACCGACTTTACCGCTATGGTGGCGCATGATTTGCGCTCGCCATTGTCCAACGTGGTGTCGATCGTCGACTCGGTTCGCGACGGTCTGTTCGGCCCGGTGACGGAACTACAAGAAAGATGGTTGTGGAAGATTCAAACCAATTGCCGCAGCTTAATTCAGCATGTCAGCGATTTTCTCGATCTCTCAAAGTTCAACGTCGGCGCGCTCCAACTGGTCAAAGCGCCGGCGGACCTGGCCGCCTTGATCGATGACTGCGCGCAGGAGTACTCCATCGAAGCCGACAAGCGACGCATCGCGCTGAGCACTGATATCGATGACGGCGTGCGAACCTTACCGCTCGATCAACGCCGAATTAGCCAAGTGTTCAGCAACCTATTGAGTAATGCCTTCAAATTCACCGAGGCCGGCGGCACCGTTGAAGCCGGAGCGAGGGTGGTCAACGGCGCCGATGTTATTGTTTGGGTCAAAGACTCCGGTGTCGGCATTGCCGAAGACGAAATCGAATATGTTTTCGAAATGTACCGCCAAACCCAGAGTGGTCAGGAATCTTACCATCGTGGTACTGGGCTTGGCCTCGCCATCTGCAAAAAAATAGTCGAAGCCCATGGCGGGCGCGTCTGGGTGGACAGTGAACTCGGCAAAGGAAGCACCTTTTACTTTTCTTTGCCTGGAAAAGTCGACGAGCACGAAAAGCAATGGGCGGCGACCACGAAGCAAATACATTTACGTCCATGATCGAGCGGGATCGATTGTTTAAAGACGGTTTGGAGATTTGAGATGGCACGAAATGCTTCTTTTAGGATCGGCGGTGGAATTCACCGCGTTACGGAGAAGACGCGCGCTTTTGTCTTCCACCTGATTCATGAGCGGACCATCCTCCTTTTGGCGGTTATGTTCTGCGTCGGCGCGGCGGCTACCTTGTGGCATTTGTACCACCTTTCCTCCAACCTCGTCGAGTCAGGGGCGTTACAAGGGACATCGCTTTATGCCGAATCCCTTACCGAGTTGCGCACCTTCTACGGCTCTCAGATCGTCGAACGGGTGAAACCCCAGGGCATCGAGGTCACCCATGACTACGCGACGAAAGAAGGGGCGATACCGATTCCGGCGACGTTCAGCATCGAGTTTGGCGAACATATAAGCAAGAAGGGCTCCGGGATGGCGGTTCGGCTGTATAGTGATTATCCCTTTCCCTTCAGAAAAGACGGCGGAGCGAGAGACGACTACGAGAGAGAAGCGCTCTTGCAACTGAGGAAACAGCCCGACAAGCCTTTCTTCCGTTTTGAAGATTTCCAAGGCCGGCCCTCTTTGCGTTATGGCACGGCGGTTACCATAAAGGCCGGCTGTGTGGCATGCCACAACTCCCACCCTGAGAGTCCCAAGACCGACTGGAAAGTAGGTGACGTAAGAGGAGTGCAGGAGATTATCCGCCCGCTGGATAGCGCCGTGGCGGCGACCAGGGCAGGTATGCAAGGTACCTTTATCCTGCTGGCTACGATGGGCTTTCTAGGACTCGGTGGTTTAGCCTTGGTGATCGGCCGGATGCGGCGAAGCTCGGCGGAGTTGGAACTAAGGGTGGCTGAGCGCACGGCCGCTGAGGCGCGTTTGCTCGCGCTGCGCGACATCAACGCGGCGATTACTTCGACCTTGGATTTTCATAGCGTGCTCAATATGTTGTTGGAAACCATCGACGCCGTTCTGCCCGATATCGCCATTCAAATTTGGCTAGTGGACTGGCAAAGCGGGCAGGTCGAGCGGGCGGCCTGCTGGAACCTCGATGAAGCCGATTGGAAGGGAAGGAAATTGAACGACACGCCGCCTTTAGTCAAGGAGGCGATGGGCACACGGGCAGCGGCGTTCGCACGCAACGTTCAAACCGATCCGCGCACGGCGGACTCCGAGTACTTCCGCCGACAGGGAGTGGTCTCTTATCTTGGCATTCCCTTGGTGGTGAAAGAAAAAGTCTTAGGGGTGCTGACTTTCCTGACGCGGGAAGAGCGCCAGTTTATTGACGAAGAGATCGAGTTTCTTACCACCCTGGCGCACCAGGCGGCCATCGCGCTCGACAATGCCCAACTCTATGAGCAAACGAGGAAGCAGGCGGTTGAGTTGGAGAAATCAAACGCGGCTAAGGATGAGCTGCTGGGGGTGCTGGCGCAACAGAAGGAAGATCTGTCGCGTCTCAATGCGGGATCGGTGAGCGAAATCGCCGAGCGACGCCGCGTCGAAAGCGACATCGCGGCGAAAAACCGCGACCTCGAGACGCTTCATGAAATCGGGCAAATCATCTTAACCTCACCGGACGTTAAAACCACGTTGGAAAAAATTCTTCAGCACGCGCTCACCGCTGGCGCGTGCGATATCGGCACCATTCGCCTGCTCGATTCCAGGACCCAGACACTCGAACCCGTGGCGCACTCGGGATATCGGAACTCGGAGCATGTCAACGCCCATCATCGCAACGTCAGTGATGCCACCAGCGGCCGGCTTACGTTGGCCATGTTAACTGAGGCGCGACCTCGTATCGTGGAAAATGTCCAGCAGGGAGAAGGGCAGCGGACTTTCAAAAAAGAAGGCGTACAGTCTGCGGTCGTGGTCCCGGTTCGTAACGGGGATCAGCTGCTGGGTGCGCTCCAGTTAGGGAGCCGCGCGGGTCATAAATTCCAGCCTGAACAGATCCGCTTTCTCGAGGCCATTGGCAATCAAGTGGGCATCGCCGTCGAGAAGGCCCGGCTTTTCGATGAAATTAGCAAACAAACCATCGAGCTGGAGAAATCAAATAAGACGAAAGACGAATTACTAGCTGCGATGGCGTCGCAGAAGGAAGAGCTCTCTCGTCTCAATGTCGGATTGCACCGCGAAATCGCCGAGCGCAGCAAGGACCGGGCCGAAATCGCGGCGAAAAACCGCGACCTCGAGACGCTTCTTTACGTTACGTCGCACGATCTGCGCGAGCCGCTGCGCGCCATCGAGAACTTCTCGCGCATCGTCAACGACCGCTATGGTGAACGCCTCGATGAGAAAGGCCAGGATTTCTTGCGCCGCGTGATCCAGGGATCGCAACGGTTGACGCGGCTGCTCGACGATATTCTCATGCTCTCACGCTCGCAGCGCATGGACGCGCCCACCGAAGCGGTCGCCGGCGAGACCATCGTGCAGGAGGCGCTCAAGCGTCTCGAAGGGAAACTCAACGCCACGAATGCGCGGATTCATGTCGCACGAGAGTTTGGCGGATTGCGCGTGGACAAGACCTGGGCCACGCAAGCGGTCTACAATCTCATCGCCAATGCGCTCAAATTTACTCGTGACGGCGGCACGCCCGAGATCGAAGTGATGGCTTATCGGCCGGAAGAGTCCGGCTCCGAAACGGTCGGCATCGCCGTGCGCGATCGCGGCCCCGGTGTGGCGCCGGAACATGCGGAACGTATCTTCCAGCTCTTTCAGCGCGCGGTTGGGCGGGAGATCGAAGGCACGGGCGCCGGTTTGGCGATCGTGCGACAAATCGCCGAACGGCACGGCGGTCACGCTTGGGTGCAACCGAGAGATGGCGGCGGCTCGGAATTTATTATTACGTTCGGTAAAGACAAAAATTTGCAAGGAGTGAACGAATTATGAGCGTTCAACCGTTAGAGATCCTCCTCGTAGAGGATAATGAAGACGATATTTTGCTTGAGCAAGAGGCCGTCGCCGAGGCCAAACTGGTTAACTTGATGTACGTGGTGCGCGATGGTGAAGAAGCTATGGTCTACCTGCGGCGCGAGGGGAAATACCAAAATGCCCAACTGCCCGGCCTCATCCTTCTCGACATCAACATGCCGAAGAAGAACGGTTTCGAGGTGCTCGAGGAAATTAAAGCGGATCCCGCTCTAATGCACATCCCAATCGTCATGCTTACCACAAGCGACAGTGAGTCAGACATTGTCAAATCCTATGCCAGAGGCGCGTGCTCGTTCATCACCAAGCCGATGGACTTTGATAAATTCAGAGAGGTGATCCAGCAATTTGCCCTTTATTGGGCGTTAGTCGCCCGGGTCCCTTCCACTTCGAGGTAAAGAGGTAAAGTAGATGCGGGTCTTACTCATCGAAGATAACGAAGACGACGCTTTACTGATTCGAGAAACGTTGTCTGAGACGACGATAGAAATCGAGCGGGCGGCACGGCTTTCCACGGCCTTAGAAACGCTCGCCAAGGGAAGCTTCGATGCCGTTCTGTTGGACCTTTCTTTGCCGGACGCCCACGGACTGGAAACCCTTGGGCGCATGCGGCGCGGCGGTCCAAGCGTGCCGATCGTCGTGCTGTCGGGGCTCAATAGCGAGGAGGTCGCGGTCAAGGCCGTCGAAGAAGGAGCGCAAGACTATCTTGTCAAAGGACAAACGGATGGTGCTCTGCTTACGCGCGCTCTGCGCTATGCGATTCAGCGCCATAGGGCCGAGGAGAGTCTGAAAGAGCGCAACCGAGAGCTGCTGGTTCTAAGAAGAATCAGCGAGCATATTTTGGGATCTTTAGATCTCAGGTTGGTTCTTGAGCAGATTCTGGAGCAGGCCATGCTCAGCGGCTCCTTCGATCTCGGCAATATTCGTTTGCTGGACCAAAGCGGCGAGCGGCTCGAGGTAGCAGTCGTGCGCGGCTATCGAGATCCGCAAAACATTCTGAAACACCGCGCGCTTTCTCGAACCACAGAAAGCGAGAAGTCACGTTTTGGCGATCGCGTTTTTAATCAGCCTTGCGTGGAAGAAGCTGTCCAAGCCACGAAAGGGTTACGGACGCTGAAAAGGGAGGGGGCCGAATCGATGATTGAAGTTCCGGTTCGGTCGGAAGGCGAGGTCTTGGGAATCCTTCAGCTTGCGAGCCGAACGCCGCGCAAGTTTAAAAACGAAGAGGTGAATCTACTGGAGACGATCGGCAATCAGGTGGGGATCGCCGTTCAGAGGGCGCAGCTCCATGATGAAACACTGCGGCAAGCCTGCGAGCTCGAAAAAGCCAATCAATTGCAGGCTGACTTCACCGCGATGATCGCTCACGATCTACGCTCGCCGCTGATGAACATCACAGGCGTCGCTGAGACGATAAAAGATGGCCTTTTCGGACCGGTCACCGCGGAGCAAACCAAATGGCTGGAAAGGCTGCTGGCCAATAGTCAAAACCTGGTTAGCTTGGTCAGCGATTTTCTCGACGTCTCAAAGATCGAATCGGGATTTATCGAGCTTGCTCGAGAAACACTTAACATCAACCAACTCGTAAGCTTCACCGTCGAGAACTATCATGCGCTCATCAAGAAAAAGCAGCTTCACCTCACTTGCGTCGTCGATCAGCGTCCACTTGATATCCAAGCGGACCGCCGCCGTCTCGAACAGGTCCTCAACAATCTCCTAAGTAATGCGATCAAATTTACCGACCCCGGCGGCAGCATTGATGTTTCGGCTCGAGAGGAAGGAGGGTATGGCGTTAGAATTCAAGTTGCCGACACCGGCGTCGGTATGCCAGCGTGCGAGATCGATCAGCTATTTCAAAAATACCGCCGAGTCAGTCGGGGGCAAATGGGCGATCGCGGCGGAACCGGCCTCGGACTAGTAATCTGCAAGATGATCGTCGAAGCCCATGGCGGTCAGATTTGGGCGCAGAGCGAAGAGGGGAAGGGATCGGCCTTTACTTTTACCCTGCCGTCCTAACGGGTTTTGTTGATTGGCTGCGAGTGCATTGGCCGGGAGATCGTTGTTTGGTTGCGCAACAGACGGATCTGAAAAGGCTCGCTCTACACCGGCATGAGGCCGTGTTTTTTTCTCGGCCGTTCTTCTTTCTTGAAGCGCAAAATTTCTAAGCACTGGATCAGCCGCTTGCGGCTTTCCGCCGGCCGGATCGCCGCCTGAGCGAACTGCTTCGACAGTGCCTCGAAGGGGCCGTTAAAGCGCTCTTGATACTCGGCGATCTTTTCCGCCCGGGTTTTCTCTGGGTCTGCCGACTGCTCGATTTCGCGCTTGTAGAGAACGTTTACCGCGCCGCCGCCGCCCATCACCGCGAGTTCCACTCCCGGCCAAACGAGTAGTTGGTCGGCGCCCATCTCCCGGGTGCACAGTGCCTGCTTGGCGCCGCCATAGCCTTTTCTTAGCACGATGGTGATCTTTGGCACTGTCGCCTCGGCGTAGGCATAAAGCATTTTGGCGCCGTGGCGGATAATACCTTTCTCTTCTTGCTGTTTGCCGGGAAAGAAGCCCGGCACATCCATAAGCGTAATGATGGGAATGTTGAAGGCATCGCAGAAACGAATGAAGCGCGCCGCTTTGTCTGAGGCGTCGACGTCCAAGCTGCCAGCGAGGAACATCGGCTGGTTGGCGACGAAGCCCACCGGATGGCCGTCGAGGCGGCCAAAGCCGATGACCAGGTTGCGCGCGAACTTCGGCTTTAGCTCTAGAAAGTTGCCGTCGTCGACGATCGCTTTAATGACTTGAACGATGTTATAGGCGCGCTTGGTATCTTCGGGAACGATTTTCTCCAGCGTGTCGAGCATCCGGCTGGGATCGTCTTCGGTCGCTTTGCGCGGCGGCAAGGATTCAAAACTCGACGGCAGGAAGCCGATGAGTTTGCGAATCGTCAGGAGACAGTCTTGATCGTTCTTGGCGACCAGATCGGTGACACCGGAAACTTCGGAGTGAATCTTTGCGCCGCCCAATTCTTCCATGGTCACGGTTTCACCGAGCACTTCTTTGATGACCGCCGGACCGGTGATGAACATCTGACTGGTATTTTGTACCTGCAGAATGAAATCGGTGAGCGCCGGCGAGTAGGAGCCGACACCGATGCATGGGCCCATGATCGCCGAAATCTGCGGGATGCAGCCCGAGGCTATGCTATTTTCAAAAAATATCTTGCCGATGGCCGAGGTGACCGACAGACCTTCTTGAATGCGCGCGCCGGCTGAATCGTTAAGGCCGATCACGGGCACGCCGAGTTTACGCGCGGTCTGGATCACATAGGCGATCTTTTCCGCGTGGGCGCTGCCGACGCTGCCGGCGAGCACGGAACGATCTTGCGAGTAGACGTAGACTGGCCGGCCGTCGATCTTGCCGAAGCCGGTGACCACGCCGTCGGAAGGCAGCCGTCTTTGCGCCATGCCGAAGTCGATGCATTGGGTCTCCGCCAGCATGAACTCTTCGACGAATGTGCCCGAGTCCAAAAGTTGGTCGACGCGTTCGCGCGCGGTGAGGTTGCCCTGGTCGTGTAGCTTGGCGACCGTTTTTGGGTCGCCGATGGCGACCTTTTGTTCCAATCCGGAGAGTTTTTTCTCGATCTCTTCGCGCCCTTGAGCCATGGCATCACCCGAATTATCCGCCGACGATGCCCATTCCTTGCAGCACCGAAAGCATGACGGCGGCCGCGATGACCGACCCGATCTGACCGCCCGCATTGGCGCTCATGGCGTGCATGAGCAGATAACTTTTCTTGTTGTATTTCTGGCCTTCGGCTTGAACGACGCGGGCCGACATGGGAAACGCCGAGATGCCGGCGGCGCCGATCAATGGATTAATTTTTCCGCCGGTGAGCGCGCACATGGCTTTGCCGAACAGAATGCCGACCGCGGTGTCGAGGCAGATGGCGATAAAGCCTAGCAGCAGAACCAAGAGGGTCTGCGCCTTGAGAAATTTGTCGGCTTCCATGGTTGCGCCAATGCACAGGCCGAGCAGCAGGGTGACGATATTGGTGATCTCGTTTTCCGAGGCACTCTTTAGACGCTCGACGCAGCCGCTTTCTCGTAGCAGATTGCCAAACATGATGGTGCAGATCAGCGGCGCCCCTTTGGGCGCCAAGATCGAAGCGAAGATCGTCACGACCACGGGGAAGGCGATCTTGGCGGCTTTTGAAATGGGCGCCGTCTTTGCCGCGCCCATGATTATTTGTTTTTCCCTCGTGGTGGTGAGCGCGCGCATGATCGGTGGCTGGATCAACGGCACGAGCGCCATGTACGAGTAGGCGGCCACGGAAACCGCCCCGAGCATATGCGGTGCGAATTTCGAACTGACGTAGATAGCGGTCGGCCCATCACAGGCGCCGATGACGGCAACGGCGACCGCGTCGAGTTTGTCAAAGCCAAGGGCGAGGGCAAGCAGTAGGGTTAGGAAAATGCCGAATTGCCCGGCGGCGCCGAGCAAGATGATCTTTGGGTTCTGCAGTAAAGGTTGAAAATCGGTCATGGCGCCGATGCCGATAAAAATGAGCAACGGAAAAACTTCGGTGCGCACGCCGGCGTCGTAGAAGAAACGCAGAAACCCTTCCTTGCCCATCATGTCGGCAAGCGGGATATTCACCATGATGGCGCCGAAACCGATGGGGACCAAGAGCAGCGGTTCGTAGCCTTTTGAGATGCCGAGAAAGAGCAGCACGCAGCCGACTGCGATCATGACCACCTGGCCGATGCCTAGATTCACTACGCCGAGAAACAGGCCCTGGAGGCCGGTAACGAGAGCACTCTCCATTCGGTAAAACTAGCCTTTCTTAGCCGGGGATGCTTCAGCTTGGTGGGGAAAGATTTTCTTAATCAATAGGATGAGCAGGCTCAGGAGCCATAGGACCAGCATGGTTCCGCCCATGCCGATCAATGCCACCGTCCAGCCGAAGGACCATGTATCCATAGGATTCTCCCAACTACTGATGATCAAGCCCGCGGAAGCGCTTCGACCTGATGGGCTACTCGATGACCGCTAACTCTTGGTCGGCTTCAACGGCTTGACCGGGAGTAACTTTGATTTCCTTGACAGTTCCGGAGACGGGCGCGACGATGGGAATCTCCATTTTCATGGCTTCCATGACGATCACCACTTCGTCCTCGTCGACATGATCGCCAACCTTCTTCTCGACCTTCAGAATCTTACCTACCATGGGGGCTTCAACAGATGTCGCCAAGACAGTTACTCCTTCATCCGAAATGTCATGTTCTCGTCATTTAGATGAGTTTCCCCTTCAAAGTCAATGCTCTTGACGATCCAGGGGGAGGATTTTCTAATGACCCACGCGAGTTCTCGAAGGTAACCGAGTCGGTGGTCGTAACCTTGCTTTTGCGAGGCGTATGAGATAATAACCAACTAGTTTTTTGGGAGGAGAATCATGTCCAAACCGGCGACTCAATTAGACGATGTAATGGATAACATCCCCTTTTATGACAAGTGGCAATTGGGCGAGGGTATTCCCATCGTGAAAACCTTTTTCGTCCAGGATCTAAAAAAAGTTGAGCTCAAACCTTGGGCGCGCACCGGCGGCAGCGGCGCGTTTATTAATATGGAAGGCGCGGAAGGCGCCACCGGCGCCTATGTCAGCGAGATCCCCGCCGGCAAGAAACTCAATCCGATGAAGCATATCTACGAGGATTTGCATTTTGTCCTCAAGGGTCGGGGTGCCACCACCATTTGCAACGATAAGGGGGCCAAGCAAACTTTTGAGTGGCACGACGGCAGCCTGTTCGCTTTGCCGCTCAATTGCACCTATCAGCACTTTAACGGCTCGGGCGATGAACCGGCGCGATTTTTCTCGGTCAACAGCGCGCCCATCGTCTTCAATCTGTTTCATAACGAGGAATTTGTTTTCAACACGCCGCGCGACTTCTCCGACCGCTTCGATGGTGATCCGGAATATTTTAGCGGCAAGGGCAAAGCCTATCCAGGCCGCGTTTGGGACACTAATTTCATCGCCGACGCGCGCAGTTTTGCGCTGGAAGATTGGCTGGAGCGCGGTGGCGGTGGAAAAAATGTCATGTTGGAGATGGCCAATGGCTCGATGGCCGCGCATATCTCGGAATTTCCCATCGGTACTTACAAGAAAGCGCACCGCCATGGCCCCGGCTTTAACGTCATCATCATCAAAGGCAAAGGATTCTCGATGTTTTGGCGACAGGGCGAGGAGCCCAAACGTTACGATTGGCAAGACGGTAGCGTTTTTACTCCACCGGCGATGATGTGGCACCAGCACTTCAATACCGGCGCCACCGGAGCGCGTTATTTGCCGCCGCGTTTGGGCGGGATCAAGTACAGTCTGGGAGAGGGTTTTGGGGACATCACCAAGGTTGACAAGGACGTTAAAGCGGGCGGCAATCAGATCGAGTACTTCGATGAAAATCCAAACATCCGCAAGATGTTCGAAGAGGAACTCGCCAAGTCCGGCACGATCACCAAGATGAATCCGGATTTCTACAAGCGGCCGGTATAGATTGAGCTCAAATTTTCGAACTTTCAGCCCTGCACGGTGCCATGCCGCGCGGGGCTTTTTTAATTGACCCCCCTGAAAATTTATTGAGAGTTCGCCGGTGTGTGTGTTAGATTGTGCCGATGCTAGCAGCGCCGCGATATAACGTAGCCAAGATCACGTTGCTCATTTGGTTATTGCTGGGGAGTCCTTGCGGGTCCGCGGCGCATCAAAAAGCAGCGGTTGTTGGGATGGTAGTTGCCAATCTGGGGGCCGGCGTTGGCCACGGGCGAAAAGCGATTTTCAAAGAAGGCGATGAGGTGAACCTGGAGCAACCGCTCGGGGACAGGTACCTGGCGATTGTCGCCGATGGACAAAAGGGGTCTGTGCAAAGAAATCTGCTGAAGCTTGCCGCCGCCGCAACGCCGCAACCAAGCGCTCCGGTAAATGAGGCCAAAGAGCCCGCTAAGAACGCTGCCCCAGCGGCGGGTCCGGGCGCTAGGGTGGGGGCAGGGACAGCCAACGCGCCGCTGAAACCACCGCGGGCGTCCGCGGCGGCAGTTCCCGGGGAGCAGCCGAAGGCCTCGGAAGCCAAGTCGCAGTCAATTTTGCAGATGATCGAAGGGCATGAGAGCGAAGTAAAACGTGGCCTGATGATCGCGGCCACCGCCTTCTTACTCGGTTGGCTTTGCGGCGGCGGTTTTTACGCCCGGCGCGAACGGAAGTCGCGCCACAAGCTGCGCTTCTAGAGCCAACCGCTACGTTGCCGATGAGCGTGATCGTCGTTCTGGTCGTCTTGGCTTACGTTCTCGGCTCGTTGCCGAGCGGGTATGTTCTGGGAAAACTCGCCGGGGTCGATGTGCGCAACCTCGGCAGCGGCAACATCGGCGCGACCAATGTCGCGCGCGCCATTGGCAAGTGGCAGGGCGCATTGACCTTAGTCGCCGATGCCACTAAAGGCTTCCTGCCCGTGTTACTAGCGAAGGCGCTGGAATTGGACCCGTTGTCGATCGCGGGCACGGCCATCGCTGCGTTTCTTGGCCATCTTTTTCCGGTGTTTCTAAAGTTTCAGGGCGGGAAGGGTGTAGCGACTGCGTCGGGAGCGTTAATGGCGATCGCACCACTGGCCACGTTGGTCTTGCTAGCGCTATTTGCGCTGGTGGTTTTCTGTAGTCGGATCGTTTCGCTTGGCGCCCTGACCGCGGCGGTTGCCGCGCCGCTGGTGCTTTGGTTCTTCTACCAGCCGGCGCCGATCATCGGCATGGGTTGTTTCCTCGCCGCCATGATCGTGCTGCGCCATCATGGAAACATTCAGCGCTTGCGCGCCGGCACTGAACCGCGCTTCGGCAAACCATAGAGCCTGTGGTCTCTGGAATAAGTTTCTTCAAGCTTGGGTGCGAGCAACCTGGCCCTATCGCTGTGATTTCGTTCACCACGAAGATTATAAAGGGATCGGAGAACTAAACCCCGGTCTTCCTGGTCCCTTCGGCGATGCTCAGGACAAGCTTCGTGTCGTTTGTCGTGAATACTCAACCACGCTAGTTCTCGATGATGACTTCCACCCGGCGGTTTTGCTGGCGGCCACTCTCACTGTCGTTGCTGGCCACGGGCGCACGGGTACCGAGACCCTGCGATGAAATATTTCGGCCGCTCACGCCGTTACGCTCAAGCGCATCGGCCACAGTGTTGGCGCGGCGCTCGGATAGCCGCTGGTTGTAGGCTTCCTGGGCGGCGCTTTCGCGGCTGGCGTGCCCTTCGACGACAATGCGCCGGTTGGCGGCATCGCGTTTGATGATGTTGGCGATCTGATCGACTCTGCCTCTGCCGTCGCCGGTGAGGTTGGCGCTATCGAAATCGAAATTAACGCTGGGCAGGTTCACCATGACGCCGCGGCTGGTTTCGCGGGCATCGATATTCCGTTTCTTTAGCTCATCGATCAGAGCACGGTTCTTGTCGAGGTCGGCACGCTGCTGATCGATCGATTTTTGTTGTTCCTTCTGTTTGTTTTCCTGGCCTTGCAACTGGTCACCGATCAAGGCTCCGGTACCCAATCCCAGCGCGCCACCGATGGCAGCCCCCGCTCCAGGACTGCCTACCGCAGCGCCGATGATCCCCCCTATCGCGGCACCGCCAAGAGCACCGATGCCGGCACCCTTCTCGCGCGTAGAAATATCGCCACCGGCGCAACCGGCGAGAATTAGCGAAAGCAGTAAGGCTATCGTCGTGTTTTGCTTGCTCATTTTCATAAAACCTCCTGAACCCGGGGCCCAATCGAGCGCCGATGGTTGGCTTTGTCGGTTAGACGTAACCTAAGCCAACTCGTTGCGATCGCAGCGGAAGAATTTTTATCAGTGCGGTTGAATCTCAACATTCCCCGCAGCTCGTTGCGGGTACCATTCAATGGGGATACCAAAGGAGTTCGATCATTCCCTTTGATCGCGTGCGGGGCCAATACCCCATACGCGAAATGCCTTGTTTATGGGTTACTGTTTGGGTTAATACTCGCGCTGTTGACGGAGCCGTTCCATGTCGCGCCGCTGCCGCTCAAGCTCTGCTTGATTGGCGTCGAGCTGTCTTTGTTGCTCCGTCTGCTTAATCTCTTGCCCCTGCAGTTGGTCGCCGACCAGCGCCCCGGCGCCAAGACCTAAGGCGCCACCGATGGCGGCGCCAGCACCGGGAGCACCCACTGCCGCGCCAATGATGCCACCGACCGTTGCGCCTCCGAGTGCGCCGATACCTGCGCCTTTTTCACGGGTAGATAGACTGCCGCCGGCGCAACCAAGCAACGTGCTGAATAAAAAAACGAAAGTTAGCGTATAAAGCAGCTGTTTCATAACACCTCCACTGCGGACGGTTAAAGCTTTTCGCGGATGCTTGATTTTAGCAAATGCGCCTATTTGCATCAAGGTAAGTTTTGGCTTTTTACTGCCGTGGCGCCGCGCAGCATATTACAATTAGCTCGTTCTGGCGTCCTAAAGTTCGCGCAATGACCACTGTTGACATCATAGACCTTATAAGTCTAATCTCTATTTTTAGCGAAAGGAAAAAATGGACAAGGTTAATCAAGCGGATATTCTCGCCGCGCTGAGCAAGGTTCAAGATCCCGAGCTGCATCGTGACATCGTCAGCCTGGGCATGGTCAAGAATCTCGGCGTGAACAACGGCACCGTCAGCTTCACCGTTGAGCTCACGACGCCGGCGTGTCCGTTGCGGGAAACCATCGAGAACGATTGTCGGAAAGAACTGTCTGCCGTTCCGGGTATCGCGGGTCTGGAAATCAGCTTCGGCGCGCAGGTGCGCGGCAGCAAGGCGGGTGCCGGTCAGACTGATTTGTTGCCGACGGTGAAAAATGTCGTGTTGGTTGCCGCGGGCAAAGGCGGTGTCGGCAAATCGACGGTCGCCGCTAACTTGGCCGTGGCGCTTAAGCTTCACGGCGCCAAGGCCGGCTTGCTCGACGCCGATATTTACGGTCCATCGGTGCCGATCATCATGGGGGTCAAGGGCGAGCCGAAGAAAGTTGACGTCGATGGAGCGCAGAAAATCGCGCCGGCGCTGGCTCATGGTATTCCCGTGATGTCGATCGGTTTTTTCCTCGATCCCGACCAGGCGGTGATCTGGCGCGGGCCGATGCTGGGCAAGGCGCTCCATCAATTGATGGCCGACGTGCATTGGGGAGAAT
>Ga0214472_10002523_pt1 | contig 19660 bp, 13 predicted proteins | sample RVTome_6_FD_207662 | JGI IMG/M metagenome (GOLD analysis project Ga0214472, IMG submission 207662) | Soil microbial communities from uranium-contaminated site in the Upper Colorado River Basin, Wyoming, United States - RVT140D175 | ecosystem: Environmental > Terrestrial > Soil > Contaminated >...
CGGACGCCGGCGCCGCGAGCGGCTGATCGTCGCCCGCCTGGCGCTCGTCGAGGGGTCGTCGTCGAGAGAGATCGTCGCTCACGTCGGTGCACCGTGGACGGCGGCGCGCGTCAATTCGTTCCTCTTCCGCCTGCGCCGGCGGCTGGAAGCGCGCGGCGTGCGGCTGGCGGTGCGGGCGCGCGGCACGGCGGCCTGAGCGGGCGGCGGCCGGCGCCGCGCCGGCCGGTAGACTGCGGCGGTGCTCGTCGTCCACGACCCGCGCACGCTCGCCCACGCCGTGCCGCCGGGATTCCCGGAGCGGCCGGAGCGCGTGTCGCGGCTGGTGCAGGCTCTCGCTGTCGATCCGCGCTTCGAGCTGCGGGAGGGGAGAGGCGCCTCCTCCGACGAGGCGGCGCTCGCGGCCGTCGAAACGGTGCACGACGCGGGCTACGTCGAGCGTTTCCGCCGCGCGGTGGCGCGCGGCGACGGCCTTCTCGACTCGGCCGACAACCCGCTCTCGGCCGGCACCTTCGACGCCGCCCTGGCGGCGGCGCGAGCCACCCTCGTCGCGCTCGAGCACGTGCTCGCGCACGGCGCGGCCGCTTTCGCCGCCGTCCGCCCGCCCGGGCACCACGCCGAGCGCGCGCAGGCCATGGGCTTCTGCTACTTCAACCACGCCGCGGTGGCCGCCGAGCGGGCGCTGAGCGCGGCCGGCTGCGAAAGGGTGGCCATCGTCGACGTCGACGTGCATCACGGCAACGGCACGCAGCATCTGTTCGAGGCGCGGGCCGACGTGCTCTACGCGAGCGCCCACCAGTACCCGTTCTATCCCGGCACCGGCGCGGCGGGCGAGCGCGGTCGGGGGGCGGGCGCCGGGCTCACCGTCAACGTGCCGCTCGCCGCGGGCGGCGGCGACGACGAGTGGCTGGCGGCGCTCGACGGGACGATTCTGCCCGCCGTCGAGCGCTTCGCGCCGGAGCTGCTCGTCGTTTCGGCGGGGTTCGACGCCTGGCGCGGGGACCCCGTGGGCGGCATGCGGGTGAGCGAGGCCGGCTTCGCGGCGATGGGCAGGCGCCTCGGCGAGCTCGCCGAGCGCCGCTGCGGCGGACGGCGGCTGTTGCTGCTCGAGGGCGGCTACGACGTGGCGGCGCTGCCGCGGCTCGTGCGGGCGCTGTCGACGGGGAGGGAGGCGGAAGCGGCGGCGGCCGGCTGAAGCCGCGCGCTCAGTGGCGGATCGTCTCGGCGGTCTGCACGGCCGGCAGCGGCGCCAACCCCTTGCGCTGGGCGAGCAGCGTCGCGGCGCGCGGGAAGAGCGACAACGCGGACTGGATCTGCGTGTCGCCCTCGGCCAGCACCTGGTGCGCCGCCTCGATGCCGTACTTGGCGCCGAGCACCTCGGCCCGGATCTGGCGCAGGACGACGTCGCGGTTCCCGGCGTCGGCGAGGATGGCGGCGGCCTCCGCGGCGGTCTGCAGCTTCTCGTCGACCAGCCACGTCGCGAACTGGCGCTCGACATCGGCGTCGGGCCGCCAATCGCGCGCCACCGACTCGTGGCGATTGGCCCAATCGACGGCGAAGCGGAAGAAAGCCGAGCGCGCGAAGAGGAACTGCAGGGTCGGCGGCAGCTCGTGCGGCTCGACCTTCACGTCGGGCGTGATGCCGCCGCCGCCGTAGACCTTGCGGCCGAGGTCGGTGGCGAACTCTTCGCCGGGCCGCTGTGCGCCCTCGGCCGGCCCGGCGTCGGTCTCGTCGGCGTCGGTGCGCGCGTAGTAGTCGATGAAGGAATGGTAGTCGCGCTGGATGAGGCGGCCGGAGGGCGTGTAGTACTTGGCCGTGGTGAGCGCCAGGCCGGCACCGTAGGAGAGGTTGAAGACGGTCTGCACCAGCCCCTTGCCCCACGTTGGCGTGCCGACGACGAGCCCGACGTCGTGATCCTGGATCGCGCCGGAGACGATCTCCGACGCCGACGCCGTGCCGGCGTTGACGAGCACGACGAGCGGCAGGTCGAGCGGGGCGTAGCGCCCGTCGGCCTCGAAGCGCTGCATCGAATCGCGTACGCGGCCCCGCGTCTCGACGACGAGGTCGCCGGAGTCGACGAACTGCTCGGAGACCTCGATCGCCTGGTCGAGCAGCCCGCCGCCGTTGTTGCGCAGGTCGAGCAGCAGGCGGTCCATGCCTTCGCCGCGCAGCTCTTCGATGGCGCGCGCCACCTCGCTACCGGTCGAGCGCGAGAAGTCGGAGACCGAGATGTAGCCGGTGCCGGGCGCCAGCATGTAGGCGTAACGCACCGTCGACTGCGGGATCTCGGCGCGCACGACGGTCATCTCGAGCGCCTCGGGGAAGCCGGCGCGCAGGATGGTGATGTGGACCTCGGTATCCTTCGGCCCCTTGAGCTTCGCAACCGCCTCGTCGACCGTCATCTTCGAGGTCGGCTCGCCTTCGATGAGATGGATGATGTCGCCGGCGCGGATGCCCAGCCGCGACGCCGGCGTGCCCTCGATCGGCGTGATCACCGTCAGCCGGCCGTTGCGCTGCCCGACCAGGATGCCGAGGCCGAAGAAGCTCGCTTGGTGCCTCTCGCGCATCTGCGCGTTGGCCTCGGCCGAGAGGAACGTGGTGTGGGGGTCGAGCGTGCGCAGCATGCCGTGGATCCCGGCGTAGACGAGGTCGCGGTAAGTGACCTCGCGGCCGTAGCTCGTCTGCGCGGCCTCGAGCACTTCGGTGAGCAGGCGCAGGTTCTCGTGCGTGCGGCTGGTGTTGGCGAGCAGGCGGTCGCCGGCGACGGCGCCGCCGAGCGTGGCGAGGGCGAGGGCGGAGAGCGAGGCGATGCGCCAGGCCGGTCGCATGGCCGAGAACTTTAACACGCGCGCGGCGACGGACCTTGCCGCGCTCGCGTAGGATGGAGCGTCAGGGGAGAGCGCCGCGGCGCGCACCGCCGCCTCGTGGGCGGCCGCGCCGACGCCGGGCCTCCCCGGCTGGAGCTCGGATGTTCGGTTCGCTCGGATTCACCGAAATCGCCTTCATTCTCGTGCTGGCGCTGCTGCTGTTCGGGCCCAAGCGCCTGCCCGAGATCGGGCGCACCCTCGGCAAGGGGCTGGCCGAGTTCCGCCGGGCTTCGAACGACCTGCGGCGCACGCTGGAGAGCGAAGTCGCGCTCGACGAAGCGGACCGCAAGCGGCCGGCGGCGGCGTCCGCGCCGAGCCCGGCGGCCCCGACGCAGCCGCTCACGGCAGCGGCACCCGCGCCGACCGCGGAACCGAACGGCGACACACCGGCGGCGGCGGGAGCGCGGTCGCCTCTCGGCAGCGTCGAGCGCTCGGACTGAGCGCCGATGGCCGAGCCGACTCCCGTGCCCCGGCAGGCCGCCGACGAGGCGCCGCCGGAAGATCTCGCCCGCATGCCGCTGCTCGAGCACCTCGAGGAGCTGCGCCGCCGCATCCTGCGCTCGCTGCTCGCCCTCGCCATCGGCGTCGCGGCGTGCATGAGCTGGGCGCCGGAGCTGCTGCGCTTCCTGGCGCGGCCGATCTATCGTTTCCTGCCGCCGGGCGCGAAGCTCGCCGTGCTCGGCGTCACCGATCCGTTCCTTCTCTACTTCAAGACCGCGCTGCTCGCCGGCACGTTCGTCGCGTTCCCGGCGCTGCTCTGGCAAGCGTGGCAGTTCGTCGCCCCCGGCCTGTACAAGAAGGAGCGGCGGTGGATCGGTCCCTTCGTCTTCGTCGGCTGGATCTTCTTCCTCGGCGGCGGCGCCTTCGCCTACTACGTGGCTTTCCCCTTCGCGGTCCAGTTCCTGCTCGAAATCGGCGTCGACTTCGAGCTCGTCATCACCGCCGAGCGCTACTACGGCTTCCTGCTCACCGTCGTCCTCGGCCTCGGACTGATGTTCGAGCTGCCGCTCGCCCTGACGCTCGCGGCGCGGGTCGGGCTGGTGACCTCGGGCTTCCTGCTCCGCAACTTCCGCTGGGCCGTGCTCGTCATCTTCGGCGTCGCGGCGGTGATCACGCCGACGGCCGACGTCGTCAACCTCTGCATCTTCGCGGTGCCGACCATCGGCCTCTACCTGCTCGGCGTCGGGGGCGCGGCGGTGATGGGCAAGCGGCGGGCGCGGGAGGCGGCGAGCGGCTGAGCCGGGCGCCGCGCCGCGCGAGGGTTGCGCTAGGCTGGGCCGAACTTCGCGGGGGAGGTCCCGGAGATGCGGATCCAATTCGCCTGGGCAGGTGCGTGTGCCTGCGTGCTCGCGTTCGCGGGAGCCGCGTCGACGGCTGCGGCCGAAACGCCACGGATGACCATCTCCCGCGCCAGCGGACCGATCGAGCTCGACGGCGACCTCGGCGACGCGGGCTGGCAGGGCGCCCTCGTCGTCGATCGTTTCTACGAGATCGATCCCGGCGACAACGTCGAACCCAAGGTGGCAAACCGCGCCCTGCTCGCCTACGACGATCGCTTTCTCTACGTCGGCCTCGAGCTCGCGGACCCGCAGCCCTCCCGCATCCGCGCGCCCCTGACGGATCGCGACGTCGCCCTCACCTCGATGGACTACGCGGGCATCTTGATCGACAGCCGCAACGACGGCAAGACGGCGCAGGAGTTCCTCGCCAATCCGCGCGGCGTGCAGTACGACCTGGTGTGGAGCGACATCGCCGGCGAAGACTTCGCTCCCGATTTCTACTGGGAATCGGCCGCCCGCACGACCTCGGCCGGCTGGAGCCTCGAGCTCAAGATCCCGTTCTCGAGCCTGCGCTACGCCGGGCAGGAGCCGGTCTTCGGCATCCTCCTCTTCCGCAACTACCCGCGCGACTTCCGCTACCAGATCGCTTCGGTACCGGTGCCGCGCGAGACCGAATGCCTGATCTGCAACGCGGCGCAGCTCGCCGGCTTCAGCGGATTGCCGCGTGGCGCCCACTGGGTGGCGGCTCCCTACGTCGCCGGGGACCAGACCGAGCGCGCCGAGGGGGGCCCGGGCTCCGAGCTCGTCGAGAACGGCGTGGACGGCAACGCCGGCCTGGACGTGAAGTGGAGCCCGAATCCGAGCGTCGCGATCGACCTGACGGTCAACCCCGACTTTTCGCAGATCGAGTCCGACGTCGGCCAGATCGCGACCAATCAGCGCTTCGCGCTCTTCTTCCCCGAGAAGCGGACGTTCTTTCTCGAGGGCGCCGATCTCTTCTCGACTCCGATCCAAGCGCTCTACACGCGGACGATCACCGCTCCTCGCGGCGGGGCGCGCGCCACCGGCCGCTGGGGCAGGACGAGCTTCACCGCGATGGCGCTGCAGGACCGCGGCGGCGGGCTCGTCGTGCTGCCCGGCCCGACCGCGTCGGACGTCGCGCTGCAGGATTTCGAGTCCGACGTCTTCGCCGCCCGGCTGCGCAGCGACCTGAGCCAGGGATTCCTGAGCTTCCTGGCCACCGGCCGCGAGATCGACGGCGGCGGCTCGAACTGGGTCTACGGGCCCGACTTCGAGTGGCGGCCGACGGACGCGGACACGGTCAAGGCGGAGTGGCTGTGGAGCCGCAGCGAGACTCCGAACCGTCCCGAGCTCGCCGAGGAGTGGGACGGGCGCGAGCTCGACGACACCGCCGGGCTCTTCTCCTGGCGCCACGAGACGGGCAAGCAGTACTGGGTCATCGAGGCGCGCGAGCTGGGCGACGAGTTCCGCGCCGACAACGGCTTCGTGCCGCAGGTCGGCTACCGTTCGGCAAACGCCGACCTCGGCTACACCTGGCACTTCCAGGGACCGTTCTCGAGCCTCCGCCTCTTCGTCACCGGCGAGCGCGCGGAGCCGACCGCCGCCGACGCGCGCGAGGACCTGCTGCGCAGCGAGGGCGTCGGCTTCGAGCTCGACGGCAAGTTCGACTCGGCGATCGGTGCCTGGTATGTCGACGAGGAAGTCTTCGTCCGCACTCGCCTGCTGCCGCGCACCCAGTGGCGGCTGCTCTTCGAGATCAGCCCGGGCGCCGCGTTCCCGCACTTCCGCGTCGAGGGCTCGGTCGGCGACGAGATCGATTTCGACAACGAGCGCGAGGGCTCGGGGGCGAGCCTGACGGCGACGGCGACGATCCGCGCTGGCGACCACCTCGAGATCAAGGTCGACGGCGAGCGCTCGTGGGTCGACGTCGACGACGTCGACCGCGTCGACGCGACCGGCCGGCGCGACGCCCGGCTCTTCACCTCCGAGCTCTGGCGCGCCAAGGCGACGTACAACATCACCGCCCGCGCCTTCCTGCGCGCCATCGGCCAGTGGACCACCGACGAGCGCGATCCGACGCTCTACCTCTTGCCGGTCGAGGCGCGCACTCACGACTTCCAGGGCTCGCTGCTCCTCGCCTACAAGCTCAACTGGCAGACGGTGTTCTACATCGGCTACAACGATCTCGAGGAGGAGCTCCGCGATCCGCTGAGCGGACGGCGGCGCAGCGAGCCGGTCGAACGCCGGATCTTCGTCAAGCTCTCCTACGCCTTCCAACGGTGAGCCGGGGCAGGGTTCGCGGCGCCGGACGCGCTCTCTCTGCTCCCTATCGCGTCGCGCGCTCGTCGCTCGCCGGACGTGAGCAGCTCGCCGCGGTGGCGACTCGCCCCATCGCCCGCGGCGAGACCATCTGCCGTTTCTCCGGCCCGCAGTTCACCCGCGCCGAAATGATCGCGCTCCTCGCCGCCGGCCGCGTGCGCTCGGGCGACGATCCGTTCGAGCTCGGCGTCGATCGCTGCATCCGGCTGCCGCGGCGGTATCTCTGCTTCAACCACAGCTGCGAGCCGAACGCCATCTTCGCCCGCGAGCGGGACCTCCTGGCGCTGGTCGACATCGCCCCGGGTGAAGCGATCACCTACGACTATTCGACGAACGCCTCGAGCCGTCACGGCTATCGGATGAAGTTCCGCTGCGCCTGCGGCGCGCCGAGCTGCCGGGCCACGATCGGCGACGTTTCGAGCCTGCCGGAGGCGCGCCTGCGCGCCTACTACGACAGCGGTTGGCTGCAGGACTACATTCGCGAGGAGGCGCGCGAGCTGCTGGTCGCGGTGCGGAGCGCGACGTAGGCTCGTCGGCGGCGCCGGCGGCGACTCCGGCTCCGCACGGGCTCTCAGCCGCGCGCCACCTCTTCCGCGAAGTGGCAGGCGGCGGCGCGGCCGGGGGCGAGCGGTCGCAGCGCCGGCTCGTCGGCGCGGCAGCGCTCTTCGGCCCGCGGGCAGCGCGGATGGAAGCGGCAGCCGGAGGGGAGCGCCGCGGCGTCCGCCCGCTCGGCGCGCGGCAGCGTCTCGTCACGGGCGCGGCGGCGCGACGGATCCGCCGCCGGATTGGCGGCGACCAGCGCCCGCGTGTAGGGGTGCGCCGGCGCGGCCAGCACGGCGCGCGTCGGGCCCTCCTCGACGATGCGGCCGAGGTACATCACCGCCACCCGCTCGGCCACCGCCGCGGCAGTAGCGAGATCGTGCGTGACGAGCAGGACGGCGATCCGGTGCGTACGACGGAGCCGGGCGAGCAGGTTCAGGATCTCCGCCCGGACGCTGACGTCGAGCATCGAGACCGGCTCGTCGGCGAGCAGCAGGGCGGGCCCGGTGGCCAGAGCCGAGGCGATCGCCACGCGCTGGCGCTGGCCGCCGGAGAGCTCGGCGGGGCGGCGGGCGAGGAAGAACTCCGGCGGTTCGAGGCCGACTTCGGCGAGCAGCTCGCGGACGCGCGCCGTTCGTTCGTCCGGCGCGCCGCCGAGGCCGTGGACGACCAGCGGCTCGGCGACGATGTCGCCGATCGTCTGGCGCGGGTCGAGCGACTCGTAGGGGTCCTGGAAGACGACCTGCACGCGGCGGCGCAGCGCGCGCAGCTCGGAGCGCGAGCACGTCGCGAGGTCGCGTCCCTCGAGCTCGACGCGCCCGGCGGTGGCCGGCTCGAGCGCCGCGGCCACGGCGAGCAGCGTCGACTTGCCCGAGCCGCTCTCGCCGACGAGGGCGACCATCTCGCCGGAGTCGAGGCGCAGCGAGACGCCGTCGAGCGCCCGCACGCCGCCGCCCGGTGCGCCCGGCGCGCCGTAGACCTTGACCAGGTCGCGGATCGCCAGCAGGGGCGCGCTCACGGCTCCGCCAGGTGGCAGCTCACGCGTTGGCCCGGGACGAGCGCGCGCAGCTCGGGAGCCTCGTGGCGGCAGCGCTCCACGGCGAGCGCGCAGCGCGCCGCGAAGCGGCAGCCGGGCGGCGGCGGATCGAGGCGCGGCGGCGCGCCGGGGATCGTGCGCAGCACCTCGGCCGGACGGTCGAGGTCGGGAAAAGCGGCGAGCAGCGCCTGGGTGTAGGGATGCCGCGGCCGGTGGAACAGATCGTCGACGCTCGCCGTCTCCGCCACCGTGCCGCCGTACATGACGACGACGCGATCGCACATCTCGGCAACCACTCCCAGATCGTGGGTGACCAGCACGACGGAGAGGCCGAGCTCGTCCCGCAGCTCGCGCAGGAGGTCGAGAATCTGCGCCTGGACGAGCACGTCGAGCGCGGTGGTCGGCTCGTCGGCGAGCAGCACGCGCGGCGAGCAGGCGAGCGCCATCGCGATCACCGCCCGCTGCCGCATGCCGCCCGAGAGCTCGTGCGGGAAGCTCCCGGCGCGCGAGGCGGCGATGCCGACCCGCTCGAGCAGCTCGCGCACGCGCAGGGCGACGAGCTCGGCGGTCTGCAGCTCGCTCTGGCGCAGGATCGCCTCGCGGATCTGACTGCCCACCGTGCGCACCGGATTGAGCGCGTTCATCGCTCCCTGGTAGACGAGCGAAATCTCGCGCCAGCGGATGGCGGCGAGCTCGCGCTCGCCGAGACCGACGAGCTCGCGTCCGCCGAGCCGGATCGAGCCGGCGGCGACGCGGGCGCCTTCGGGCAACAGGCCGAGCAGGCTCATCAGCACGGTGGTCTTGCCGCAGCCACTCTCGCCCACCAGCCCGAGGATCTCGCCGGAGCGCAAATCGAAGCTCACGCCGTCGACCGCCCGCACCGGCTCCGCGGCCGGGCCGGGATACTCGATCGTCAGGTCGCGCACGCTGAGCTCGGCAGCGGCGGATCCGGCTTCGGCGTCGCGCCGGCCGCGCCCGTGCGTCGCCCGCGGCGAGCCGACCGCGAGCAGGTTGCGCCGCGTCGCCGCCGCCGTCGTCTGCTCGAGCCCGAAGCCGACCAGCGTCGCGCCCAGCACCACGGCGACGATCGCCGCTCCCGGCGCGACGAGCGCCCACCACGCGCCCGCCGAGAGCGCGCCGCGGGCGAGGGCGAAGCTCAGCATCCGGCCCCAGCTCGGCAGCTCCGCGTCGCCCAGCCCGAGAAACGAGAGCGTGCTCTCGGCGAGAATCGCCTGCGACACCACCAGCGCGCCGTTGGCCGCGATCAGCGGCAGCACCTGCGGCAGCACGTGGACCATCAGCGTGCGCGTCTCGCTCGAGCCGAGGGAGCGCGCCCGGCGGACGAAAGCGCGCTCCTTGACCGCCAGCGTCTGCGAGCGGACGAGGCGCGCCGTGCCGGGCCAGGTGACGAGGCCGATGACCAGGATCAGGCTGGCGAGGCCCGGACGGGTGACGGCGACGAGGACGATGGCGAGCGGCAGCGCGGGCAGGACGAGGGCGACGTCGGTGAGCCGCATCAGGAGGCTCTCGGTGCGCCCGCCGGCGAAGCCGGCGACGAGCCCGACGCCGCCGCCGACGGCGACCGAGATCACCGAGGCGACGAGGCCGACGAGCAGCGACACGCGCGCCCCCCAGAGGAGCTCGATCAGGACGTCGGTGCCGGCGTCGTCGGTGCCCAGCCAGTGGCGCGCGGACGGCGGCGCGAAGACGTCGCCGGTGGTGAGCGGCCGGTCCGGCGCCGCCGGGCCGAGCAGCGGCGCCGCCAGCGCGGCGACGGCCGCCACGACGAGGAGCGCGGCGCCGATCCGCACCTGCCGCCGCTCGGCGGCGAGCCGTTGCGCCGTCGGCGTGCTCAACTCCGCCTCGTGCGCGGGTCGAGGTGCGGGTAGAGCAGCTCGACCGCGAGGTTCGCCAACACGACGCTCACCGCCAGCAGGAGGAAGACGCCCTGCAGCACGGGATAGTCGCGGCGCGCGACGGCGTCGAGCATCGCGGCGCCGAGCCCCGGCCAGGAGAAGACCATCTCCACCTGCACCGCTCCGGCGACGACCAGGCCGAGATTCAGCCCGGCGAGGGTGACGATCGGCAGCGCCGCCGCCGGCAGGGCGTGACGGCGCACGACTTCGCCGCTCGACAGTCCCTTCGCCCGCGCGACGAGCACGAAGTCGGAGCTCAGCACGTCGACGAGCGCGCTGCGCGTGACCAGGAGGTACTCGCCGAAGGAGACGATCGCCAAGGTGATGGTCGGCAGGACGAGGTGGCGGGCGAGATCGAGCGCGCGCAGGAGCGGTCCGCCGTCGAGCGCCGGCGTCGCGCGCCCGCCGAGAGGGAGGCCGAAAAACTGGCTGCCGAGGAAGAGCAGGATCATCGCCAGCCAGAAGCTCGGCAGGCTCCAGGCGGTGAGGCCGCCGAGGACCGCGAGCCGATCGCCGCGCGAGCCGGAACGGGCCGCCGCCCAGGCGCCGAGCGCGACGCCGGCGGCGAGCGCCAGCAGCTGGCCGGCGGCGAGCAGCAGAAGCGTGTTCCACAGGCGCTCGCCGAGGAGCTCGGCCACCGGGCGGTTGGTGTGGTAGCTGATCCCCAGCTCGCCGCGCAGGAGGTTCGAGAGGTAGCGCGCCGCCTGCGTCTCGCGCGGGTCGGTCCACAGGCTGCCGAAGCGCAGCGGACGGAGGCTCTCGATGCCGTTGACGACGGGCAGGTCGAGACCGAAGCGCTCGCGGATCTTGGCCACCGACTCGGCGCTCAGGCGCGGATCGGCGAGCCCGGCGCGGGCCGGATCCCCCGGCAGCACGCGGAAGAGGAAGAAATTGAGCGCCAGCACGAAGAGCACCGTCGCCGTCGAGCCGAGCAGCTTGCGCCCCAGACGCCGCCCGCCGCTCATCGCGCCGCCATCGCTTCGACGCGGGCGAGCGAGCTGCGATCCTCGAGCGCCAGGCCGGCGCCGTCGGTGCGCCAGCCGCGGAAGCGGTCGCGGCGGTAGGCCGCCACCGTGCGCTCGTAGAACGGCACGATGTAGGCGACTTCGCGCAACGCGATCTCCTGCATGCGCCAGACGAGGCGTCGCCGCAGGTCGGCGTCGAGGGTCGCCGCTTGTCGAAGATAGAGCTCGTCGTATTCGGGATCCGACCAGCCCGTGTAGTTGCCGCCGAGCGGGATCTGCTCCGAGGTCATCGCCTGCAGCATGAAATTCGGATCCGGGTCCGAGGTCCAGCTCCAGTAGAGGAGGTCGTAGTCGAACGACGGGCCGCGCACGGCAGCGAGCGCGTTGGGATCCACTGCGCGGCGCTCGAGGCGCACGCCGATGCGCGCCCAGGAGCGCGCCAGCAGCTCGGCCGCGCGCGGCGCCGCCGGGTCGTCGCTCGCGAAGTCGAAGCGGAAAGCCAGGGAGCGGCCGCCGTCGGGGCTCTCGCGCACGCCGTCGCCGTCGCGATCGCGGTAACCCGTGCGGTCGAGCAGCTCTCGCGCGCGGTCGAGATCGAAGGCGTGGTCGACGAGATCGGTGTGGAAGAAGCCGACGAGACCGTCCGGGATCAGCGTTCGACCGGGGGCACCCTCGCCGAGGAGGAGCACGTCGAGGAGCTCGCGCTTCGGAGCGGCGTGGGCGAGCGCCTGCCGGACGGCGAGGTCGCGCAGCGCGGGGTGACCGTTGCAGGCGCCGCCCTGAGGGCAGCGGAGCGGGTCGACCTGGTTGATCTCCACGAAGGTCGTGCTCGGCGACAGCGGAACCCCGCTCGTCACCTCGACCTCGGGGGCGCGGCGCAACGCCCGGACGGCGGTCGGCGACACGCCGCGTACGACGTCGACCTCGCCGCTGCGCAGCGCCTGCGCCAGGGCGTCGAGCGTGCCGTAGGTGACGAAGACGACCTCGTCGACGCGTGGCGCGGCGACCGGATGGGCGCGATGCGCGGCGAGGCGGACGTATTCGTTGCGGCGATGCTCGACCAGGCGAAACGGGCCGCTGCCGACCATCGCGGCGTTGTCGAACGCCACCGGATCGGCGACCGAGCGCCACACGTGCTCGGGCAGGACGAAGAGAAAAACGATCTGGCTCTCGAAGTTGGGCACCGGTCGCCGCAGGCGGAGGACGACCGTCTCGGCGTCCGGCGCCTCGACGGCGGCGATCTGGGTCGTGTAGCCGTGCAGGAACGGGAACTCGGCCCGCCGCCGGTAGAGCTCGAGGGAGAAGACGACGTCGCGCGAGCTCACCGGCACACCGTCGTGGAACGTCGAACCGGGGCGCAGCCGAAAGGTCCACTCGAGCCCGTCGGGAGAGCGCTGCCAGCTCTCGGCGAGACCGGGGCCGAAGCTGCCATCGAGCTCGAGCTGGACGAGGGAGTCGTAGACCAGAGCGTAGACGACGTAGGAGTGCGTCAGTACGCCGAGGCCGGGATGCAGGCTGTCGGGGCTGCCGGTCCAGCCGAAGCGCACCACGGCACGCGCCGCCGCGGTCTCGCTCGTCCGCGCGAGCGGCTGAACGCAGGCGGCGAGCAGCGCGACGAGAGGCCAGGCGAGAGCGATTCGCCGGATGCGGAGAGTCGTCATTTCGCCAATCGGAGGTCGGGGCGGATTCTAGTCGCTCGCCGCGTTTGAGCGCTTAGAGTCTCTGTGCTAGCTTCCGCCCGCATCCGAAGCGTCTCGGCGAAGGGCGAGCAACGACTGCGCGAGCGGTCGCCGGAGGATTTGCGGGGCTGGGTCTCAGACGATCGATGACGGCATCCGAGAAGCACTCCGACTCCGCGGCCGGACCCGCGCCCCAGCCCGCGACCGAATCGCTGGCGCCCACCGCCGAATCAGAGCTCCTCGTGCACACGAGCAGCGAGCTGGTGGCCCATCTGGCCACACCGGGGCGGGCGGCCGCCTATCGGCGCATGCTGCTCGAGTTCGGCGTGGATCCGGAATCCGAGGAGTTCGCCGGCCTGGCCGATAAGCCGTGCATCATGTTCGTCGAGCAGCCGGGCTCGTGGCTGACGCCGCGCGATCTGGTCCGCGTGCGCCTGCTCGAGCGGTTGATCGACCGCGGGGGCTTCGACGCCGTGCGTTCCGGCGTCCGCACGCTCTCGCACGACCGTTTCACGGCGGAGGGCGACAAGGCGGTCCTGCTCGACTTCAAGCTCCACCAGGGGCTCGGCCCCGCTCGCCTGCTCGGCTCGATGTACCTGCGGCGGTTCAAGCACCGCACTTACGCCTCGCTGCACGTGCAGGCCAAGTCGTACCAGCGCATGCGGTCGATCTGGGATTACTCGCTGCAGATGCTGGGAGCCGCCGACGTCTCCGCCGAGCGCTTCGTCGAGGAAGTGAACTCGATCTTCGAGTCGTCCGCCGAGCGCGGCGCTCGCGACGTCCTGCCGGCGAACAACACGCCCGCCGACCTGTTGCGCATCGGCGCGGATCTCCGCCGCTGCCGTCTCGAGCCCGCCTTCAAGGCCCTCTGGCCGGCGCGCGCGCGACTGACCAAGGACGTGCTCTGGGACGTTTACTGGAACGCCGTCAACAGCGAGTTCCTCGAGGTGCCGATCGGATCGCTCTCGGCTCAGCTCGGCCGCATCGTGATGGCGGTGAACGACCCCGTCAAGATGGCGCGTCGCCTTCACCTCGTGCTCGACGCGGCGGCGGACGAGCCGATCTCCGTCGCCGGCCTGGTCCTCGACGACGATGTCTTCCGCATCGTCCTCTTCGATCCGCACCGCGAGCGCTTCTTCGTCGAGGAGAGTGGCGGTGTGCGGCGCGAGATTGGTTGGGACGAGGTGCGCGCGTCGGCGGCGGAGGAGCGCGGCGGCCGTCCCTCCGGAGTGCTCGAGTACCTCTTCCTGGCCGCCGCCGGCTGCTACTTCGTGGTCGATCCGTGTGACCACGTGCAGCCGTTCCACGAGCGAGCGTGTGCCATCCACCAGGAGGCCGTCGGTCTCAAGTTTCCGTGGCTGACCTTCGAGCCGCGCGGCTCGCTGGCCGAGCCGGCGAACTGCTTCACGGACATTTTCCGGCCGGGCTTCGCCACCTTCGCGGTGGACGTGCTCTCGAGCTTCCTCGAGCGATGACTCATTACGTTCGAGTGTTTGCCTCCCGCCTCGAGATGCGGGAAGAGAGCATGTCGCGCATCGGCCTGTTCTGTGCGCTGGCGGTCGTTCAGTACGCGGCGAATGCGCTGGCGCGCACCGCTTCGGAATCGCTCTTCCTGACGCACGCGGGCGCCGAGGCGCTGCCCGTCTATCTCCTCCTGGTGGGCATCCTGGCGGCCCCCGTCGCAGGCGCCCTCGCGAACGTCATCGACCGCATGCCGAAGGCGACCGTCTACCGCGCCTCGCTCGCCATCTCCATCGCCGTCGCGGTCGGCCTGCGCGCGCTGACCTTGGTCGACTCGATCGCGACGTGGTTCGCGGTGCTGATCGCCATCGTGCTGATGGAGATCCTGCTCAATCTCCAGTACTGGGTCCTGATCTCGGAGTACTTCACCTCGATCGAGCAGAAGCGCCTGATTACCCTGCTCATCATCGTTCGCTCGGCCGGCGGCGTGCTGGGCGCCGGCTCGGCCAACGTCCTCGCCCAGGGCATCGGCACGGCGGATCTCCTGCTCGTCTTTCCGGTCCTCTTCGTCGTCGCGAGCGTGCTGCTGCGCCGCCTGGCGCGCACCGAGCGTCCGCTCGAGTCGGAGGCGGCCGAGAAGGAGGAGTCGGTCGGCGCGGCGCTGCGCAGCCTTCCCGCGCTGCTGCGCGAGTACCCGATCATCACGCTGCTGGCCGTCGTCGGGTTCTTCGACGTGCTGCTCGGCGGCGTTGGCAGCTACCTGGCGTACTCGGTCTTCGCGCAGTCCTATCCGGACGAGCAGCAGATGACCGCATTTCTCGGTACCCTCAAGGCGACGCTCTCGGTGCTCGAGGTCGTGACCATTCTCTTCGTCACCCGGCCGCTGATTCGCAGAGTCGGAGTCGGCGGCATGAACGCGATCTTCCCGTTCGCCAGTTTCGGCACACTCCTGGCGCTGGCGATCCGGCCGACCGTGCCGATCGCGGTCCTCGCCAGCGTGACCTACGATACGGTCGGATCGAGCCTCAACAACCCGGTCGAGAGTCTCACCTACAACGCCGTCCCTCCTCGCTTCCTGGGCCGGGTGCGCTCGGTCTCGGAAGGCATCCTGCAGCCATCCGGTCTGGCCGTGGGGGGCATCGTGCTGCTGGCAGTGCAATCGCGGCTCACCTTCGCGCAGATCACCTGGATGGCCGTCGGCGCGGCCGCGCTGCACACCGTTCTCGGCTTTTGGCGCGGCCGCCTCTACGTTGCCGCGCTGTCGCAGCAGATCAGCTCGAGCGCGGTCGACTTCACCAGCCGCGACAGCGTCCGCCTCAAGGTGCCGACCGCCTACGCCGAAGAGGTCGATCGCCTGCTCGCCGGCGCCGACGCGGAGACCCGCGCCTTCGGTCTCGAGCTCGCCGCCCGTCTCGGCGCGGATCGCTTCTTCCCGGCGGCGCGGCCGGTGCTCCCGGGCCTCGAGGGCAGGGGGCGCGAAGCGGGAGTGAACTTCCTCGCCGCCCTGCGCGGCAAGCACGAGCGCGGCGAGCTCCTCGAGCTGCTGCGCACGGGGTCGCCGTCTGTCCAGTCGCTGGTCCTGGAGGCGCTGCTGCGGCTCAAGGGCGGGCTCGATGCGGAAGCACTGCCGTCGCTTCTCGCCAGCCCGGACGCCAAGGTCCGGGGCCTGGCGCGCGCCGCCGCGCTGCGCTCGGGGAGAGCGCAGGGGCCGCTGCTGCTGAGCGATCCCGAGCTCGGCGATGCAGGTCTTGCCGCGGTGGCGCGCGGCGCACGGGCCGCGGGCGACCGCCAGCTCGTCCCTGCGCTGGTCGAGGCGATGATGCGCGGCTCGCCGAACACCCGCGCGACGGCGATCGAAGGCCTGGTGGCGCTGGTGCCGCTCGGCGCCGCCTACGCTTCGGTCCTGGCGCTGGTCGAGCTCGAGCTCGAGAGCGACGAGCCGCGGGTGCGGGCCGCGGCGTATGCGCTGCTCGGCAGCGAGGACAGGATCCGGGTGGCGCTCGTCTCTCGCGGTCTCGAGGACAGCCACGGCATGGTGCGCCGGCGCGTCGCCGAGGTGCTCGGCCGCAGCGGCGACGTCGCCATCCCGGATCTGGTGACGGCGCTCGGCTCGCCGCGTCCCGAGGTCGTCGACGCCGCGCTCGACGCGCTCGGCGCCATCCGCACCCAGGCGGCCGCCGACGCCGCGCTCGGCTTCCTGGCTGCCGATTTCGCGCGCGTCGAGCGCAATCGGAGGTGGCGCGGGCGGTTTCCGGGCGCCGATATCCGCTGGGCGGCGATCGCGAAGGTGCTCGACGACCAGGACCAGCGCGCCGTCGAGAAGGTCCTGCGCGTGCTCGACGCCTTCGGTCACAGCCGCATCCTGCGCCACGCGCGGCAAGCGCTGCGCGGGCGCGACATCCGGCTGCGCGCCAACGCCGTCGAAGCGTTGACGTCGATTCCGCAGCGGCGCTTCGTGCTGCCGGTGCTGCACCTGCTCGAAGCGCTCGCTCAGGAGGGCGGTGACGAGGCGCTGGAGACCGGTTCGCCGCTCGTGCTCGAAGAGCTGATCGCCGGCGAGGATCGCTGGATGAGGCTGGCGGCTTTCGAAGTTGCGCGGGCGCTCGGCCGGCCGCCGCGCGCCGACCTGAGGACCGACGCCGATGCCCTCGTCGCCGAGACGATCGCGGCGCAAGTTGCAGGCAAGGAGACACCCATGAGCCGCCTACTCTTCCTCAAGCGGATCGCCCTCTTCCAGGATCTGTCGCTCGACGACCTGCTGGCGCTCGACGGCGCATTGCGCCGAAACGACTACCTGCGCGACGAGACCATCTTCGAAGAGGGCACGGTCGGCGATGACTTCTACCTCATCAGCAACGGCGAGGTCTCGGTCCGCAGCGGAGCGGGCGACGGCCAGCGCGAGGTGGCGCGACTGGGTCCGGCCGACTTCTTCGGCGAGATGGCTCTCTTCGACGACGAGCCGCGCTCGGCGACCTGCGTCGCGGCGACGCCGTGCACGCTGCTCGTGCTCGATCGCAGCCGCTTCTACAGCCTGATCGAGCAGCTGCCGCAGCTCGGCGTGGCAATCTGCCGCACCCTCTCGCAGCGGCTGCGGCGCACCCAGCGCGACCTGCGCGAGGCGCGCTCGAGCCAGGCTTCGTGAAGGCCGACACGGGCCGACGGCTCGGCGGCAGGCTGGCGATCGCCTTCCGGCGCGACGGTCGAGTGCAGCCGCCGGCAGCCTGGCCCGCGGCGCTGGCGGCGGGCTCCCGCCGCCTCGCCTACGGCGAGCGGGGAGCGCTGCTCGTCGCCCGCGAAGGCGTCGCCGAGGCGGAGTCGGCGACGACCGTGGCCTGGCTCGCGGGGGCGCTGCGCGCGCCGGCCGGTGGCGGGCGCGGCGCCGGCGAGCTCCTCGCCGCGGGCGCGGCCACCGGTCGTCGCATCGACCTCGGGAGCTCCACCGGCAGCGCGCTGGTCCTCGCCGCCGATCGTCGCGAGCCGCGCCTGGCGGCCGCTGGCACTTACGTTGCGATGCAGCCTCTCTACTGGGCGCGCACGGCCGGCGGCTTCGCCGCCGCCACGGAGCCGGGACTGCTCCTGCCGTTGCTCGATCGCGTCGAGCTCGACGAGCGGGCGGTGCCGGCGCACTTCCTGTTCCGCTACGTGGCCGGCGAGCGCACCTACTTTCGCGGCGTCCGCAAGCTGCTGCCGGGCTACGAGCTGACCTTCGACGGCCGGGACGTGACGGTTCGGCTCGCGCGCTCGCTGCGCGACGTCGTCGCCGGCCTGCCGCGTTTCACGGCGATCGACGAGCGCGGCGTCGCCTGGCTCGACGCGCGCATGCGCGGCATCGTCGCCTCGTGGGCCGCGGCGGCGGCGCGCCTCGGCTGCGGCGTCGGCAATCTCCTTTCCGGCGGGCTCGACTCGTCGCTGGTGCAGGCGTGGCTGCACGAGGCCGGCGGTGCCGAGGTCCGCCGCTCGTACAGTTTCGCGATCGCCGCCGCGAGCTTCGACTTCGAGGTCGACTATGCGCTGCTCGCCAGCCGTCTGATCGGCTCGCGGCACGAGATGCCGCGCTTCGCTCCCGAGCTCTACGGCGAGCATCTCGACCGGGCGCTCGAGCTCACCGCCGAGCCGTCGTTCTACAACGAGAGCTGGCCGCTGCACCTGTTCCTCGCCGAGCGGCTGGCGGCGGATCCGGCGGGCCCGCGCGTGCTGTTCACCGGCTACGGCGCCGACGTGACGTTGGGCGACTCGGTGGTCGATCCGATCCAGCGCTGGTCGTGGCTGCAGTCGCACCCGCGGTGGCGGAAGTCTCTCGCCGCGGCGCTGCCGCGCATCCGTGGGGAAAAGCGCTGGGAGACCTGGATCGATGCGCTCGAGACGAGCGAGGAGGCGCGCACCCTGCGCCATCCGTTGAGCCACGTGCTGCTCACCGCCGAGCCCGAGCTGATGCTGCCGGCGTTCGGCGGCGAGACGCTCGCCGGCTACTTCGACGAGCTCGAGCGCCTCGAGGCCGAGCTGCTCGGCAGCGACGACCTGATGGAGCGCATGCACGTCATCGACTTCCTGACCGCGGGCTACGATCCGCATCTCTCGGTGACGCGGCTCTACGCCGCCCGGGGAATCGACCTCGTGCACCCCTACCTCGAGGAGGAAGGGCTGGCATCGGGCTTCGCCTTCTCCCCGGAGGTGCGCTACCTCCGCCCGAGCGGCCCCTGGGCGACGCGTTTCAAGCCGCTGCAGCAGGAGCTGCTGCGGCGACGCGGCCTCGGCGCGCTCGTCGGCCGGCGCAAGGGCGGTACGACGTTCGGCGCCGAGCTCTGGCAGTGGCTGAGCGCGGGCTTCCTGCGCGAGCGGCTGGAGGCGATCGAGCGTCCCGCTTGGCTCTCGACCGCGGCGATGGCCGAGGTGCGCAGCCGGCCGACCGACTTCCTGTGGAACCTGCTCACCTTCGACACCTGGAACAGGCAAGTCTTGCGGCCGGCGTCCGTGGCTGCGGCGGCGGCTGCCCGGGTCGACTGACGCGCGCGGAGCGGCCTTTCCGAAATGGGCTTGGAGACGAGATCCCGCGGCGACGAGCTCGAGCGTGCGCTCGGCGGCGGCTGGAGCGTCGCCGCGGCGGCGGCGGTCGAGGAATGGCACTACCGATTCGCGGCGCGAACCTTCGCCAGCGAAGTGACGCGAGACGCGCGCGGCCGCTCGGCGTTCACTCCGGGCATCGACGATCCCGAGTGGAATCACCTCAGCGACGTGAGATGGCGCGAGGTCGACTTCGCAGCGAATCTGCGGCAAACGGCGCTCCTCTTCGCCGCGCGCGCACTGCGGCCGGTGATCGTCGTGACACCGTGGAGCGAGCCGGCGGACCTCTCCGCGCGATTGCGCGCCCACGGCTGGACGGTCGTATTCCGGCATCTCTGGTCGTTCTTCGATCTCGCCGGGCCGGAGGTGGAAGTCGCGCCGGTCGCGCCCTACCTCCACTCGCGCGTCGACTCGTCGCGCGACATGGAGGAATTCCTCCGGCTCTTCGTCGCCGTCTACGGCGCCGACGGTGCCCTGGGCGAGGGCTACGCTCCCGCGCTGCGCCGCTCGCTCGCGCA
>Ga0214472_10002524_pt1 | contig 19657 bp, 15 predicted proteins | sample RVTome_6_FD_207662 | JGI IMG/M metagenome (GOLD analysis project Ga0214472, IMG submission 207662) | Soil microbial communities from uranium-contaminated site in the Upper Colorado River Basin, Wyoming, United States - RVT140D175 | ecosystem: Environmental > Terrestrial > Soil > Contaminated >...
CCCGAGAAAGCCAAGCACGACGACGCAGAAGGTAAGCCAGGTCGCGTGTCGGGTAAAGACCTTGCGAAAGGTGTGCAGGGTATGGTAAACGTACGCAAGCATGCGAACCTCCTTGTGGTTGTTGTTCTATCGTAGAGGTTCGTATAACTTTTTCGGCTCGTCTCAAATTCCAGTTGTGGCCACTGACCCCAACTTGGCGATTCGCCAGATGTCACCCAACCAACGGTTCACGACTTTCGGGGAGCCGTAAAAGGAGGGGCTTTTTCGGGATGTTTGCAAGGGGCTGTTGGGTGAACCTTGCCAGTGTTGAACTGCTAGACTGACGCTAACCCCAGAACCGAGAACTTACGACTGTCGAGTACCTTAGTAAACGTAATGGACCGATAGATTTCGGTCTGGGCCATATTCGATTGCAATTCAGGACCAGGCTAGGGGCATCAAGATCGGGGGATAGTGTCAGAATATCGTGACGTCATCGTTGAGATTCCTGGCCATTCGAGATCCGCTTGAATAAATACACCGCCTCCTGTATGTTACGATCGACGTTACACATGAGCGCCAGGTCATCTCTCTGCCCGCCGGGCATGACTTGTATAGGATCGTACTCTATGCCGAATTACGTCGTCGGCCAACGCTGGATCAGCGACACCGAACCCGACCTTGGCCTCGGCCGTATACAGCATGTCGAGCATCGCCGGGTGAGCATCAGTTTTGAGGCGAGCGGGCAAACGCGTCTTTACGCCACGGGTAGCGCTCCACTGACCCGGGTGCGTTTTAACGCCGGCGACCGCATTCAAAGTCAGCACGGTTGGTCTATGACGGTGGAGCGGATTGAAGACGGTGACGGACTGCTCACTTACTATGGCGAGCGCGATGAGGGTACCGCGGCGGCGTTGCCTGAGGCCGAGTTGGCCCATCACATCCATTTCAATCAGCCCAAAGAGCGGCTTTTTGCCGGGCAAATCGATAGCGACTCGTGGTTCCGCTTGCGGCTCGAAGCTCTGCGGCACCAACAGGATCTGGCGCGTTTGCCGGTGCGCGGGCTCCTTGGTGGCCGCGTCGATCTCATCCCGCATCAGCTCTACATTGCGGATGAAGTCAGCCGGCGCCGTGCCCCCAGGGTGCTTTTGGCAGATGAGGTGGGTTTAGGCAAGACGATCGAAGCCGGTTTGATTTTACACCGCATGCTGCTGAGTGAACGCGTTGGCCGGGTGCTCGTGATCGTGCCGGATGCGCTGCTGTATCAGTGGCTCGTAGAGATGCTGCGGCGTTTTAATGTGCGCTTTTCGATCTTGGACGCGGATCGCGCTGAAGCTTGGAAAGAGGCCGATCCGGCAGCCAATCCGTTTCTCGAAGAGCCGCATCTTTTGTGCGGGCTGGATTTTCTTACGCAACACCGCGCGGTGGCCGCCAAGGCCCTGGACGGTGCGTGGGATATGCTCATTGTGGACGAGGCGCATCACTTGCAGTGGTCGCCCGAGGCGGCGAGTCCGGCTTACCGGCTGGTGGAAGCCCTGGCGAGGGTCACGCCGTCGCTCTTGTTACTGACTGCGACGCCGGAGCAGTTGGGACGGGCTGGGCATTTTGCCCGCTTGCGTTTGCTGGACGCCCAGCGCTTTCACGATTTTGATGCCTTTATTGAGGAGGAAGCGGGGTATCTGGACACTGCCGCGGTGGCCACGGTTTTAGGGCGTGAGGAGGTGCCGCTAGCGGCGCAGGACGTGGCCCAGCTGCGCACTCGCTTTCCAGATGATGATATCCGGCTGCGGTTGCAACGGCTGGAGAGCGGCACGTCGGCGCCCGAGGATCGCGAGCGCTTGCTCGATCTGTTAATCGACCGGCATGGCACTGGACGGGTACTGTTTCGCAACACGCGCTCTGCCGTACAGGGGTTTCCGGCGCGCCGTCTGATCGCCCATGTCTTGACCGAGGACGGGGCCGAGGCGCGCCTGGCCTGGTTGGTGCAACAGCTCAAAGGGCTGGCCCCTGAACGGGTGTTGTTGATTTGCCATCAGGCGCAAACCGCGATCGACTTGGCGACCTCTCTGCGCGAGACGGCGGGCTTGCACGCGGCCCTGTTTCATGAACGGATGAGTATTGTGGAACGCGATCGCGCTGCCGCTTACTTTGCGGATGAAGAGTCCGGCACGCCTTTGATGATTTGCTCTGAAATCGGCAGTGAAGGGCGCAATTTCCAATTTGCCCACCATCTGATATTGTTCGATTTGCCGGAAAATCCGGACCTGCTGGAACAGCGTATTGGCCGCTTGGACCGTATTGGCCAACGGCACACGGTACATCTTCATGTACCTTATATAGCCAACAGCCGCGAGGCGTTCTGGCTCCGCTGGTATCACGAGGGGCTCGATGCCTTTGAGCACACCTGCCCGGTGGGCACCGCAGTGTTGCATGCGTTGCAAGAGGCGTATGGCCAGTCTCTGTCCGCACTCGCGACAGACCCTGACTGCATCGACGCGATCATCGATCGCACCCGCCAGTGGCGCCTGGCCCAACTGGCGTTGCTCGAACAGGGGCGCGATCGGTTGTTGGAGCTGAACTCCTGCCGCCCACGGCGCGCCCAAGGGCTCTGCGAGTCGATTGCGGCCGCCGATGACGACCCCTCTGTGCGCCACTTCATGGAGCGGGCGTTTGATGGCTATGGGGTGCATTTTGAAGATCACTCACCGGGTTGCTGGATTGCCCAGCCGTCGGATCACATGTACATCTCGCAGTTCCCTGGCCTGCCGGAAGAGGGTTGCACCTTGACCACTAGCCGCGAGATCGCGCTGCGGCGCGAGGATCTCCAGTTTTTGAGCTGGGACCACCCGCTGGCCCGTGGAGCGCTGGATCTCATTTTGCACAGCCGTGAAGGCAATGTGACGGTGGCGGCGCTGCAGTTGGCGTCACTGCCGGCGGGCCAGGTGTGGGTAGAGGGCTTTTTTAAGCTCGATTGCCCGGCGGACCTGAAACTCAATGCCCAGCGCTACTTGCCGCCAGACTTGTTGCGGGTGGTGGTCGGTGCGGAGGGGGGTGACGGCGCGTTGGAGATCGAGGCGGAGACGATCTCGCGGGCGGTTGCAAGTGTGCCGTTGCACCTCGCCCGTGATCTTGTCCAGGCACAACACGACACGATTCGGCGGCAAGTGAGGGCGGCTGAGACGTTGGCTGAGGCGCGGGCGCCGCAGCTGCGGGAGCAGAGTGTGGCCCAGATGGAAAGCGAACTTGGGGCGGAACTCGATCGGCTGGCGGCGTTGGCCAAGGTCAATCCGTCCATCCGTCCGGATGAGTTGCAAGCGCTGCAAAATGAGATGGCCGAGCTGCGTGCGGCGTTGTCACAGAGCCGTATGCAGATGGAGGCCGTGCGGGTGTTGTTCACGCCTTAACCTAAGGAGAGCGCCATGGATGTGAAACCGTTTAAAATTGAGGTGTCGGAGGCGGTGTTGGAAAACCTGCAGCGCCGCTTGGCGGATACCCGTTGGCCGGATGAAATCCCGGGGGCGGGCTGGGATTATGGCAGCAATCTCGCCTATATTCAGGAACTGGTGGGGTATTGGCGCTCCGGTTTTGATTGGCGGGCCCAGGAGCGGTTGATCAATACGATGCGTCACTACACGGCCACGGTGGCGGGCATGGGCATTCACTTTATCCATGAAAAAGGCCAGGGGCCGAGTCCCATGTCTTTGGTCCTCACCCATGGCTGGCCGGGGACCTTTTTTGAAATGCACAAAATCATCCCGCTCCTGACCGACCCCGGCAGTCATGGCGGCGACCCGGCTGATGCTTTTGATGTGGTGGTGCCTTCGATGCCGGGCTATGGGTTTTCGGATCACACCTCGCAACGCGGCATGCATGTGTTGAGGACGTCCGACATGTGGGTCGAGCTGATGCACGGGCTCGGCTACTCGCAGTTTGGGGCGCACGGTGGGGATTGGGGCGCGAGCGTGACCAACTATTTGGGATATGCCTATCCCCAGAATCTCATTGGCATTCATACCACGTCGATCACCCGGCCGACGCCCTATCTGGGAGCTGGCTCGCAACCGCTGTCCGAGGCGGAAAAAACGTTTCTGGCGCAGCGCGAGGCCTGGCTGCAGGCGGAAGGCGGCTATTCCCATATCCAGAGCACGAAACCGCAAACTCTGTCCTATGGACTGAATGACTCGCCCGCCGGGCTGGCGGCCTGGATTGTGGAAAAATACCGCACCTGGAGCGATTGCAACGGCGACGTGGAGAGCCGCTTTAGCAAAGATGTGCTGTTGACCACGGTGATGATTTACTGGGTGACGCAGACGATCAATTCATCCACCCGGTTGTACTATGAGACGCAGCGCCACCCGTGGGAACTCAAGCAGGGCGAACGCGTCGAAACCCCGACCGGGGTGGCGGCGTTTCCTGCCGAAATTAGCCGGCCGCCACGAGAGTGGGGGGAGCGGTCGTTCAATCTGCAACGCTGGACGCCCATGCCGAGCGGCGGGCATTTTGCCGCCCTGGAAGAGCCGCAGCGCCTGGTTGAGGATATCCGGGCGTTTTTCCGTCCATTGCGTGGCTGAGAGGAGGTCGGTATGGCGGATTATCAGGTGTTTGACCTGGGCGATGTCGTCCTGCAGTCGGGCATGACCTTGCGCGAGGCCAAGCTGGCCTACACCACTTACGGCACGCTCAACAGCCGCCGCGACAATGTGATTCTGTTTCCTACCTTCTATGGTGGGCAGCATCCGCAGAACGAACCGATGATCGGCGCGGGGATGGCGCTCGATCCGGTGACCTATTTTATTATCGTGCCGAATATGTTTGGCAATGGCCTGTCGTCTTCGCCCAGCAACACCCCGCCGCCCTACGACCGCGCGCGCTTCCCGCCGGTGACCCTGTACGACAACATCATGTGTCAGCATCGCCTGGTGACGGAGCAGTTTGGTGTGGAACGCCTGGCCCTGGTGACCGGGTTTTCCATGGGGGCGCAACAGACCTTTCACTGGGGGGCGCTGTTTCCCGACATGGTCGAGCGCCTCTTGCCGTGGTGCGGCTCGGCCAAAACGTCGCGCCACAATTTTGTGTTTCTCGAAGGGGTGAAAGCTGCCCTCACCGCCGACGATGCCTGGCGCGGCGGCTGGTACGAGACGCCGCCGGCCAAGGGCCTGCGCGCCCTGGCCCGGGTCTATTCCGGGTGGGTGGTGTCGCAAGCGTTTTATCGCGAGCAGTGCTACTTGCAACTGGGCGCCGCATCGATCGAGGATTTTTTGGTGATGCAAGAAGGGCGCCGCTTGAACAGCGATGCCAATAACTTGCTGGCCATGCTGTGGAGCTGGCAACATGGCGATATCAGCGCCAATACCCTGTACCACGGCGACTTTGAAAAGGCACTGGGGGCCATTTCCGCCAAGGCTATCGTCATGCCGTCGCAGTCCGATCTCTACTTTCCCCCTGAGGACAACGAGTGGGAAGTGCGGCACATGCCCAATGCCGAGTTTCGTCCGATTCCATCGATTTGGGGACATATGGCGGGCAGCCCGGGTGTCAATGCTGTCGATACCGCTTTTATCGATAGCGCTCTAAAAGAGCTGCTGGCGAGTTGAGGAGGGTGGCATGAGTGGTAAATTGACCCAAAGCTATGTGCACGGCGCCAGTGCCGAGACTTTGATCGGCGAGACCCTTGGCGTGCATTTTGATCGTGCCGTGAGGCGCTGGCCGCATAGCGAAGCGTTGGTGGTGCGACAGCAGGAGATTCGCTGGACCTACCGCGAGCTGCAACAGCGGGTGGATGCGGTGGCGGCAGGGCTGCTGGCCTTGGGACTGGAGCCCGGCGATCGGGTGGGCATTTGGTCGCCGAACAACGCCGAGTGGGTGGTAACGCAATTTGCCACCGCCAAGGCGGGAATCATTTTGGTCAATATCAACCCGGCGTATCGCTTGGCTGAGCTGGAGTACGCGCTCAATAAAGTCGGGTGCAAGGGCCTGATCACCGCCGCGGCGTTCAAGAGCAGCGATTACGCCGGCATGCTCCGCCACCTGGCGCCCGAGTTGAGTCGGGCCGAACCCGGCGCCCTGCAGGCGGCTGTATTGCCGGATTTGCGCACGGTGATTTGCCTTGACGATGCGCCGCAGGCGGGCATGTTGCGGTTCGCAGACATTGCCGGTATGGCCGGGGAGGCGGAGCGCCGGCGCCTCGAACAGCTCGCCAACACCCTGCAATTTGATGACCCTATCAATATCCAATTCACCAGTGGCACCACCGGCGCTCCCAAAGGCGCGACCCTGACCCATCACAACATTTTAAATAACGGCTATTTTGTGGGTCGGGCGATGCAATTGACGCCTCGCGACCGGCTGTGCCTCCCCGTGCCGCTCTATCACTGTTTTGGCATGGTGTTGGGCAATTTGGCTTGCATGACCCATGGCGCGGCAATGGTGTTTCCCTCGGAGGCCTTTGAACCCCTGGCCGTGCTGGAGACGGTCGAGGCCGAGCGCTGCACCGCTTTGCATGGTGTGCCGACGATGTTTATTGCCGAACTCGATCACCCCGAGTTTGACCGCTTTGACCTGGGCTCGCTGCGCACCGGGATTATGGCCGGTGCCCCGTGCCCGATCGAGGTGATGAAACGGGTCAATGGTGAAATGCATATGGAGCAATCACCATTGCCTACGGCATGACCGAAACCAGCCCGGTGAGTTTCCAGAGCGCGGTGGATGACCCCCTGCAGCGGCGGGTGTCGACGGTGGGCCGCATTATGCCGCACACCGAGGTCAAAATCATCGATGACGAGGGGCGCATCGTGCCACCTGGCGTGTCGGGCGAGTTGCTGACGCGTGGCTACTGTGTGATGCAGGGGTATTGGAACGATGCCGAGCGCACGGCGGAGTCCATCAATCGGGCCGGCTGGATGCATACCGGCGATTTGGCGACGCTTGACGCAGACGGCTATTGCAACATTGTCGGGCGCATCAAGGACATGGTGATTCGCGGTGGTGAAAATCTCTATCCACGCGAGATCGAAGAGTATCTCTACCGGCATCCGAAAATTCAGGATGTCCAGGTCTTCGGCGTGCCCGATGCACGCTATGGCGAGGAGCTGTGTGCCTGGATTGTGCTGCGGGAGGGGACGGAAGCCACCCCGGATGACATTCAAGACTTTTGCCAGGGGCAGATCGCCCATCACAAAATTCCGCGCTACATCAAATTCGTGGTGGCATTTCCGATGACCGTGACCGGCAAGATCCAAAAATTTGTCATGCGGGAGGAGATGGTCGCGGAGCTGCATTTGCAGGAACATCAGACTGCCTGAGGAGATCGCACTGTGAGTACCGATATCGATGCCTTGGCCCGGTTTGTCGCCGAGACCCGTTGGGAGGACATTCCCGCTGCGGTTCAGACGCATGCTAAGTTGGTGTTTCTCGATACGTTAGGGGTGATCCTCGCCGGCTCTGCCCAGCCTGAGGTGATTGCGCTACGGGAGGCGCTCTGCGCCAATGCGGGCACCGGGGCGACGGTGTACGCCAAGGGCTGGCCCGGCAGTGATGCGCGTCAGGCCGCGCTGCTCAACGGCATTGCCGGGCGTTCGATTGAACTCTGTGAAGGGCATCGCTATGTCTCCTGCCAAGGGGCGATTCAAATTCTGCCCACGGTGTTGGCGCTCGGGGAGCAATGGCAACGTCCTGGTGATGAACTCCTCAGCGCTTTGATTCTGGGCTATGATGTGGCGGTTCGCATTGGGGCAGGTGTCACGGCGCGTGCCCTGGCGCACCAAAATGGACAGGCCCCGATGCTGGGGGCGGTCGCGGCGGGGGCTCGTTTGCGAGGCTGCGATGCCGAGCAGACCAGCCGTGCCCTGCGCCTTGGCGCCACCCTGTTACTGACGCCGAGTTACACCAATGCAGTGGCCGGGGCCACGGTGTTGAATGTCGCCGGTGGCATGAGCGGATTGGTGGGGGCCTTGGCGCCCGAGTTGGCCCTGGCCGGTTTTGTCGCCCAGGAGCAGGCGATCGAGGAAGCCTTCAGCCATTTGGTGGGCGATGGCTACCACGCGCCAGGCATGACCGATGAACTGGGCCAACGCTGGGAGATCTATCGCAATTATTTCCGGATGCGGGCCTGCTGTAATCCCATTTATGCGTCCTTAGATGCGCTGGAAGAGGCGCTCGCGGAGCTGCAACCTGAGGCCGAGGCGATTGAACGCATCGATGTCGAGACCTACCGCTTTGCCGCTAATATGAAGAATGGTGAGCCGCCGAACACGTTTGCCGCCCGCTACTCGCTGCCGCATGCCGCGGCAGCCACCGTGGTGCGCGGCGATGCAGGCTATGGCTCGTTTACCGAAGCGGTGTTGCACGACCCGCGTGTGGTGGCGTTGCGCCGCCGGGTGTATGTGCGCGAAGATCCGCAGTTGTCGGCACACGTCCCGCAGATCAAACCGGCGCGGGTGACCCTCAGGCTCAAAGACGGACGGCAATGTACCCGCACTTGTGAAAGTGCACGTGGCGATTTTCAGCGCCCTTATTCGGAAGCCGATATCCGCCGCAAATTCCACGAACTGGCCGGTCTCGTGTTCACCTCGGAAGGCGGCCAAGCGGTGGAAGCCGCCGTGCACCGGACCGAGGAATGGCCGAGCGTGCAGACGCTCATCGACATCATGCGGCGGCATAGCCGTATCTGATAATCTAATAAGGACTGTGAACCCAGCATAAGGAATGAAGCATGGCTGCAGGACGTATTCTGATCGAAGGAAAAACCAAACGTATCGTTGCCGGCCCCCGGCATGGTACGGTGTTGCTGGAAACCAAAGACGAACTGACCGGTGGCGACGCCGCGAAACGCGCCACCATCGAAGGCATTGCCCGGCATAAAACCGCGCAGTGCGCCAATGTGTTCGCCTTGTTGAATCAGAAGGGCATTCCCACTGCATTTCTGGAGCAGCACGACGACACTACCCTGCTGACTTACGAATGCGATATGTTGCCCATCGAACTGGTGATGCGCCGCTATGCCTGGGGCAGTTTTCTCCAGCGTGAGCCGCAATACAAGCAGGCGAGTGGGGCGCCGTTCCGCTTTGACGAGATTCGCTGTGAGCTATTTCACAAGCATGCCGTGGTCATGCCGCCAAATGTCGACCGCCCAGTGCAAATGGACGAAGGCGAGGCCCGGGAGCGGTTTTTAAAAGATGGCGTATGGGCGGACGGCGTCTATACAGATCCCTATATTCACCTCGTCGATGGGGCGTCGACATGGGCGTTGCACTCGGCCAAAGTGTCGTTTAAGGCGGAGCAAGCGTTGATGGAGATCGAGCCGATTTTATCCGCTGCCGAGGTGGCGTCGATCAAACACGACCTCATGCTGCCTTGTTTCCAAGCGCTCGAAGCAGCCTTGAGCCGCGTGGAAACGCAACATGGTCCGATTGCCCTGGCAGATATTAAGATTGAAGCGGGACGGCAAAAGGCCGATAGCCAGCTGGTTATCGCGGATGTGATCGACAATGACAGTTGGCGCATTTGGCCGGGTGGCGATCCGTCCAAGCAACTGGACAAGCAAAATTTTCGAGACGGCCATCCCTTGAGTGAGGTGTCGGACAATTACGCCCTGGTGGCAGAGCTGACGCGGGCCTTTCTCGCCTAAGGCGATGCCGCTTGATTCATGCCTGATAGAGGACGCCAATGGACGCGTTAAACGATAAAATTATCGATGCCATCGACGCGCTCGGGGTGGTGTATGAGCGCCTTACTATTGATCCGGCCTATGCCGATACCGCTGCGTTTTGCGAGCACTATGGCTATCCCCCGGAAAGCTCCGGCAACACCATTATCGTGGCCTCCAAAAAAGCGCCTAAGCAGTACGTTGCCTGCGTCGTCCTGGCCACCACCCAGCTCGATGTCAACCGGCGGGTGCGGAAGCTCATGGGGGTGTCGCGCGCCTCGTTTGCCACCGCAGAAGAGATGATGGAGCTGACCGGGATGCAGGTGGGCGGGGTGACGCCTTTTGCCCTGCCCGAAGGCTTGCCGCTCTATGTCGACGAGCGCATCATGGGGTTGGATTGGGTGATTCTTGGGGGCGGTGGGCGAGACACGAAGATCAAAATCGCCCCGGATGTCTTCACTCAGCTTGGCGCTGATGTGATTCCCGATTTAGGGATTGAGCGGTAGCGCACTTCGTAGAGGCACGGTGTGAGTTGCCAAATCTGCATGAACATCGGACCCAATACGGCTGGCTTGAATATAGGGATCTATACCGGGAAATGGGCGAGCCAGACGGGTCTCGTCTCTGAGGTTATGGTGGTGAGAGCGGTCGGTATGTCATCACGTCTCTCCTTTGTCTTCTAAACTCACCGTAAATAATTTGCCGCGTACGGCTTGGCGATACGCCGTGGGCGATTGGGCCATGTGTTCGCGAAAGAGCGTGGAAAAGTAGCCGATGTCTTGAAACCCCACCGAGACCGCGATTGCCGCGATGGGGAGATTGCTGTCACGCAAGAGCTCGCGAGCTTGCTCAAGCCGCAATTGTTGCAAGTAATGGCCGGGCGACATCCCCGTCGCCAGTTTAAAGCGCCGATTCAGGGTGCGCTGGCTCATGCCCAATTGGCGCGCCAATTGGGCAAAGCTGAGGGGGTCGGCAAAATGCTCGTGTAGCCATTGCTGGGCATCGATCACGAGTTCGTCGTGATGTGGCAAGTTGGCCTCACCTTCAAAATACCCCTGCTGCCGGTAAGAGCGGCGAATTTCCGGCGAGAAGTGTGATGCCACCTGCCGGGCAATCTGCCGCCCGTAGAAGCGCTCGATAAAATAACACGTCAAATCGGCTACGGAATTGACACTGCCGGCGCAATACAAATTGCCGGCCCGGGTGATGAGGTGTTGGCGTTTGAGGTCGACGCCCGGGTAGCGGCGGCTGAACGCTTCCATAAAATACCAATGGGTAGTCGCTGGTTTGCCATTTAATAACCCGGCTTCGGCGAGGAAGCAGGAGCCGGTACCGACGGCGCAGATCAAGGCTTGGCGCGAGGCGATGCCTTGCAAAAAGGGGAGGAGGCGGCGCTGACGATGCAAAACCGGTAGAGGGTTGCGCCACAGCGTGGGCAAATAGAGCAGGTCAATGTCGACAAGTTGATCCAGGGAACAGGTGGGCTGGATCGAAAAAATGTCGGTTGCCCCGAGCGGTTTGCCGTCCGGCGTGGCCACATGGAGGCGTAATCGCGATTCGCCTTTGTGGCGCACCCGGTCAAAATGATCGGCGGCCGTGAGCATCTCTAACGGCAGGGTAATGCTGCTGAGCAGGACGCGAGGAAAGAGCACAAAAGCAACTGTTAGCATAAGAGCGATGACCGTTTCCCAAGAGTGTTTGATGGCCGTGTTGACTAAATTGCCGAATCATATGACTAAATTACCAATTCGCTGCGGCGGGTCAACCTTTAAAATAGAGATAGCCGATCAGATCGAGACACCTCACATCTGTAGACCTCCGCACTGGCACGATAATGTTATTTAATTCAAATATTTAATTTGCGAATTCACACAAGCGGTCTGACACATAAGGAGAGGACATGGCACGCATACCGGTGGTCACAAGTTTTGGCGGTATCAACGCAGCGGGACGGAGTTCGGGCCATCACGGTTATCGCCGGGTGGTCATTGACGCTTTGGATGACGCCATGGCGCATGAGACGTGGCGCAGCCTCGCCGCCATTATGAATATTCAGGGCGAGGTCAGCGCAGAGACGCGCCGCTATATTGAAGCGCATACGTTGGTGCGTAAACTGGAAACGCAATATTTTGATGCGTCCAACGCGATCTGGAATCGCAAGCTCGTGCTGCGTCCTAGCGCTGGCGCGATTTGTTTTGACCTGCCGCGGCGCGACCTGCCGGAGCAGTTGCCGGAGGGGTGGAGCATTGACGTGCTCGAGGAAAAAACCGTGCGGGTCACGATCGAAAAGCCGTGCGAGATGTACGTGCAAGACGGCCGCGATCTCGCCGCGAAAGCGGCCGGACAGTTGCCGACCGGGTTTGAGCCAGAGGCCCTGTATCCGGCGCGGAGTCACCCTCGCGGCTTGCAGATGGCATTGTATGCGGCCAGTGATGCCCTGGGCAATTTGGGCTTGGACTGGCAGATGATCGCCGACCGGGTGCCCGCCGATGTGGTCAGCGTGTATGCTGGCAGCGCCATGAGTCAACTCGATACCTACGGCAACGGTGGGGCACTCTCGTCGCGTTACCAGGGCAAGCGTATTACCTCTAAGCAGGTGACCCTGGGATTGGCCGAGATGCCCGCCGATTTTGTCAACGCTTACGTCTTGGGCAACCTCGGGGCCTCAGGGCATAACATGGGCGCTTGTGCGACCGCCTTGTACAATCTGCGGCTCGGGGTCAACGATATTCGCGAAGGGCGGGCGCGAGTCGCCATTGTGGGGGGCTCGGAGTCGCCGCTGGTGCCGGATGTTATCGATGGCTTGATCACCATGGGTGCGCTGGGGAGCGATCAGGCGCTGTTGGCGTTGGACCAGGATAAAGGGGCGACGGAGCCCGACTACCGCCGCGCCTGTCGGCCGTTTGCCGAGAACATCGGTTTTACGATTGCTGAAGGGGCGCAGTATCTCGTGCTGATGGATGACGAATTGGCCCTGGAGCTGGGCGCCGATATTCACGCTGTGGTGGCCGACGTCTACGTTAACGCCGATGGACACAAAAAGTCAATTTCCTCGCCCGGCGTCGGCAACTATATCACCTTTGCCAAAGCCGTGAGCTTGGGCTGCCAGATTGTCGGTGAGGCGGCGGTGCAGCGCCGCAGTTTTGTGCAAGCGCATGGCACCGGCACGCCGCAAAATCGCGTCACCGAATCGCAGATTTTAAACCGCACTGCAGAGGTGTTTGGCATCCATGATTGGCCGGTGGCCGCGGTGAAATGCTTTTTGGGTCACACCATGGCGGTGTCCGGCCTGGATCAGCTCGTCAATACCCTCGGTGTCTTCCGCTATGGCATCATTCCCGGCGTGACCACGATTGACCGGGTGGCGGACGATGTCTACGCCAGCCATTTGCGTATTGCGCCAGAGCATCTGGAGCGCGATCAGTTAGACGTCGCCTTTCTCAATGCCAAGGGATTCGGGGGCAACAACGCCACGGCTACGGTGTTGCCCCCGCATGTCTCAGAAACGCTTTTGGAGAAAAAACACGGCGCCCAAGCGATGGCCACATGGCGGGCCAAAGTCGAGCGTACCCGCGCCCAAGCGATGGCCTACGACCGCGGTGCCACGGCGGGTAAAATCGAGACGATCTACCGTTTTGATCACGACGTACGGGGGGATGAGCACATTCATATGAGCCGTGATGAACTGCGGGTGGATGGCTACCAACAGCCGATTTCGCTGGTGGTGGAAAACCCGCTCGATCTGACATTGTAAGCGAACGCTGACTCAGGCAAAATAGAGGGGATAGGCTGTGTAGGGGGGTAGTCACATCGAAGGAGGAACGTGTCATGCCCATTAAAGTGTTAGAACTGCATCATCATGGCATTCGCATCGGTCCGAGTGATGACGCCGTCAATCAAGCGCGGCATTTCTATGGTGATGTGCTGGGACTGGAAACCGACCAGGGCCGCCCCAATATCCCCGGTATTCCGGGCTTCTGGATGTATGTCGGCAACGAGCAAAATAGTACTCAGATCCATCTGATGGGTGCTGAGGGGCGATCGCCCATGGCCCGCAGCGATAAAGAAGACCCGACGATTCCGCATGTGGCGTTGGCCGTGGAGGACATTCAAGAAGCCAAGCAAACCTTGGCTCGTGAAGGCGTGTGGTACTGGGAAATCAAGGGCTTGGTAGGGGACAATTCCGACCAGGTGTTTGTCCACGACCCGTTTGGCAATGTCATTGAGTTGCACGAAATCGGCACCTGCCGGTGCAATAAATCCTCGCTCAATGCATAACGGTCGCACGCTGTCCTAGGGTGGCTGCCGCCGCGCCATCGGCGTCGACGCTCTCCGTGCGTTATAGACTTGCCGGATGGCGAGGTCGAGATCTTTGAGGGTGAGCGGTTTGAGGAGGAACGCGTCAATGCCTCTGGCCTGCGCTTTCGTCGCATCCATGACATAGCTAAAACCGGTGCATAGGATGATGGGAATGTCGGGGCGGAGGCGCCGAAGCTCATAGGTGAGGGCTTCCCCGGTCAGGTCGGGCATGGTCATATCGGTAATGACGAGATCAAAATCGTGAGGCGCCGCTTGGAAGATGGCCAACGCCTCACCGCTGCTGCTAACGGCTCGAAAATCGTAGCCGAGGTGCGTCAGCATGCCCTCCGCGACCTGCACCAGCGCCGCTTCGTCATCGACGAACAGAATGCGCCCACGCGCTAGTGGATGCGCTGGTGACGGTCGGGGGACGTGGAGGCGTTGGGGGTCGGAGTGCTGCGGCAGGTAAACGCGAAACGTGGTGCCGATGCCGGGCGTGCTCTCCACCGTAATATCCCCCCCATGATTCGTCACTATGCCGTGCACAATGGCCAACCCCATCCCCGTGCCTTCACCGGTGTCTTTGGTGGTGAAAAAAGGCTCAAAAATGTGGTCGATCGCCTGCGGCGAGATGCCTTGGCCCGTATCGCCGATCGTCAAACGTGCATACGAGCCGGGGAGGAGGTGGGGCGCATCCGCATCAGTGGGCGTCTCGACGACCACGCTGTCTAGATGCACGGTCAACACCCCCCCCGTATGGCGCATCGCGTGTTCCGCATTGGTGCAGAGATGCATCACCACCTGGTGAATTTGGGTCGCATTCACTAAAACAATGCCAACATCGTTGGCCGTGTTTTGGCGTATTTCAATCGTGGCCGGCAATGAGGCTTGGAGAAGCGGTAGGACCTCCTGCACCAGCAAATGGAATTTCTCGGGGGTCTGTGCCACCTCGGTGCGGCGGCTGAAAGCGAGAATTTGTTGCACGAGGTTTTTGGCCCGGAATCCTGCCCCCCGGATTTCCTGTACGTACTGCGCTATCCGGCTTTCCGGGGTGACGTCGCGGTGGACGAGATCGGCAAAACCGAGGATGATAGCCAGAATATTATTGAATTCATGGGCAATACCCCCAGCTAAGGTCCCTAGTGCTTCCAGCTTCTGGGACTGGTGCAGCTGCGTGACCAGACGCTCGCGCTCCTCTTCCGCCTCTTTGAGCTCGGTAATATCGTGGTGGATGGTAAAGAGGTTGCCCTGGGCTGTCGGATGGACGCTGCTCTGCAGCCAGCGTCCGTTGGTCAGGCGTTGGACGAGCGGCACATCCGGATGCTCGTGCAACCGCAGTTGGGTCTCTACCCAGTGCTCGTGCGCCATGGGGTCCTGCCCCACTTCAATCGCTTGAGCACATTGGCGCAACACGTCGGGACGTGTGAGGTCCCGGCACAGGCTCTCCGGACCCATGGCAAAGATGCGCCAGTAGTTTTCGTTCCATAGGAGGAGCTTGTCGTCCGCATCGAAGAGCGCAAATGCCTCTGTGGTTTCCGACATGTCAAGCCACTCCTGGCGCTCGGCGTGGAACTGCTCAAGCAGGGCGGCATTCGCTTGTTGGGCACGCAATTCTTCAAGCAGTGCACCATAGACCACACGCGTTGAAGCCAGCATCGCGCCGATCATCACGAGGGCGGCGACGGCAAGACCGAAGTAGACGAACTCTGCCTGGAGCACGAAGTAGAGGACAAACGGCAAAATGCTGCTCAGGATGAACAGGGCGGCGGCTTGCGGCATCGCGGCCAGAGTGGTCGACGCGCCTGCTGACATGGAGACCACGAAGATAATGAGCGCCAACTGCTGGGTGGGCGGTAGAATGGGGAGGAAAGCGACCCCACAGCCCCAGAGCGAGCCCGATGCCAGGGCCCAGAGTTTTGCTTTGCGCAGGACCCGTGCGCTATCGGTACGCGGTGACGGGCGACCTCGGTGGCGGCGCCAGCGAATGAGTATGGTCAGGGCGAGCGAGATATGCAGGCCGGTCCAGAGGAGGACCCAGCCATTTGAGACCACCGGCCAAAGAATGCTGCCGGTGATGAGCGACACGCTGATGGTGACGAAGGCGTTAATCGGGGTCAGCCGGGTGGAGCCCGTCAGTCGAGCGCGATGGGTGCTATCTTGGTGAGATTGCTCAGCGAGCAACTTGAGCGGTTCCCAAGCAGACGACATGGGTGCTTCCTCGTTCTTGAGGCGAAGCTGGACATGGGGATGCTGTCCGTGTAGGTAGCTGTCTGATACCCTGTACTCGATATGTTTAGGACTCTAAGCTACGATCCTATAATAATATACACAACATATTTTACTTTTCAATAACTTACGAAAAATATATTGTCTGCTTCTGACGACATGTGATCACCCTTGTCCTACACGGTCGATGATTCAGGAAGTATAAGCTAATCAACGTATAGCTGCATATGAACTCGAAAACTCATGGGTGGAGGCGGGTTGCTGGCTGACGGCGGGCACTCGCGATAGAGTCATTGCTGGTGGCAAGTCGGAGCCTGATGGACTGCGGGCGCTAGCTTGCACATTCGTTGCCGCTGTATTACACTGCCGCACTATCGGCAACCGCAGGTATTGAGGAGCGTTAAATGCCGATGATGACACCCGCTACCGAGTTCATGACAACGAACACGTCGCGTTGTTAAGCGACCCAGGGATTGAATGCCATGCATCGCACACCACTCTTGCAAGCCTTGGCGCAGTATCAACTTCATTACCCGGACGAAGCCCCGCTGATCGAGCGCTTTGCGTCGTTTGTCCGCGGCCATGCAGATTGCTTCGAGCGCTCGCTGATCATCGGGCATGTGACTGGTTCGGCATGGGTCGTCAACGAGCCGGGCACCCACGTGCTCTTGACGCATCATCGCAAGTTGAACATGTGGATACAACTCGGCGGCCATGCCGATGGCGATGCCGATGTGCAGCGTGTCTCGCGGCGAGAGGCCGAAGAGGAATCGGGGTTGGTGCAGCTGGTGCCGGCGGTTGAGGGCCTTTTCGACGTGGATATCCATGCCATTCCGGCACGGGGCGATGAACCGGAACACTTCCACTACGATATGCGCTATGCCTTTCGGGCCGCGGGCTCCGACCGCTTCACCGTGACTGAGGAATCGCACGCCTTGGCGTGGATTCCTCTCGACGAACTCTCTGCCTACACAGATGAAGCCTCCATGCATCGCATGGCCCGCAAGTGGTGGCATCACGCCGTCTAGGGACGGCGTTCATGTCAGATATGGAAGAGGGGTAAGACCTCTTGCCCCATCCGTTCCAACTGCTCGATGGATTCGTCGCCCGGACACAGGGGCCGCACCACGAATTTCGAGGCACCGGCCTCCACATAGGTGTGGATCATCTCGGCGATTTGCTCGGCCGTACCCACTGCACTATAAGCCGTAAACGGCGCATCGGGCCGGTGCCGGGTGACGAACGGCTCGGCTTTTTCTACCGCTTTGTCCCCTTCGTCTGAGATGTAATAGCTCAACATCACGCCGATATGGTCCTTTTCGATGCAGCGCTGGTGTTTGGCTGCCGTGTCGAACACGATATCACAGCCCTCACGGATATCTTCCGGGGTGGCCCGCGACACTAGCCAGCCATCGCCTACGCGGCCCACGCGCCGCGCTGCGGCGTGACTCCGGCCGCCAATCCAGACGGGCGGCGAGGGCTGTAAAAAGGGCTTGGGGGTGACGCTGACGTCGTGACACGTAAAGAACTGGCCCTCGTGGGTCACGCAGTCCTCTTCCCAAAGCCGCCGCATCAGCTTAATCGCTTCATCTGTACGCGGTCCACGGTCGCTCTTGGGCACGCCGCAGGCCTCGTATTCCGTCGGGTCTTCCTGGCCTAGCCCAACCGCGGGAAAGCAACGGCCGTGGGACAAATAATCCAGGGTGGCAATCTGTTTGGCCAAGACTACCGGATTGCGCAGGGGCAGGGCTAAGACACTGGTGCCGAATTTGAGCTTGTCCGAGTAGGCCGCCACCATGGCGAGGGCGATCATCGGCTCCAAGCTGAATTGGTGCCCGACGATGCGGTCGCTGAGCCAAATGGAGTCGTAGCCGTAGTGATCGCCTAGTGCAACCAATTGTCGCAAAAAGTTAGGGTCTTTACCCCCCTGCCCGAAGGCACCGGGCACGTATCCGATTGCCACGCTCATCTTGATAAATCCCCTGATTGCTAGCGAGACCAAGGGTCTCGTTGTGGATGGATGAGATCGCCCCCGTGGAGGAGCTGTCTGGACAATGATCGTGACCCATTGTACGGTGTCTTCGGGTTTAGGTCAGTTTAAAAATGTGTGGGTAAGGAGATGGCGTTTTGACGGAACAAGAGATCGCTCAATATTTGGATATGTCTCACATTGCCGTAATGGCCACGATTAACCGCAACGGCGAGCCACATTTGACGCCCAACTGGTATCGCTATAACGGTAGCGTGCTCACGTTTGTGACCCGCAATGACCGGCTGAAATCCCGCAATTTGCAACGCGATCACCGCATGTCGGTGTGTATTTATGATGCGCCGTCGGCTTCGAATTATGTGGTCATCACCGGCCCCACGACCATTGCCGACGCCACCACCGGCGGGCCGGAGATTTGGGATGAAATTCGCCGGATTGTGGCGCGCTACGTCGCCCCTGAACGCATCGAGGACTATATTGCCCGCTGGCGCACGGAACCCCGGGTGCTGGTGACCGTGACCCCGGAGCGGATTTCAACACGCGCGGGGGTCAGGTGATAGAGCCGTTGACAACTGTTAAACCGCAGCATAGAGTTTGCCCGAATTGGCGGACTGCTCTCGTGAAGATGAGGAGGATCTCACCATGTCAACTCAGAAAATCGTGTCGACCCCTGGCCTCATGCGCCTGACCCGCCGCGAGTTCATCAAGACTGCCAGCGTGGCCGGCCTGATGGCGACGGGTGCGGTGTTCGGGGCCCAGGCACCGGTTTTTGCCCAAGACAAGTCCATTCATGTCCTGGCCTGGAGCCACTTTATTAAAGAGGCCGATACGCTGATGCGCGACGAGCTGATTCCCACTTTTAAAAAAGTCACGGGAGTCGATGTGAAGTATGAGACGATCAACGCCAATGACCTCAACGCGCGTCTCACCGCCGCAGTGGAAAGCCGGACCGGGCCGGATATTTTTCAAACCATCTGGAACCAACCACACCTGTATGCCGCCGGTATCGAAGATCACAACGCCCTGGCCGAGGAGCTGGGCGTGGCCAAGCAGTACGCCTTCCAACGCGACGCGGCCTACGTCGATGGCGTGTACCGGGGCATGCCGTATTACGGCATTGGCGGGGCGGTGGCCTACCGCAAGGATATCTTCCAAGACGTGGGGATCGCCAAGGTGCCGGAAACGCTCGACGAATACCTCGCGGCCGGCACGAAATTGAAAGATGAAGGTTGGCCGATTGGCCAGACTCTGGGGCATACCTTCGGCGACGCGCCGGGCTTTGCGTATCCGCTGCTCTGGTCCTTTGGCGGGGTGGAAGTGGATGGAGACGGCCGGGTGGCGCTGAACTCGAAAGAGACGTTGATGGCCTGCCAATACCTCAAAGAATTCTGGGACAAATGCTGTGATACCAGCGGCTTATCGTGGGATGACTCGAGCAACAACCGGGCGTTTTTTGCCGAGACCATCGGCGCCACGCTCAACGGGGCGAGCATCTACTTCGTGGCTCGCAACAACCCGGA
>Ga0214472_10002525_pt1 | contig 19644 bp, 20 predicted proteins | sample RVTome_6_FD_207662 | JGI IMG/M metagenome (GOLD analysis project Ga0214472, IMG submission 207662) | Soil microbial communities from uranium-contaminated site in the Upper Colorado River Basin, Wyoming, United States - RVT140D175 | ecosystem: Environmental > Terrestrial > Soil > Contaminated >...
ACGGGCGCATCGAAGTCGTCGCGCTCGGGCCCGAGCTGCAGGAGCGCGCGCTCCACGCCGGTTGCCGACGTCCCCTTCGCGCCGGCCGCGCCGAACAGCGCGGTGACGCCCGCGCTCCGGAGGAAGGTCCTACGGTCGAGCCTGGGCATCCGTGACATGGTGGCCTCCTCGTCGTCGCGGTGGGACGTCCGGCCAACATCCGGGCGCCCCCGCGCCACCGCAAGGGACGGGCGTCAGGAGCGGGAGAGCACCACCCTGAACCCGATGAACGGCCGGCGCGCACCGGGATCCGCGCCGCCGCGCACCGCCGCGCGCACGTTCTGCTCGGTGTCCGTGAACGAGCCGCCGCGCATGACCCAGAGCGCGTCGACGTCCAGGTCGATGCGCGCGCCCGAGGCGTCGTACGGGTACGGCTGATACGGGCTCCATGTCCACTCCCAGACGTTGCCTGCCATGTCGGCCAAGCCGTAGGGGCACTCCGGGCACGCGATCGCACCGACCAGGACGGGCCCGCGCGTGCCGAAGTTGGCCCGGTCTCGTCGAGGCTCGTTCCCCCACGGCCAGATACGTCCGTCCGTGCCGCGCGCGGCCTTCTCCCACTGCGCCTCGGTGGGGAGCCGCACCGCCCATCCCTCACGGAGCAGGCTCGCGAGCTCGGCCGGCGTCCCGTCCCAGGCGGCGAGCGTGGCCCCGAGCCAGCGCGCGTAGGCGAGCGCGTCCGTCCACGCGACGCCGATGACGGGCTGGCGCGGGTCGCCACGTAGCGCCGACGGATCGACCACGCGGTGGCCGGTGGCGCGCACGAACGCGGCGTACTGCGCCGTCGTGACCTCGTATCGGCCTATGTGGTACGTCGGCAGGTCGACCACGCCCGTCGGCGAGGACGCCGACCACCTCTCGACGTCGAAGGCGAGCCGGTCGATCGCGGGGTCGCTCCCCATCGTGAACGGGCCCTCCGGGATCTCCACGAAGCCGAGGAGCTCCTCGTCCGGGAGGAACCACGCGTCGGCGCGCAGCCCCTGCACCTCGGCCGGCAGCTCCACCGGAGCCGACCGCACGGCGCCCTGCTCGTCCAGCGCCGCCGGCGAGCTCGCCAGTTGGAGCGCCGCCCACGAGGCCACGATCAGCCCGAGCGCCGCTGCCGGGACACCCCAGCGGAGGGGTCGGGGCTCGCTCAGGACGCCAGCGCCATGCGCTCGCACGCGAACGCCCAACCGTGCTCGCACGCCCGCCCATACAGCTCCGGCTCGGGCGCGTCCATGAGGTTCAGACCGCCCTGTCGCAGGAGCAACCGCAGGTCGAGCATCCTCGGCTCGGTGCGCGCGACGTCCCCCGGCTCGAGCAAGTTCAAGCACGCCGCCTGAAAGCGCAGCTCGCACGCTCGCGCGTAGTACGCGGCAGCGAGCTCGGCGTTCGCGCCCGTGATGCGTCCCTCCGTGTACGCCACGCCCAGCTCGTTGCACGCCCACGCCGAGGCGTCACCGCAGTAGGTCGCCTCGAGCTGCATCAGTCGATCGCACGCGTTGCGCCGTCCTTCGGCGCACGCCTGCTGCCAGAACGGGAGGCTGTCGCCCGGGTGCCGTCCGTCCGTGCGGCCCAGCGCGGACATCGCGACGAAGAGCACGGACCACACGCTCATGTGGACGGCATTCGGCAGGTACGGCGCCCAGTCGAGGCGCATGCGCGCCCAGGCCGGGCTCGCGCGGAGCCCTTGCACGCCTGAGTCGATGCCGCGCACGCTCAGGTTGAGGAGCGGCACGCAGAGCAGCTTGTCGTAGAACGTCGGCGCGCCCGCCATGCCCAGGAGCGCGTACAGACCGAAGACGCCCACGCCGTAAAGCGCCCCGAAAACGAACTTCCCCGGTGGTGTGCGCGGCGAAGTGGAGGGGTCCGTGACGAGGAGGTGCAGGCCGAGGAAGACCGCCGCCGGGATGTCCGAGTCGATGAAGTACGGGACGCCGGTGATCGAGTAGTAGATCGCGCTTCCAGCGAAGAGCACGGCCGCCGCGGTGCCCGCGACGAGCGTGATCTTGAAGAAGTACATCACCACCAGACCGGTGGCGAAGAGCCACGTGTACATCCACGGCGCGAGCGTGAGCGTCGAGGCAATCTCTGGGCCCCACGTGACATCGGTCCGTCCCGCGGCGATCAGCACGAGTGAGAAAAGGCCGAGCGCGAACGCGGAGGGGTTGAAGATGTGCACGCGCCTCCCCTCGCGCTCCCACTTCACGAACTCCTTCCCGAGGAACCCCACCGCGATCATCAGGAACTGGAGGTAGAACCAGTCGTCCTTGAACCAGAGGAAGAGGTTCGTGCTGAAGATGATCGGGAAGGGCCCGAAGCCGAGCCGGTACTCCTCGCGCCTCGACCACGCGAGCAGCATGTCGACGACGTAGGCGAAGACGATCTGCGCGACGAGCAGCCCGGCGTACTCGTAGACCGGCCGCCAGTACCACCCCCAGTAGGCGAAGATGGAGGTGTGCACGCACGCCTGGATGTAGTGCTGTGGCCGAAGGAGCTGCTCGAAGCGGAGTACCTCACCGGACCTCTGGAGCCGAAGCGCGAGCGCCGCCTGCCAGACGAGGAGGACCGCGATCGCGCCCCAGAACGACCAGCCGAGGCGGGCGTTCGCCTGCACGCGCGGCATGAACGCGAGGAACCCGAGCACGCCCGTGAGCGCGAGCGGCAGGTAGAGAGCGCTCCGCGAGGGGACGGGCGGGGCGGCCGGCGAGCCGGAAGCGCCGCCGCCGCGGGCCCCGCGCCCCTGGGTCCCTCGGCCATCCTTCGGGTTGCGCTGCTGTCTCGCGGCTGCCATCGATCCTCGACCTGCGGTTCGGAAGGCCCGAACTATGTGGGAGCCACCCCGGAGGGTCAATCGAAGGAGTGTGGAGGGCGATAGGCAACGCGGCGAAGCCGCCAGAAGCCCACCCTACCGCAGCCACCCCTCCAGCGCGGTCGCCAGGTCAGTCTTCATGTCCCGGTACTTCACGATGACGGGCGTGTAGAGCGAGAGCCCCTGCTCCGCGGCCCAGGGCGAGCCGACTCGGCGCCCCCCCCCGACGACGACCGCATTTCCGGGGATCTCGAGCGGACGCTCGGCGCTGCCGCGGTGCACGGTCTCGTTCACGAGGTCGTAGACCGGGGTGCCGCGGGTGAGCACGACGCCGGCGCCGAGCACGGCGCCACGGCGCACGATGGTGCCCTCGTAGACGCCCACGTTGCCACCGATCACCGCGTCGTCCTCGACCACGACGGGTGAGGCGTTGACAGGCTCGAGCACGCCTCCGATCTGGGCGGCCGCGCTAACGTGCACGCCCGCCCCCACCTGCGCGCACGAGCCGACGAGCGCGTGCGAGTCGATCATCGTGCCGGAGCCGACCCAAGCGCCGACGTTCACGTACATGGGCGGCATGCAGACGACGCCAGGAGAGAGGTGCGCCCCGCGGCGCACGGCGGAGCCGCCCGGCACGATCCGCACGCGGTCGGCAGGGTGGAAGCGGCGGATGGGGAGCGTGTGCTTGTCCCAGAACGCCGCATCGTCGCCGACCGGCCTGCCGCCCTCCGGTCCGACGGCCGGCGCGACGATGCCGACGCGGAACGCGAGCAGGATGCCGCGCTTCACCCATGGAACCGCGGACCACACGCCGTCGGCGCCGCGGACCGCGGCGCGTACCTGGCCGCGCTCGAGCGCATCGAGCAGCTCGTTCACGACGTTGGTGGCATAGTCCGGCAGGCTCTCGGCAGCCGGAACGGCCGCCAACTGCTCGATCTGCCCGCGGAGTAGCTCGCGGTCCGCCTCGCTGTGGGCGCCGCGCCCGGCGCTCCTGACGGTGCCCTCCGCCGTCTCGCTCACAGCGCCCCCGCGGCGCGGAGCGCCTGCCGGAGCGGCTCCCGGTGCTCGTCGGCGAGCGGCACGAGCGGGAGCCGCAAGACGTCCTCCATGCGGCCGAGCTCGGCCATCGCGGCCTTGATCGGCATCGGGTTGCTCTCGAGGAAGCCCGCCATCCAGATGGGCTGGAGCGTCCGCGTGAGCGCGCGCGCCCTCTCGAGGTCGCCGGCGTGCATCGCCTCGGTCAACTCGCTCATCGGCCTCGGCACCGCGTTGCTCACCACGGAGACGACGCCGTCACCACCCCACGCCATGAGTGGGACGGTGAGGTTGTCGTCGCCGGACAGCACGCTGAACCCCTCGGGCCGGTGCAGGACGAGCTGGAGGATCTGATCCATGTTCCCCGACGCCTCCTTGAGCCCGTGGATGTTAGGATGCTCGGCTAGAGCGAGCGAGGTCTTCGCGAGAATGTTCGAGCCCGTGCGCCCGGGCACGTTGTAGAGGATGAGCGGCACGTCGACCGCGTCGGCGATCCGCTCGAAGTGCGCGATGAACCCGCGTTGCGGCGGCCGGTTGTACGGCGGACCCACGACCATGAGGTGCGAAGGGCCGCGCGCCGCGACCTCCTTGGCCAGCTCGACCGTCGCGGCCGTGCAGTTTCCGCCCACGCCGCCGAGCACCGGCACCCGGCCGGCGCACTGCTCGACGACGATGCGCACCACGCGCAGGTGCTCCTCGTGCGTCAGCGTCGCCGCCTCACCCGTCGATCCGCATGGAACGAGGAAGTGGATGCCCTGCCCGATCTGCCAGTCGACGAGCGCGCGCAGCGCCTTCTCGTCCACGCTCAGGTCGTGCTTGAACGGGGTCACCAGGGCGGTTCCGCATCCTCGCACCGTCGGCTCGCTCATGACCCCTCCAATCTCAGGACGTCGTCCATGGTGAACACCCCTGTTCGACCGCGCAGCCAAAGCGCGGCGCGCAGCGCTCCGTCGGCGAAGACCCGGCGGCTGCGCGCATCGTGCACGAGGAGCACCTGCTCGTAGGCTCCGTCGATGCACACCTCGTGCCGCCCCGGCACCTGGCCGGTGCGGATGGAAGTTATCGGCACGTCGTGCCCCGCGCCGTCGATCGCGGCTTTGAGCAGGAGCGCGGTGCCGCTCGGCGCGTCCATCTTGGCCGCGTGGTGCGTGTCGGTGATGTGCAGGTCGAAGCCGTCGAGGCCGGCGAGCAGCTCGCCGGCCCGCTCGGAGAGCGCCTTCAGGAGCGCGACGCCCACCGAGAAGTTCGGCGCGTGGAGCAGCGCGCCCTGCGCCTTCGCCACCTTCGCCCGGACCGCGTCGAGCTGATCGTACCACCCGGTGGTGCCGACCACCAACGGGCAGCCGGCCTCCAGGCAGAGGTCGATGTTGCCGACCGCGGCGTCGGGGGTCGTGAAGTCGATCGCGACCTCCGCTCCCTTCAGCGCCTGGATCGCGGCATCGCGATCCGCCATCTCCGCGAGGTCGAGACGCGCCACCACCGCGATCCCCCGCTCCCGCGCCAGACCCTCTACCTCCTGGCCCATCCGGCCCATGCCCAGGAGCGCGATGCGGGGAGTCGCGGCCGTCACCGGGCCGAGCCCCCGGCGGGGGCTGCCGCGCTCACCACGCCCCCTCTGGGACGCCCGGCAGCATGCCCAGCCGCCCGAGCACCTCGGCGTTCAGGACCGAGCCGCCGGCCGCGCCCCGCACCGTATTGTGCGAGAGCGCGACGAGGCGCAGGTGCATGACCGGGTCCGAGCGCACGCGGCCCACGGTCGTGCTCATCCCGTGCCCCGTGTAGACGTCCTTGCGCGCCTGCGGCCGATCGGGCTCCGTGCGCACGACGAGCGCCTCCTCCGGTGCGCTCGGCAGCCCCTCGCAGACCGCGTCGCCGCGCCACTTCTTCAGGACGGCGAGCGCCTCCTCGGGCGTGACAGGCCGCTCGAACTCGACAGTCATGCACGCGGTGTGGCCGTGCTCGACCGGCACGCGGTTGGCGTGCGCGCTCACGCCGATGCCCGCCGACCGCACGCCCTCGCCGTTCAGTGAGCCCAGGATCTTGTTGAGCTCGCGCTCGATCTTCTCCTCCTCCCCGCCGATGTAAGGGATCACGCTCCCCAGGATGTCGAGCGAAGCCACACCGGGATACCCCGCGCCGGAGACCGCCTGCATGGTGGCGATGAGCACCTTCCGCACGCCGAACGCGGCGTGCAGCGGCGCGAGCGCGACCGCGGCTACCGTCGTCGCGCAGTTCGCGTTGGTCACGATGGCCCCCGCCCATCCCCGGTGCGCCTTCTGCACGTCGATGAGCGAGAGGTGCGAGGCGTTGACCTCGGGGATCACGAGCGGGACGTCCGGGTCCATGCGATGGTTGCGCGCGTTCGAGAGCACGAACGCGCCGGCATTGGCGAACGCCTGCTCGATCTCGCCTGCCGCGGAGGCATCGAGCGCGGAGAAGGCGACCTTCGAAGACACCTCGCTCGGATCGCACGCGACCACCGTGAGGTCTGCGACATCCTCCGGAAGCTCGCCCTCGTGCCACGTCATCGCGTCGCGATACCGCTTGCCCGCGGACCGCTCGGACGCCGCGACCTCCGCGACGTAGAAGAGCGGGTGCCCGTCGAGCAGCCGGATGAACGTCTGGCCCACGGCGCCGGTGGCGCCGAGCACGGCGACCGGCAGGCGCCCGCGGCTCATCGTGCGCACCGCATCCTGCGCGCTCATGACTCCAACAGGGCGTGCGCGATGCGCACGTATGTGTCGACCGCAGACCTCAGGTCCTCGAGGGACACGTGCTCCTCCTCCGTGTGTGCATGGTGAATCGATCCCGGGCCGAACATGAGCGGCGTGCCCCACGCCGCCAAAATCGGCACGTCGCTCGTGTACGCGACGGTCGTTGTCTCGAAGCCGTCGAGGACGTGAAAGCGCTTCGGCTGGATATGACTTCCCCAGACCACCTCGGCACGGTCCCCGACGAGCCGCTCGACGGTGTCCTTCACCTTCTGGGCGTCCCCGACCAGGCGGATCATGATCTCGACCTCGCACTCGCCCGCGAAGACGTTCGCAGCCGAGCCGCCCTTGATCGTGCCGACGTTGAGCGTCGTGGCGCCCAGCAGCGGATCGGCTGGAAGCTGTAGTCCGCGCAGCTCCGATAGCAGGCCAACCATCTCCTCGACCGCCGAGCGGCCGAGCTCGGGATACGCCGAGTGGGCCTCCTGACCCCTCACACGGAGAATGAGCCGGAGCGACCCCTTGGAGGCGCTCACCAGCTTGCTCTCGGTGGGCTCTCCGTTCACCAGCCAGCGGCTCGTCGCCGGCAGCGAGGCCGCCACGCGCGCGCCGTCGGAGCGGAGCTCCTCCCCCATGACGAAGAGCAGGTCCACGCGCTCCTTGCCCTCGTCGACCAGCCGCTCGGCCGCGCAGATCATCGCCGCGGCGATCCCCTTGGCGTCGCACGCGCCGCGCCCGTAGAGCCTGCCGCCCTCGAGCCGCGGCGTGAAGAACGCCGGCACCGTGTCGAGGTGTGTCGAGAAGGTGACGTCGCCGAGCCCGCGCGTCGCCCACACGTTGACGCGGCCCGAGGAGATCGGCTGCGTGCGCACGTCCCAGCCGCGCGCCCCGAGGAGATCGACCACGAAGTCCGTGACCGCGTGCTCGTGCCCCGAGAGCGATGGGATCGCGAGCAGCTCGGTCGCGAGCTCGACCACGTCGAGCGAGCCGGTGCTGTGACGGGCGGAGGTCCCGGCCGCGGCTAGCGCGACAGGCTCGTCGGCCACCGCCACGGCCGCCGCGCCCGCGCCGAAGAACGCCTCGTGGATCGCGCGCACGGCCGTCTGCTGGTCCTCGCGCCGCACGACGAATGAGATGTTGAGCTCGGAGGAGCCCTGAGCGATCGCGCGTATGCTCACGCCCTTGTCGCCCAGCACGCCGAAGACCTTCCCGGCGATGCCCGGCGTGTCCTTCATCCCCTCGCCGACGACCGCGACGATCGAGCACTCCTCCTCCACCGACGGATCGTCGAGCAGTCCCGCGCGCCGCTCCAGCATGAACTCCCTCGCGATGGCGCGTAGCGCGGGCCGCACCGACTGCGGCGGGAGCGCGACGCAAACGGAGCGCTCGCTGCACCCCTGGCTGAGGAGGAGCACCGGGCAGCGCGCTTCGTCGAGCGCACCCAGGAAGCGGCCCGCGACCGACTCCGTCCCGTGGCCCACGCCCGAGAGCTGGAATAGAGCGACGCGGTCGATCGACGCGATCCCCCGCACCGGCCCCATCTTCGATGCGGGCGCGCGTGGCGTGACCAGGGTCCCCGGGTCGTCCGGCGACATCGTGTTGCGGATCGAGAGCGGGATCCCCCGGTCGCGACACGGCCGCACCGTCTTCTGGTGCACGACCTTCGCGCCCCAGTGCGAGAGCTCGAGCACCTCGCTGAAGCCCAGGTGCCGCAGCGGGCGCGCGTCGGGCACGACCCGCGGGTCGGCCGTCATCACGCCCGGCACATCGGTCCAGATCTCGACCTCCTCGGCGCGCAACGCCCAGCCTAGCACTGCGGCGGAGTAGTCCGAGCCGCCCTTGCCGAGCGTCGTCCGCTCCCCCGTCTTCGTGGCGCCCAGGAAGCCCGTGACGATCGGCACGGTGCCGTCGGGGGGGAGCAGCGCGAGCGCCTTCTCCTCTGTCGCCGGGAAGTCGACCTCCGCCTCCACGTGGTTGTCGTCCGTGACGACGACGTCCGCGGCGTCGACGGCGCGCGCCGGGAGCCCACGCACGCGGAGCCCGCCCGCGACCAGGTGCACGGAGAGCCGCTCACCGAGCGAAAGGACCTGGTCGAGCGTGCGCGGCGAGCACTCGCCCAGCAGTCCGATCCCCTGGATGAGCCGGCTCGCGTCCGCGAGCAGCTCGTCCACGGCTCTGGATGTCTCGGGGTCGCCGCCCGCCATCTGCCGGAGCGCGTCCCGATGGCGCGTCTCGATCTCACGCAGGAGCCCCACCGCCTCACCCCGCACCGCCAGCTCCGAGGCACGCCGGAGCGTCTCCGTGACGCCCGACATCGCCGAAACCACCACGATCGGGTGGCTGTGATGGAGCCGGTCCCGCACCACCCGCTCGATCACGTCGAGCCGGTTCGCGCCCGTGACCGACGTGCCGCCGAACTTGAGCACGCGCCGGGGGAGCCCGGCTCGTGCCGGGGCGTCGTCCTTCGCGCTCGCGGGGGAGGTCTTCAGTCGGGAGCTCATGTCAAGATGTCCAGCAAGTTCGCGGCCAGGGTAAGCAGCCTGGAAAGCTAGCATTCGAGCCCGGCCGACGAAGGGGGCCGGCGCGGCCAGCTAGCGCGCCGCGCTCGCCTCCGGCGGCCCGAACCGCTTCGCCGCGCGCTCGCGTGCCTTCGCTGCCTCCACGTCACGATCCCGCGGAGGCGCGCCCGTCGTGAGCGAGTCCAGGAGCGTCATCGAGGCCTCCGTCACCGCGTCGACAGCCGAGTTGAAGGCGTCCTCGTTGGCGCGTGACGGCTTATTGAACCCGCTGATCTTCCGCACGAACTGCAGAGAGGCGGCGCGCACCTCGTCCTGCCTGGCGGGCGGATCGAAGTTGTAGAGCGTCTTGATGTTTCGACACATCGTGCACCTCCCGTTTCGGTGGCTGCCCCGCACCACTGGCGCTCTGGCATGCCCGATATTAGGTGAGTCCGGCCCAATCGACATCAGGAGGCCCATGAACTGGACGATGGTCGGTGCGCTCGGCGAGTTCTTCGGAGCGATCGCGGTGGTCGCCTCCCTACTCTACGTGGGGCATCAGGTCCGCCAGAACAACCGGATCGCGAGCGCAGAAGCCTACCGGGACGTGACGTTGAGCTGGGCCCGCATGCTTCATCTTTGGGCCGACGACGCGCCCGCGGCCAAAGTCTTCATGGATCGCACCGGCGTGCGGCTGGCCGATCTGCCCGATGACGTCCGCAACGCCTACCTGCTCCGCCACGCGGCGATGATCCGCGTCTTCGAGACCATCTACCGCCAGGTATCCCAGGGTGTCCTCAACACCGGAGCCCTCGACCTTCTCCCGCGCGCGTCGAGTCCGCTGTTCCAGGACTCATGGATGGCGCTGCGCGAGAGCTACAGCCCCGACTTCCGGAGCTTCTTCGAGAGTCGCTATCGATTCGACAACCCGACGGCAGGCTGACGGCTGGTCTGCTCGCTTTCGCGAGTAGGCGGGCGGTTATACCGTAGACCACAACGAGGGAGCGACAGAGGCACAGCAGCCGAGGAGGTCGGACGCATGGATGTCATCGGATGGGCCCAGGCCAGATCGAAGGCCATGACGCTGTGGGACATCGGCCTCCTGAAGATCTACTCGGCACTCTTCGGGATCCTCGTCGGTGCGTACTTCGCTCCCTTCGTGCTGCGAAACGTCTGGTGGTTCCTCGTACCCCTCGTCGTCCTTGGCGGCCGGGGTGGCTACCGCTGGTTCACGGCGGAGGGCGCCCGGGCGCCGGCGGCGCAGTGATCGCGTAGTGACCGGCCGCGCGATCGTCGTAGCCCTCGTCGTCGCGCACGCGGGCTCCCCGCTGTCGGCGCAGGACGCGAACCACCCTCCGCACCGCTTCTTCGCGCTCGGCGACTTCCCGCTGGAGTCCGGCGAAACGCTCCGCGACGGCCACGTGCTCTACGTCACGCACGGCACACTGAACGACGAGAGGTCGAACGCCGTCCTGATCCCGTCCTGGTACGGGGGAAACCACCACGGCTACGACTTCCTGATCGGTCCGGACGCGGCGCTCGACCCGGCCGAATACTTCGTGATCGTGACGGAGATGTTCGGCAGCGGCGGATCCTCATCGCCCAGCAACATGCCGGCCGGTGAGTCGCACGACGACTTCCCGCTCGTCACGGTCCGGGACAACGTCCATGCGACGCACCGCCTGGTGACGGAGCAGTTCGGGCTCGATCATCTGCGTGCGATCATCGGCTTCTCGATGGGAGCTCAGCAGGCCTTCCAGTGGGCGGTATCGTATCCGGGATTCATGGACTTGATCGTGCCGCTCGCGGGAACGGCGAAGACATACCCGCATGGCGTCGTGCGGCTCGAGAGCACGCTCACGTTGATCACGCACGACGCCTCGATCCTCGCCGGGCACGACACGCTCACGACCGCCGGCACGAGGGCATGGACGCTGCACTGGCAGGCCTGGACGCGGTCGACCGAGTGGTGGAGGCTCACCCGCGATCAGCCCTCAGTCCTCCAGGACATGCTCGACCCGGCGTTCGCGACGACCCGGTCCCCGAACTTCAGGCCGCACGACCAGGTCCTCCAAGGGCGCGCGTGGCAGCGACACGACATCGGCGCCACGCCGGGCTTCGGGGGCGACGTGGAGCGGGCCCTGGCGTCGATCCGCGCCCGCGTGCTCTACATGCCGGGCGCCACCGACATGTACTTTCCCCTCACCGACGCCGAGTACGAGCGACAGTTCATTCCAGACGTGGACTTCCGCCCCATCCCATCGATCTGGGGTCACACGGCGGGCGCCGGACCGAACGAGGCCGACCGCGCCTTCATCATCGAGGCGATCCGGGATGCCCTCCGGTGAGGCCGCAGACAGCACACCCAGCAGGATATTGGCCAAAGTCAGCCCGCTGCAATACGTGGCGGCCTGCCTCCTGGCCATCGTGCTCCGCCCGTCGAGCTTCATGGTCGTTGGGGTGGCCCTGGTAGTCCTGTACCATGGCGTCCTCGTTCATGCGGCGTTCCTCGAGGTCACGCCGACGGTCCGCCTTACGCACGGTAGGGACGGGCATGCGATGCTGCGGATGTATCGACGCGCGGCGCCGGTGCTGGTGATCGTGGGCCTGCTCCTCCACCTGGTCGAGGTTCCGTCCCCGGGTGGGCAGCTCCCCGGGCTGCTCGTCGCCACCGGAACCGCGCTGATCCTGGCGGTCAAGATGATCAGTTTCGCGGGGACGGACGCGGGATAGCGCCTCGAGGAGCATCGCCCGACGGGACTCAGCTTCCCACCCACCGGAACGACACGTAACATGTGGCGAGTGTCGAACCGCTTCACTGCCGGGAGGCTCCACCCATGCTCCGAAGAGACTTCAGCAGGATGCTCGGGCTCGTCGCCGCCGGGCCGCTCCTCACGCCGGCCGGTGCGCTCGCCCGCGAGCCTCGCCGCGACGCCCCACGCCGCTGGGAGCTCCGCGCGGACATCGCCGAGTGCTGCAGCTGCGACATCCCCTGCTCGTGCAACTTCGGCCGGCCCGAGTCGATCTGCCACGGAACGCGCCTGATTCGCCTTCGCGAGGGGCAGCTCGACGGTGCGAATCTCGCGGGGATCAACTTCGTGGTGACGTTCTTCATGGGCCGCTGGACCCGCATCTACATGGACGACTCGATGAGCTCGGCGCAGCTCGCGACGCTCGAGCAGCTCCTCCCCGTCGCGTTCGCCGGCTTCAACGGGGGCGCGCGGGTGAAGGAGCGCGTGCCGCTCACGATCGAGGAGGGCACGGACACGTTCAGGTTCTCGGTCCCCGAGTCGACGGTCGAGATGCGGCTCATGCCGGGGCTCGACGGTGTGCCCATCCGGATCACGGGGCTCCCCAACCCCTCCTACCGCGACTACGTGCAATACGAGTCCGTGGTGCACGAGCACAGCGGACCGGACCTCCAGTGGTCGCACTCGGGCACGAACGGGTTCCGGTCGGTGATGCGGGCGTCCGGATGACGCGCGGGGCGTGAGGCGCGCGTGGGCGGCCCCGATGCCGCCCCTCGCCCTCGCGCTCGCCACGCTCGGAGCGTGCGCGCCGCCGGGCGGCGTCTCGCCCGCCGACGTCACCTTCGACACCGCCACCGTGTGGCTCCGCGTGGGCGCCGACTCCACGCGCCTCGTCGTCGAGGTCGCCGCGTCCCGCGCGCAGCACGAGGTTGGGCTCGCCGGCCGCACGTCTCTGGCGCCCGACGTCGGCATGCTCTTCCTCTTCGACCTGCCGCGCTCCGCCGACGAGGGGTTCTGGATGTGGCGGACGGCCGTCCCGCTCGACATCGCGTTCATCGACGCGGACGGCGCCATCCTGAGGGTCCTGGGGATGGACCCGTGCGCGGCGCCCTCCCGGGACGACTGCCCGGGATACTTCGCGGAGGCTCCCTACGCGGCGGCGCTCGAGGTGGGCCGGGGGTGGTTCGCGCGCAACGGGATCGGCGTGGGTGCGTCGGTGCGCGTGGACTAGCTGCCGACCGCGGCCGCGGCCGGAGCCGGCGTCTCCGAGAACGCCGCGACGGCGGCCACGATGCCGCGCGCTGAGCGCTCCGGATCGTCCACGATCACCCGCCGGTCGGAGGCGCTCGTGAGGAAGCCCGTCTCGAGGATCACGCCGATGGTGAGCGGGTGGAGCGCGTGCTGATAGCGACCGAAGTTGAACGCGTAGTAGTTGCTCATGCGACGCGTGATCGTGGGGAGGCGGTAGAGCCCCGTCGCTTCCCCGTAGCTCCGCTCGAGAAGCTCGGCGATTCGGTCCGCCCTGCCGGTCACGTCCCGGCGAGGCGAGGCCACCCGGTAACCCGATGCCCTCGGGTCGGCGCTCCCGTCCGCGTGGATCGAGATGAAGAGATGCGCCCGGTAGCCCGGGGGCACGACCGCGGGCAGAACGTCGACGACGTAGCCCATCTCCTCGAGCATCGCGGCCGCGCGGCGCGCGATCTCCAGGTTCACCTCCCACTCGGCCTTCCCGTCCGCGCGCGCGCCGTTGCCGCGGATGCCGCGGAGCTCGTCCGGGGCCTCGTTGGCCCGCCAATGGCCCGCCTGCAGCGCGATGCGCACGGCCCCCTCGGGTGGCTCCCAGTTCCCGGCGTGGTACGGCATGTCCAGCCAGTACCGGTCGCGTCGCCGGTAGCGGCGCTCCCGCCGGAAGCTCGGCGCGGGTTCCGTCACCACGGGCGCGCTCGGCGACGCGGCGACTGGTCCGGTCGACTCGGCCACCAAGGGCGAGTCGACGGGCATCGACGCCACCGCGATGGCCCCGAGCGGGGCCGCGACGCTCACGGCGGCGAGCCGGCCCGTGGGGAGCGCCTCCTCGTCGTCGTACGTGCGGAACGCGGCCAAACCGGCCACGAGGGACGCGATGCACACCAGCCCGAACAACCTCACACTGGACTCCGACTTCAGGGGGGCTCCTGCGATTCGGGATGCTACCCGGCGGGCCCGAGACACGCAAACGTCGCGCACGCGCGCCAGTGAGCTTCTATCTTGGACACCCTCCTGGCCGCTTTGTTGCCCCGCCCCGCTCAACCCCCGCCCGAATGATCTCCGCCACCGACGCCCTCGACCGCCTCCGCGCAGGGAACCGCCGCTTCGTTTCGGAGCAGCACCGCACGCGCCCGCCCGGCCAGTCGCGCCGGAACGAGCTCGTCGAGGGGCAGGCGCCCTTCGCGATCATCCTCGGATGCTCGGATTCGCGCGTTCCAGCCGAGATCGTCTTCGACCAGGGGCTCGGCGACCTCTTCGTGATCCGCGTGGCGGGCAACGTCGTCGCGCCGTCGCAGATCGGGTCGGTCGAGTTCGCGGCGGAACGCTTCGGCACCCGCCTGGTGATCGTGCTGGGGCACTCGATGTGCGGCGCGGTGGCCGCGACCCTCGAAGAGCTCGAGCGGCCCACGGAGATGCGCTCGCCGAACCTGCGCTCGATCGTCGATCGCATCCGGCCCGCGGTGGAGGGGCTCATGGAGGCCGGGCTCGGGCGTGACAGGGAGGCGCTCCTGCACCACGCCGTCCGGGCGAACACGCGCGCCTCGGTCGATCACCTTCGGCACGGCTCGGTGGCCCTCGAGCGGCTCATCGAAAGCGACGGGCTGTTGGTCGTGGGAGCCGAGTACTCGCTCGAGACGGGCGTCGTCGACTTCTTCGGCGGCGTGCCGACCGCTGCCGGCGCCCGCTGACCCCGCCTGTGCAGGAGCGAGCCGTGGAGCGCGCCATCGCGATCACCTACCTCGAGATGACGAGCGCTGCGGACGTCGTCCCGCTCGGCGCACGGCGCCGGCTCGACGTTCTGCAGGCCGAGATCCCCTGCCCCGAGTTGAATCGTTTTCTCTATGGCGCCGTAGGATCGGAGTGGTGGTGGCACGAGCGCACGGGGTGGGACCGCGACCGCTGGCTCGCGTGGCTCGATCGCGAGGAGCACGAGACGTGGGTCGGCTACCTCCGCGGCACGCCAGCCGGGTACTTCGAGCTGGAGTCGCAACCGGGTGGCCAGGTCCAGCTCCTCTACTTCGGGCTTCTTCCGTCGTTCATCGGCCAGGGGCTCGGCGCGGAGCTCCTCCTGGCTGCGGTGGAACGGGCCTGGCAGGTCGCGGAGGAGCGCGTCTGGGTCCACACTTGCACGCTGGACCACCCGCGCGCGCTCCCCAACTATCAGGCAAGGGGCTTCAGGATCTTCCACGTCGAGCACAAGTTGGAGAGGCTCCCGGAGCGGAGGCCCTCCGTGTGGCCGGCTGCGAACGGCACATGACAGCGAGGTGAGATGAGCGAGCGGCGCTACAGTGAGGACGAGGTCGCCGAGATCTTCGAGCGTGCCACGGAGGTCCAGAAGCTCGCGGTACGCCCCTCGAGCTCCAGCGAAGGATTGACCCTGAAGGAGCTCCAGGACATCGGCCACGACATCGGGATCTCACCGGAGGTCGTAGCGAGCGCGGCGCGCGCTCTGGAGGTCCGTTCCCCTTCGCCGCGGCGGACGTTGCTGGGGCTGCCGATCGGCGTCGGGCACGCCGTCGAGCTCGATCGGCCGCTGACGGACAGCGAATGGAATCGGCTCGTGGTGAGCATGCGCGAGACCTTCGACGCACGGGGCAAGCTGAAGGACGAGGGCGCCTTCAAGCAGTGGACGAATGGCAACCTCGAAGTCCTCCTCGAGCCCACGCCGACGGGCCAGCGCCTGCGCCTACGCACGCTAAAGGGGAACGCCACCGGCATGATCGTCGTCGGCGGCGCCATGCTCGGTCTGGGGGCCTTCGTGCTCGTGCAATTGCTCGCCACGGGCACGCTCGGGGAGCGCTTCGTGGGGCTCGTCACGATCGTGGCGATCGGGCTCGGCCTTCTCGTTCCCGCGGTCGTCCGGCTCCCCGGTTGGGCGCGGCTACGTCAGCGTCAGATGGAGGAGATCGCGGAGCGGGCCCTGCTGATGGCGAGCTCCGAGCCTATTCGAAGTCCAGATTCCGCGTGATCCGGGTGCCGTCCTGCGCGAAGGCCGCGAGGTACATCCCGATCCGCTCCTGCGCCACCCGCAGGTCCTCATTCTCGATGTTGAGGTTGAGCAGGTCGATGTACCAGGGCGCCTTCAAGGGGGACTTCACGTACGCCTCGACGATGGCGCCCGCGATGGGGAGGGTCGTCCGCTTCGAGTCGTCGTGCACGTCGCGGTTGCTCGCCTTCTCGAGCTTCGCCATCTCCTCGGCGAAGAGTCGCTCGAAGAGCTCCACCGTGAAGACGTCGCCCTCCTTCGCGCCGGTGCCTGAGTCGTGTTCCGTGAGCCGGGCGCCCTTGTGGACCCACTCCCAGAGGATGCTGAGGCGGATCTCGCCGGTGGCCGCGTCCTCCATGAGGTACAGCACGTCGTCGTTGCCGAAGAAGTCGGCGGCCTTGAGCGCCGCGGCTTGCATGCCCTGGCCGAGCGCGTTTCCGTACTGGATTCCAACGCTCAGCAAGTTACGCGCTCCACGTACTGTGCGTGGCGCGGGCTCGAGCAGGAAGAGGTCGGACGCGTCCTCCTCGGTGTACGTGAGCGCGGGGAACGCGCGGCCGAGCTGGTTGGCCTCGCCAACCGTCTCCCACACGGGCCGCACGATGTGGACCATCTTCCAGTGCGCGACCCACTTGCCACTCGCCCCCTCCCGCTCCTCCCGCTCCGCGCCCTGCGTGGCGCGCGCCATCCCGTCCTCGACGCCCTTCGCGGAGCCCACCGGGATGTTCGGCTCCATGCCGCCCTGCCAGAGCGCGTGGCGGCCGTTCTGGTCCGGCGTGTTGACGGCGCGACGCACGCGGTCTTCGTAGACGCGCATGTAGCCGTACGTCATTCCGATGGACTCGATGTTCGGGTTGATGAAGCCGGGATCCCACGCCATCGCGTCCGAGACCGAGTTGATGTAGTCCCAACGCCCGGTGTTGAAGCCCACGAAGTGCCGGCCGAGCGCCGCGCGGATCTCCATCAGTTGGAACGACGCCTCGACCTGCTCGACGAGCACGTAGACCTTGATCGTGCCCGCCTGGAGGCCGAGATGCTCTTCGAGCCCGCTCAGGATGCGGTTCCAGACGCCGGCCTCCTCCGCCGTCTGGATCTTCGGTAGGTAGAGGACGACCGAGCGGCCCGCGTCGAGCAGCGCGCGGTGGTTGTTCACCACGTAGAGGCAGGCATCGACGATGGACGCCGAGAACCCCGAGCCGTCGGCCTTTCGAATGTGGCGGTCGTCGAGGTGATGGCCGCGAGCGCGGAAGATGACGGTCGTGAAGTCGAGCTGCTCCTTCCAGTCGCCGACAATCCTCCGGCCGAGGAACCCCTCCGCCCACGCGTTCATCTCGGCCGCGACGCCCTCGGCCGCCTTCAGGAAGACCGGGTCGCGAGCGATGGCGAGCTTCAGGTTGCGCTGGTTGTCGAGCGACATCGTGTGCGTCTGCCCGAGCGCGTCCTCGCCGTCGAACATCCAGCCGTCCGCTCCGCTCAGGAGCGCGTACGCGACGTTGCGGATCGAGCGCTCGAGCGTGGTGCCCGGCTTGGCCGCCGGCCCGGTCCCCTGAATCCACTGGCGCTCGAGGTCGTGCGGAATGGGGCTCCCCTCGAAGCTGCCGTCGCGCGCGTCCTGCACGCGGATGGGCGTGCCAGCGATCGTCGCGTCGGGATCCAGGAATGCGATGCGCGCGCGGTTCCGGAAGCGGCGGGTACGGCGCTCGATCCTCGAGCGCATGACCCGCTTGATATCGGCGTCGAGAGGAGCCAGGGCCGTGATGGCCCCGAGCGCCTCGTGAGTGTACACGTCGTGGTACTCCTCGCGGAGCCCCGCGCGGATCTCGATGGGGTCTTTCATTCCCTATTCTCGGGCAGGCGCCGCGGCATCGCAATCCGGGCGCCCTGGGTGATCTTGCCGCCGCCTCCCGGCCACCGTCTCTTGGCTGCGGCCCACCTCGTTCGTACGCGGACCCGCAGTCAGCGGAGGTCAACCATGAGAGCCGCTTTCGTCCTCGTGCTCGCGGGACTGCTCGCCGCCGGTGCCGCCGTCCGGCTCGCAGCCCAAACGCCCCCCAACCCGCTCGGCCAGCCCCTGCTCGACGCCGACGGGAACGTCCGCGAGGACGCCTTCGTCCGGATCCCGCTCCGGCCAGAGGACGCGCGCTACGGCGTGATCGACGGCACGAGGCTCAAGGCGTGGCTCAGGGAGGTCGACGCGATCTCGATCGCCGACCGCGAGCGCGGGAACCTCTTCTGGGGCCGCAACGTCGGCACGTGGGGGCACGAGGCCGCGCAGGAGTGGGTGGAACGGTACTTCCGCGCGTACGGCCTGCGGGACGTGCACACACAAGACTTCGACCTCGAGCCGCAGTGGGAGCTCACGAGCTGGGACATCACGTTCGCTTCGGGCGACCCGACGTTCGTGCTCGAGTCCGCGCGCCCGCCGCAGGACGCCCGGAGCACACCGTCCGGCGGGATCGAGCTCGAGCTCGTATGGATCGGCGGCGGGAACGAGGCCGACTACCTGGGCCGCGACGTCCGCGGCAAGGCGGTTCTCGTGCAGGACGTCCCCCTCCCCGGAACGCTCCGCCACACGCTGGCGATCGACGGCACCGTCCAGCGAGCGTGGGAGCAGGGCGCTGCCGCCGTGGGCATCGTCTACGGCATCTCCGACAACTTCGCCGTCTGGCAGCGGACCGGCGACGGCCCAGGGTTCAACCTCGGGTTCGAAGACGGGAAGCGGCTCCGCGAGATGCTCGGCCGGGGCGAGCGCGTGACCGTGAGGCTCAGCGTCGAGAGCGAGCGCGTCCCCGGGCGCACCGCCGCGAGCGTGTGGGGGACACTGCCGGGCCAGTCGGAGGAGGAGATTCTCGTGATCGCGCACATGGACGGGTACTTCCAGGCGGCATCCGATAACGCATCGGGTCTGGCGGTCATGATCGGACTGCTCGACTATTTCGCTCAGGTGCCCCAGTCCGAGCGCCGGCGCACGATCCGCTTCCTGGGCTCGGTGGGCCATCACGGCGGGCCAGGCACGACGTGGCTGCACGACAACGCTGGAACGGCCTTGGCGAACACCGTCTTCGCGATCAACCTCGAGCACGTGGCCATCACGCGCGCGAAGTACTGGGGTGAGGCGCTCCGCATGATGAACGCGGTGTCGCCCATGCGTTGGTGGCTCTACGCGAGCCCCGCCGCGCTCGAGCTCGTGCTGGACGCCTTCAATCGCTTCAACGTCGGCATCACAGCCGACATGGATCCGGGCGCCTCGGGCGAGATGGGGCGCATGGCGCGCGATGTTCCCTCCATGCAGGTGATCACCTCGCCGGAGATCAAGCACACGGAGCAGGACACGCCGGAATGGGTTCCGGCCGTGGGGCTCGAGCAGATCGCTCGCGCGTACGCAAAGATCATCGACGGGCTGAACGGGCTCGACCGCGCGCAGATCGCGCCGCAGCCGTCAGTGCCGTAGAAGCAGAGCCCCGGGGCCATCTCTCCGCGGCCCCGGGCCTGCCTCGTCGCGGGTGTTGGCGACGTCCGAAGGATGTCGCCCTACGAGGCGGATTCCCGACACCACCTGCTAGGCCGCCAGGGCCCACCAGGT
>Ga0214472_10002527_pt1 | contig 19633 bp, 15 predicted proteins | sample RVTome_6_FD_207662 | JGI IMG/M metagenome (GOLD analysis project Ga0214472, IMG submission 207662) | Soil microbial communities from uranium-contaminated site in the Upper Colorado River Basin, Wyoming, United States - RVT140D175 | ecosystem: Environmental > Terrestrial > Soil > Contaminated >...
AGAGGCGGAAGTCGTCATGGGACGCCCCGATTGTCGCACAGGCGCGGTCCCAAGACTGTCATGACGCCTTCGTGCACGCTCAGCGTACACATCGGCCAAGAAGGCAACGGATAAGCGCTCAAAGTTGGCCGGCGTGCACCCTCAGCGTACACAGCGGCCAAGCTGGTGCCTCTTCCGAGCGACTTGACCGACAAACCTGGCCGTTATGTACGGTGGGCGTACATCGCCCCCGCAGCGGGGAGGCCGATTCCGACCCGATGAGCGCTCAGCGCTCCTTATCGCCAACCAGGGCTCGGCAGAGCGGTCAAGTTGGCCGTTGTGATGCGTACAGCGCTCATCCTGGCCAGCGAGGACCGATTTAGAGACGCTGCCTGGCCGTAAGGAGCGCTGGCCGCTCCTGGCGGGACCTAGGGTCTGTTGACCGTGATCGATTCGATGACGTTGCCATCCGGGTCGTAGGTCAGCGTCGCGTGCGTGATGCCACTCAACGACCACGTGACGCTCGTCGCCTTCTTGCCGAGGTTGAGCGAGATGCTGCAGGTGCCCGCCGCGTCGGTGGTGCAGCTGGTGCCGGCACCCGTCGACCAGGTGCCGGTGACGGTCGCGCCGCTCACCGGGACGAGCTGGTCATCCCGCACGCTGATGGTGACGGTGGCCGTCCACCCGCCCTTGCGCGACGTTGCAACGGCCGAGAGACCATCGACGCTCACGGTGCCCGACGCGGCGGCGGAGACGGTCACCTGCTGGGTGACGCTTCCGGTGGCCCCGTCGTCATCGGTCACCTGGAGGGTCACGCCGTAGGTGCCATCCGCGCTGAAAGTGTGAGCGGGCTGCGCCCCCGTGCCCGAGCCATCGCCGCCGAAGGTCCAGGCGTGGGCGACGATCGTCCCGTCTGAATCGCTCGAGCCGCTGCCGTCGAAGGAGCAGGCAAGCTCAGCGCACGAGTAGCTGAAGGCCGCGGTCGGTGGCTGGTTGAGCGGCGGCGCGCCATTCGGCCAGTAGCTCGCCGCCCAGGACACGGCGGCCAGCTTGGCCTGGCCCGAGATCGAGGGGTGGAAGTAGTCGCCGCTCGCGTCGGAGGTCGTGAAGGCCGTGTTGTAGACCGCGTTGCCATCCCAGCGACAGTGAACGTGCGCCGCGCACACCTCGGCGAGCTGCGTATTGAAGTCCACGTTGCGCTGCGCCACCGTCGCGCGGCGGGCGACATCGGTCTGGGTGGTCGAGGTCGGGTTGGCCAGCAGTGACTGGCAGATGTCGCCGGCCGACCAGATGAAGCGAGCCCACCAGTTCCCCTTGAACAGCTCCCAGAGGTGGTAGACGTTGGGGATGCTGCTGACGAAGACGTTCGTGTTCGGCGAGCCGGCGTCGAGGGTCGCCATGGCGCCCTCGAACTGCGAGCGGAAGCTACTGACCGATGTCATCGTCCCGACCGTGTCGGTGCACAGGTCGTTCCCGCCGATGAGCACCGTCAGGTAGTCCGGCTGCAGCCCGACCACGGTCTGCATCTGGCCACCCAGGTCGGCCATCTTCGCCCCGGAGACGGAGCGGTTGTAGTTCCGTCCGCTGATCGCCGAGTTCAGCGCCAGGAGCCGCAGGTAGTGGCTGTTGACGGTGCTGTTCGTCCCGGTCGACCAGGAGTTCTGGGGGTAGTCGGCGCCGAGGCTCCCGCCGCTGCTGGCCGCCTGCGTGATCGAGTCGCCGACCGCGGCGATCGAGGCGGGAAGTGGCGGCGGGGCGGCCGAGGCAACCGGCACCAGGCCGATGACCAACGATGCCGCGAGGAGGAGTGCCAGCCAGAATCGCCGAGTCACGCGTGCCTCCCGATCGGTGTGTGGTGGCGGTGCGAAGACTCTACTCCGGCCGCACAAGCGGCCGAGCTCGGTCGCGGTACAACCCTGGGTGTTCGTCGCGACCGGATCGGGCCGTTCCCGCGCTGCTTGATGACTCCGGGTACTCATTCGACCCGCGAGGGCGTCCCCGGCGCAGGAGCATTACCCGTGGTTATCAGAGACAGCGACGGCGACCGGCAAGCCGAGGTCTGCTACCACGGATCTGTGCAGGACGGCGAGCGGCAGCGCGCCGTGGCCCAGCACCGCGTCGTGGAAGCGGCGGATGTCGAAGGCGGCTCCCAGCGCGGCCTCGGCTTCGGAGCGGAGGCGGCGGATCTCCAGCTGGCCGATCTTGTAGGCGAGGGCCTGCCCGGGCCAGCCGATGTATCGGTCCACCTCGTTGGCGATGTTGTTCAGCCCCAGGGCGGTGTGCTCGGTCATGAACTCGATCGCCTGGGCGCGGGACCAGGCCAGCGCATGCATGCCGGTGTCGACCACCAGCCGCGAGGCGCGCCAGGCGTCGAACGAGAGCATCCCGATCCGATCGAGGTCCCCGCTGTACAGCCCCATCTCGTCGGCGAGCCGCTCCGTGTAGAGGCCCCAGCCCTCGACGTACGCGGTCGTCTCCGCATGACGCCGGAACGCAGGCAGGTGCTCGAGCTCCTGCGCGATGGCGATCTGCAGGTGGTGCCCCGGGACCGACTCGTGGAAGGCGAGCGCCTCGGCCTCGTAGCGCGGTCGCGTCTGCGGCGCATAGGTGTTGATGTAGTAGCGACCCGGCCGGCTGTTGTCCTGCGGCGGCTGGCGATAGTAGGCGATGGTCGAGTGCTGCTCCTCGTGCGCCTCCATGGGGACCACCACGCAGTCGGCACGAGGCAGTCGCCCGAACCATCCCGGGATCGCCGCCATCGCGCGGGCGAGCGACGCCTCCGCGACCGCCACGATCTCGTCGCCATTCGCGAAATGGACCGATGGGTCTCCACGCAGCGCTGCCAGCGTCGCGGCCAGGTCGGACGCCCCCAGCACGCGGCCACCGAGCTCGGCGATCTCGGCGTCGATCCGGGCGATCTCGGCCAGGCCGATGTCGTGGATCTCCTGCGGCGAGCGCTCCGTGGTGGTGTGCGCGCGAGCCAGGCCGGCATAGGTCTCAGTACCATCCGGCAGGTGGCAGATGCCGACGTGCGCCTCGTCGCGCGCACCGGCCAGCGCCTCATCGGCAAGGTAGGCGCGGTAGCGCGCCAGGGCAGGGCGCAGGCCGTCCCGCACCGCGCCGGCGAGGCCCACCTCGAAGGCGCGCCAGGCACCGTCGCTCCACGCCGCATGTTCGGCCTGCAGCGGTGCGAGAAGCGGCCAGTCCTCGAGCGCCCGTGCCAGCAGCTCGTCCAGCTGGGCGATCACCCGCCGCACCGACCCCGCGACCGGGGTGCGGCCGTCCGCTGCGCCCCGCCGCAGCTGGGCGATCTGCTGATCGACCCACGGCCCCATCGCCCACCAGCGGGCGAGCATCGACTCGCCGTCGGCCACGTCACGCAGTGGCTGGTACGACGGGATGTTGAGGAACGACGCCTGCGGACCGGACATGGCGTCCACGGTGAACGAGTGCGGGTCCGCCGCGATGAGGTCCAGCCTTTCCGCAACCGCATGCCGGAGCGCCGCCTGGGTCAGCGCCGGCTCGCCGTCGGCCTCCGGCGGAAGCGCCGCGGCGGCGTCCCGAATCTGCTCGAAGCGCCGCGCCAGCGCCGCCCGGCCGGCGGACGAGATGTCGCTCAGCCGGTCCCCGTAGCGATGGTCCCCGAATGCAGTTCCCTGCGCCGGGTCCGCCGCCAGCAAGGTGTCCCAGAACTCCTCGGCCAGCCGGTCAAGCTCGGCCGTCACGCGGGGACCCTCATGCGGTGGCCATCACCGCCCGCTCGGCGAGGGCGATCGGCAGCGTGCCGGCTCCGGTGATCGCATCGTGGAAGTCGCGCAGCGCGTCGAAGTCGGCGATGGTGGCGCCGCGCGCAGCCAGGAACTGGTCGCGGATGCGCAGGATCTCGAGACACCCCGTCATGTACGAGCTGGCCTGGGTCGGCCAGCTGCAGTAGCGGGTCACCTCGGCGATGGCGGTCGGCTCGGTCATGGAGGAGTGCTCGAGCATGAACTGCACCGCCTCCTCGTGGGTCATCTCGCCCAGGTGCAGGCTCGTGTCGACCACGACCCGTGCCGCCCGGAAGAGGGTCGCCTCGTACTGGTAGAGGACGTGGCGCGGGTCGTCGTAGAAGCCCGACTCGCGCATCATCCGCTCGGCGTACAGCGCCCAGCCCTCGGCGAAGTAGCTCGTGCCGAAGACCTGGCGCGCAGCCGAGGGGTTGAGCTTGGCCATGACGAGGTGCCAGTGGTGCCCTGGATACGCCTCGTGGACCGACGTCGACGGGATGCTGGGATAGCAGTTCGACTCGAGCCGCTTGGCGATCTCTGCCTCGCTCGCTTCGTCCGGCGGGAACGGCACGAAGAAGTGCCCGCGCATCGAGTCGGAGAACGGCGGCGGGTCCTGGTAGGAGGCCACCGCCAGCACCGGCCGCTGGAAGGGCGGTGACGGCTCGACGCTGCACTCCTCGCCGGGCGGGAAGCTGACCAGCCCCTTCTCGTGCAGGAAGGCGCGCGCCCGTGCGGTCCACTCCTCGTAGCCGATGCGCATCGCCTCCGGATCGGCGGGGCGGTCGTGGTTGAGCTCGAGGACGAGTGCGTGCCAGTCGTCGTGGCCGGAGATCTGGCGCGCGGTGGCGCGCATCTCGGCGGTCAGGGTGTCGATCTCGCCACGGGCCCGCTCGCGGAGCTCCCGGGCCGTGGTTCCGAGCAGCTCGGCGTCGCGCAAGATCGCGTCGTAGCGCGCCTCGCCGAAGGCCCAGTCGCCCGTGGCGTTGGGCTCCATCTCCTCGAGGAAGGTGGCGTAGGCCTCGAGCGCGTCTCCGGCCACCGCGCCGGCGTCGGCCAGCTCGGGACGGTTGGCGGGATCGACCTGGGTCAGGACCAGCTCCCGCGTGTAGCGCGCCCCGGCGCGAGCCTGGTTGACCGCCCGCTTCAGGAGCAGCGCCGGAACCAGGTCCGGTCGCAGGTTCGCCCGTCCGGCGTCCAGCTGGGCGGGGATCCCGCGCAGGCGACCTACGGCGCTGCGCACCAGGTCGGCCTCCGGGCGAAGCCGATGCAGGAAGAGGATGAACACCCCATCGAGGCCGGGATTCATGTACGTGTCGGGGCTGCGTCGCCAGAGCTCCCACTCGTCGTAGATCGCCCGCTCGGTGAGGCTTGCGATGAGCAGGTCGCGGTCGATCGCCTCGTCGAAGCTGAGGCTGGTGGCGTCGACGGCCCGGAACCGGTCCAGCCACGCGTTGTCCGAGCGGCGGCGGCGCTCGAAGGCATCGGCAGAGAGGTCGTCCAGCTGGTCGTCATAGGCGGCCAGGCCCAGGGCGCTGGCCTGCACCGGGTGCTCGGCGTGGTATTCCGCCAAGAACTCGGCCGCAAGATCTGAGAAGGAGCTCACAGTTCTACCCTCGAGCGCGGGAGGACAGTGCCGCCCCGCATCGGCTTCCATTGGCGTGCTGACCGGCGACCGTGGGACCCCCGAATGGCCGCAGCCACGCGCATTCTAGGCGGACCGCGACTATCCTTCTCGGCCGATGGGAGCCACCGAGACCGTAGACCTCTTCTTCGAGCTGATCAACGACGACCGCCGCGAGGACGCGATCGCCCTCTTCGCCGAGCACGCGATCCTGGGGATCTCCGTCCCCGGCTCCGACGAGCGGACCAACCTGCACGGCCGCGACAAGGTGGGCGGCTGGTTCGTGCGGGCCGGCGACGGGTTCCGGATGTACGCCAACGACGGTCGCAGCATGGGCGCGAGCTACATCGCCGACGTGACCGTTATGCGTCCCGGTGCGCAATCGATGCACGTCGAGGCCAACTTCCGGGTCGAGGGGGCCCACATCGTCAGCCTCTTCCTGCAACCGATCTAGCCGGCGCCTGGTCGCGGCGCCTAGTCGCGGCCCTTGCCGTTCCCCTTCCCCTTCCCTTCGTCGCCATTTCCCTCGCCGCCGTTCCCCCCGTCGCCTTCGCCGGCCGCGTCCTGGGCGGTCCCGCAGGCATCGATCAGGGCCGATACCTGCGCCTCGGCGTCGGCCCGCGAGAGGCCGTCGATCTGCGCGGGGTCGAGGGTTGCGCCGCAGGCGTCGGCGTAGTCGGCCGCCAGCTGCGTGGCCCAGGCAGGTGCCGGGGTTGGGCTGACGAGGTCTCCGGGAACCTCGGCCGCCGACTTCCCCGCACCCAGCATCACCGCTGCCAGGACGAGCACCGCCAGGAGTCCGGTGGCGGCAGCGGCGAGCGGGACCCGGCGCCATTGGGCCACGGGCATGTGGTCCGGAACGGGTGCCGCGTCCGGGGCGGAGACCAGCGGGATGGCCCGCGTCTCGGCGTCGCGCTCGGCTGGGTTCATGCTCGAGAAGCCGCGCATCGTGGCGGCCACGAAGCCGGCATCCGGCGGTCGCTCCGACGGGGCGGTGGCGAGGCACGAGCGCGTGATCTCGGCGAGGGCCGGATCGACGTCGGGCATGGCGGGAGGGCCGGCGGCGTGGGCCTCCGCGAGGAGGAGCGGCGCCATCGCGGCGTATGGCGGCCGGCCGGTCAGCATCTCGAAGAGGACGGCGCCCAGCCCGAAGATGTCGGTCCGCGGCCCGACCTCCGAGCCGGCGAGCTGCTCGGGTGAGAGGTAGGCCGGCGTGCCCACCACCATCCCCGTCTGGGTGAGGCGCTCCGCATCGGCCTCAAGCGAGTGGGCGATCCCGAAGTCGGCCAGGTGGGCGTGGCCATCAGTGTCGAGGAGGATGTTTGACGGCTTCACGTCGCGGTGGACGATCCCGTGTCGATGCGCCTCGGCCAGCGCCTCCGCCACCTCGGCGCCGATGCTCGCCGCCGCGCGGACCGGCAGGGCGCCGTCCCGCGCGAGCCGCAGGTTCAGCGACTCGCCCTCGATCAGCTCCATGATCAATGCCGGCATGTCGTCGTCGACCAGGACGTCGTACATCCGCACGATGGCGGGGTGGTCCAGCGAGGCCACCAGCCTCCCCTCGGCCGCGAGCCGCAGGCGCGCGCGCTCGTCGGGGACGAGGTGTGGATGCAGCAGCTTCACCGCGACGGGGCGGTCGAGCTCCTCGTCGCGTGCGCGCCAGACGTCCGCCGAGCCGCCTCGGGAGATCCGCTCCTCGAGCAGGTATCGGCCGTGGATGCGCCGTGGCTGGCTGGGTTCGGTCATCGCGGAACTCAATCGTGCGCTTCTCTGCTTGCAATTACGCGTGCGGTGATTCGCGCGGGACCTTGCAGGCGGCTAACAGCTGTCACGGCGGTCGCCCTCCGCTTACGCTGAGCGTACGCAGCGGCCAACTTGCCAGCCACGTTGGCCCAGAACTGGCTGGAACCGCGCCGTGCCTGGCTCCTATGCACGCTGGGCGTAAGCCGTCGCCAAGATGAGCGCCCTGCTTGTCCGTTACGTACGCTGAGCGTAAATCCATAGCGCACGGGCTACGGGAAGAGATCCAGCTCCCGGTCCATGACGAGCTCCGCGGCTGCTCCCTCACCGCCGTCGTGCGCGTAGCCGCGCACCAGCACCACCGGTCGCCGCGCCGCCTTGCCGCCCGCCAGGTCCGCCGCCGAGGCGAGCTCATCCGCGACGGCGATGACGGTCGAGTGCATCACCCGCCCATCGGCGTCGGCGGTGCCGCGCAGGTCGACCAGCGGCTCGAGTCCGGCACACCCGATCGCGACGTTGACGATCCCGTTGCGCCAGGGACGCCCGAACGAGTCGCTGATCACCACCCCGGGTGGGTCGCCCGCAAGCTCGCCGAGGCGATCCCGGAGCGCGCGCGCCGATGCGTCGGGATCCGCGGGCAGCAGCGTGGCCAAGTCGCCGCTCCCCACGTTCGAGAGGTCGACCCCGGCGTTGGCGCACACGAATCCGTGTCGGGTGCGCGAGATGATCAGCCCGCCCGGCGCCATGCGCAGCACCTCGGCGCTCTCCTGGAGCACCAGCTCGACCTGGCGCGGATCCTTCCCCCACTGCGCGGCCCAGGCCTGTGCCTCTGCCCGCGGGGCGACGGTGGCGAGGTCGACCACCCGCCCTTCGGCCTTGCTGACGACCTTCTGGGTCACCACCAGGACGTCCCCGCCCTCGAGGCCGATGCCGGCGGCAGCCAGCGCTTCCGCGATCAGCGCCGCCAGGTCGTCCCCCGGCCTGATCTCTGGGATGCCGTCGAGCGCCGTGAGCGAGATCACGCCGCGTCGCCCAGCTCGATCCAGCGGGCCAGGTCCGCCGGGGTGTCGAGGTCAAACGCCAGCCCAGGCCGATGGACCTCGGCGAGCGGAACGCCCGCGTGCTGCGCCTCAATCGCGTGCACGGCGAAGGACCCCGCCCCGAACCGGAAGCCGATGGCGTCGGGCGGCCGCAGCGCCAGGCCGTTGGTGCCGGTGCCCGCCCGGTCGGGCGCGATGGCCACCCCGCCGGTGTCCGGCAGCGCGTCGAGGAGGGCAGCCACGTCCTCGGCTCCCAGGTTGGGGAGGTCGCCGTGGAGAATCAGCAGCGTGGCGATCCGGTCGGCGATCGCCTCCTCGCGCGCCTGCTCGAGCCCCGCGTTGAGCCCGAGCCCGTGCTGCACGACCAGCCTCGCGCCGGCAGCGGTGACCAGCGGGGACAGTGCCTCGGAGGGCGTGATCACCACCACGTCGCCGCACGCCTGGTGCGCGACCCGCAGGACCTGCTCCAGGAGGCGCCGGGCGAGCGCCTCGCGCTCCGCGTCGTCGAGCACCGGGGCGAGGCGCGTCTTGGCCGCTGCCAGGCCACGGTGCGGCACGATGATGCGGACGCTCACCCGCGGAGCATACCCTCGCCCAGCTCGACCAGCGCCCGGGCCAACCCGGCGCGATCGGCGTCGTCGCGCATCACGGTGGGCAGGACGCTGACCGCCATCCCCAGTGCCTCGATGGCGGGGGCGAGGGCCGCATCGGCCTCGTCGATCACGAAGCGCTGGATCAACCCCTGGTACAAGCGTGCGACCCCGAGCGCGCTCGACTCGTGTCCGAGCGAGGTGAGCATCCGGTCCGCCGGTCCGCGCAGCGCCTTGCCGGCGACGATCCCGCTGACGCCGATCCGGGGTGCCGGCGAGGCAGCCAACGCCTCGCGCATGCCGGGGATGGCCAGGATGGGCCCGACGCTGACGATGGGGTTGGACGGACCGATCACCACCAGCTCGGCGGTCGCCAGCGCCACCAGCGCGCCGGGGCTGGGCCGGGAGGCATCGGCGCCGTCGAAGCGCACCGCCCGCACCTCGTCGCGCTGCCTGCGACGCACGAAGTAGTCCTGGAAGTCGAGCTCGCCCGCATCGGTCCTCAGCCGGGTCCGCAACCGGTCATTCGTCGCCGGAACCAGGTGGCTCGGGACTCCCAGGGCGGCGGCCATCGCGGCGGTGGCATCGGCCAGGGAGGCACCGCCGGCCATGAGGTGCGCGCGCCGGACGTGCGTGGCGAGGTCGGCGTCCCCGATCCGGAACCAGGTGTCGGCCCCGTACCGCGCCAGCAGCGCCATGGCGGTGAAGGTGTCCCCCGCCACACCCCAGCCCTGCTCGCGGTCGGCGGTGCCGGCGAGGGTGTACATGATCGTGTCGAGGTCGGGGCAGACGAGCAGGCCGTGGTGCTCGGCGTCGTCACCGACGTTGACGACCACGCTGAGGTCGCCGGGTGGCAGCATCATCTGGAAGCCGTGCGCGAGCTTGGCACCACCGGTACCGCCGGCGAGAAGCGTGACGTTCACGCGGAGAGCGTAGCGGTCACGAGCCGGCTACCACGCACAGTGGTTCATCAGCACCCCGAGCCGGCGCGACGCGCCCTCACACCACTGCGCGCGGTGGGCGCACGCGGGAGCACGTCGGAATCCGATCGAAAGCATGCGTCGTGCGCCGATGAATCACCCAGCGCGGTGCCGGCGGAGGCCGCGATCCGTCCGCTAGCACTACACGTGCTGTTACGGCACCTGAGCGTGCCGAAGGATGTCATTCGCGGGTCGCGCAAGCACGATGCGTGCTAAGAGAGCCGGGATTGCGGCGCGCCTGCCCTTTTCGGGCGCTGGTATAGCACCTCTAGTGCTGATAGCAGGAACTGAGCCGTTGAGCAGCATCCCGAGCTTGACCGGGGCGCTCACCGGTGTCGGATCACCCGCTCCACGTGGACGGTGATGTCGACCCGGTCACCCATCGCGAACGATCCCTCGCCCTGGCCGTAGCGGCGCGCCATCGCCCAGATGTTCTCGAGCGCCTTCTCGTGGTCGTCCGAGAGCTCGGCCCGGCCCTCGATCGTCACGTAATCGGTCCCGTCCTCGAAGCAGAGGCTGATCCGTGGGTCGCGGCGCAGGTGACGGTCCTTGACGCGGCCGGCGAGCGTGTTGAGCAGCACCACGTCGTCGCGCTCGGGGTCGAGGTCGAACCAGATCACCGACAGGCTCGGCATCCCGCTCTTGCCGATGGTCGCCATCACCGGGAAGCGCAGCTCCCGCAACAGCCAGGAGCGGATCTCGGGGGTGATGGTGGTATCGGTGCTCATCGATGACGCCATGGGCCCCATCGTAGCCGGGCTAGACTTGGGCGGCATGCGCATCGGCTTCAAGACCTCCCAGTCCAACGCAGACTGGCCGACCCTGAAGGCCACCTGGGAGCTCGGCGACTCGCTCCCCGTCTTCGACTCGGCCTGGATCTTCGATCACTTCGTGGCCCTGAGCGCCGAGGGTGGCGGCAGCCACGAGGCGTTCGCCCTGATCGGGGCGCTGGCCGCCGTGACGAACCGGCTGCAGCTCGGCCACCTGGTGCTGGGCAACACCTACCGGCACCCCGCCCTCGTCGCCAAGTCGGGCGCGACCGTCGACCACGTCTCGAACGGGCGCTTCGTGCTGGGACTCGGCGCCGGCTGGCACGAGGCCGAGCACGAGATGTACGGGATGCGGCTCCCGCCGATCGGCGAGCGGATCACGATGCTCGACTCGGCGGTGCGCGTCATCAAGGCGCTGTGGGGATCGCCCGGCGGCGTCTCCCTCGATGCGCCGCCGTACGCGCTGCGCGACGCCGTCTGCGACCCGCCGCCGCTCACCGTCGGTGGGCCTCTCATCTGGCTCGGAGGGCAGGGCAGCCGGGGCCTCCGCATCGTGGCCGAGCGCGCGGATGGCTGGAACCAGACCGGGGATCCATCGACCTTCGTCGAGAAGCGCGACATCCTCCTCCGTCATTGCGAGGCGGTGGGCCGCGACCCGGGCGAGATCGAGATCAGCGCCCAGGCCTTCCTCCGCGACGGCGACTACCCCGCGATGCTTGAGACCGCGGCCGGGCTCGCAGGGGCCGGCGCCCAGCACCTCATCCTGCTCGTGCCGGCCAGCAGCGGCCCCGACGGCCTTCAGAAGCTGGCCGACCGGGTGGCAACCCCGCTCCGCGAACGCTTCGGCTAGACCGATGGATCCGGCGCGCGACGGCCCCAGCGCCGAGCTGTTGAGCATCGGCTCGGAGCTTCTCGCCGGGGAGACGATTGACACCAATGCCGCCTTCCTCGGTTCGTCGCTTGCACGCGTGGGGATCCCGCTGCGCAGCATCGGCGCGCTGCCCGATGACCGGGCTGCGATTGGCGCGGCGTTCGCCGAGGCGCGGGCCCGCGTCCCGCTGGTGGTGGCCACCGGCGGCCTGGGACCGACCCACGACGACCTGACCCGCGAGGGTCTGGCCGATGCGCTCGGCGAGGCGCTCGTGGCCGATCCGGTGTTGGAGGCGCAGCTGCGCGAGCGATTCGCCGCCTTCGGGACGATGCCGGAGTCGAACCTGCGCCAGGCGCTGCGCGTGCCGTCGGCCGAGGCGCTGCCCAACCCCATCGGCTCCGCGCCCGGCTGGTGGGTCGACCGCGACGGCTGCGTGGTGGTCCTGATGCCGGGCGTGCCGTCCGAGATGCGACGGATGTGGGACGAGCAGGTCATGCCGCGGCTCGCCGGCCGATTCGCATTGCGGCCCGTCCACGCGCGCGTCGTGAAGACCTTCGGGATCGGCGAGTCGGCCTTGGCCGGGATGGTCGGCGACCTGCTGGAGTCGCCCGGGGAGGGAGTCGAGGCCGGGATCTACGCTCACGACGACGGCGTGCATCTCCGCTTCTGGACCCGTGGCGACGCCTCGTTGCTCGACGCGCCGGCGGCTCGCGCGCTCTCCCTCCTTGGCGAATCCGTCTACGGCACCGACGACGCCGATCTCGCCGCGGTCGCGCTTGCGGCCCTTGGACGGGCCGGCGCCACCACGGTCGCTTCCTGGGAGGCCGATACCGGCGGCACGCTGCTCTCGACCCTTGCCGCTGCCTCGGCTGCAGACGGCGCCGCTCGTTTCGTAGGGGGCGTGCTGGATGTGGGCGGGGTACCCGCCGCACCGGTCGCCGACGCGGTGATCCAGCTCTCGCTGCTCCCCACCGATGCCCACGGCCGGAGCCGCGTCCGCGTCTCGGTCAGCGGCGCCGTCACGATGGCGATGACCGAGGTGCGCGTCCATGGCAGCGGACCGCAGCGTGCACGACGCGCGGCGTTCGCGGCCCTCGACCAGGTGCGGCGGGCATTCGCCTGAAAACGACGAGGCAGCGATGACCGGGCCCATCGGAGGGTGCCCCATCGGCCGTCAGTACGAGAGACCCGGCGCCCTGGCGGGCGCCGGCTCATGGTTACTCCTGGCGCCGGAATTTCCGGCGCGGTTTGGGTTATGGCCCCGTGTATCGGAAGATGTAGATGCCAAAGTCACGGTCTGAGGCGAGCACGAACTCATCTCCGTCGTGTTGCCAGACCTGGACGCCCCAGAAGTTGTTTCCACCGTCGCCTCCGGCGTCGATGAATCGGCCTACCTCGTTGAGGTCAAAGCCGCCGCCGCCGTCGGGTTGGATGCGGGCCACACGGAACCCGCCCGAGTAGTACGAGAAGTAGGCGAGCGTGTTGTCGACAGCCGACATCGCTACCTCGTGGACTGACAGGTCACCGAAGCCCGACGCGAACGCCGGATCATGAGCCTCGGGGATTGCGTAGGTGTCCAGCTCGAGCATGGCCGGATAGCTGTACAGGTGGACGTAGCCCCAGCCATCGAACTCGACCGTGATCTCGATGTGCAGCCCTGCCGTTCCGGCTGCCGGCAGGGGAGGGTTCGCGCCGGCTGGGCAGTTCGCCGGGTTGTAGCCCCCGACGCCCAGGATCGCGTAGCCCACTGACCGTGAAACAAAGAACGACAGGATATCGGTGGTGGCCAGCATGTTGACCAGGGCTTCGCAACCCGGAACCCCGGTGGTGCTGTTCATGATGATCGCGGCCTGATAACCAGCCGCGCTGGCGTTATCGAGCTTCGTCTGGAACGCACAGACGCCGCGCTCCATCACCGCGATCGTCGCAGTGCCTGGGTCCGCACCAAAAGGCGTGCAGCCGAGGCCGAGGAAGCGGGTGTCGCCCAAGAGCGAGTCGCCCTCGCCGAGCTGAGGCCCGGTCGCAACGCCCGCACTGAAGCCAACAGCCGGGGCACCGCCGATCGAGATGAACGGCGCGAATGGGCCGAAGTCCTCATCAGCAGCCACGATGAAGTCGCTGTTCAATGAGAACTCGGACTGGTGGCCGTTTCCCTCCGGCGGCAGGTTCGGATCGGGTTCGACCCGCTCGTTCAGCAGCGGATCGGGATTGGTGAAGTCCGTGTCGCCGATGTAGATGGGATTCGCCGGGTCACTGACGTTGAGGGCCACGTAGCCACCATCCCAATAGGACAGCAGCATCACGTAGTCGGCGCCGATCTGCTTCACGACCATGTCGTGGAGGAACGACGATCCGCTGCCGAGATCGGCCTGGATGATCTGTGGGAACGTCACATTGAGGTCCCATTCACCGACCATCACCGGGTTCCGGGGATCGGTGATGTCGAAGATGTCGACGTCCTCGGCCTCCTCGTTGTCGGTGACAACGGCGTACGCCGTGTCATCCGTATCGTCGCCAGGCGTCCCGTTCTCGTCCTCCCACACGAAGACACTGTGAATTTCGTGCGCGTCGACCTCGCCAGTGAGCGTCGGCGTGTCATGGTCGCCGAAGCCCTCAACGAGGAACTTGTGAGTCTTCGGGTTGGTGACGTCGACCAGGGTGAAACCGCCGATCGAGTGCTTGCTCGTCTTGCCGGCTGGGTTGTTGATGCCCCGGCTCAGGTCGAGACAGTCCTCGTTGTTGAACGCGAGGAGGTCGCCCGTCCAGGCCGAGGTGCTCAGATGCACGGCCTGCACGCCCTCACCCGAGTACGAGTCGTTGGCGGTCCGGATGAAGTTGATCTGCTTTGGCCTGGTGGGGTCGCTGATGTTGAAGACGTAGACCCCGCCCTTCTGACAGTTGGGAGCGGTCCAGGCCGCGACATACGCGTAGTCGCCCAGAACGCCGACGTCGGCGACGCGGCCCTCTTGGTCCTGGTTAATGCGCATCTTGCCGACAAGCTCGACGTTGCTGCTGGTCGCTGGCAGGTGCCCGTCAGTCCCCCCGTGCTGGTCGTGCACTTGATGCAGCTCGGCGTCGCTCAGGAACGGGAGAGCGCCGTCATCGGGGTCGGCGGCCAACCCCGGGGCCGCAATGCTGAGTGTCAACGCGGCGGCGGCGGCCACCGCGGGCCAACGAAATCTCCGCATGCGATTACCTCCTTGGTTCATGATCATGTGCAGGCGCTCGGATCCAACGGGTCCCTCCTCTACGTCGTGAGCGCAGGAGACACGGCTAACGCCTGCAGCAGCCGCGCCACGTGGCCGGGGGCGACGCTGTGATAGGCGGCAAGCCTATGCTGCGAAGGCCCGGGCCGCAACCGAGGCTCCAAATGAACTGGTGCGCCGGATCACCACTTCCCGATGAGGCGCACCGCGGCGGGACGGACCTCGAATCGCCACTCGGCCGCCTCGCCGACGTGGTCGCCGTCGGCCTGCACCGGGATCGTCCGCGAGGTCAGGCTGGAGATGGTCAGGGTGCGCGCGGCGACGCCCCTGGCCGCCGGCGGCCGGCGCGATGCCCAACGACCCACCTCGGCAGCCATCCGTCCCGCCGGCCCGGGGTAAACCCTCGCGGTGAGCAGCCCGGCGTCGGGGCGGGCGCCGGGGTTGACCAGCAGTCCTCGGCCGTAGAAGGGGGTCGTGCTGGCCACGGTGAGGATCATCGGCCCCTCGTGGATCGTCTCGCCATCGGCCACCACCCGGACCCGACGTCGTCGCCCCAGGTCGGGCAGCGACGCGGTCACCGCCGTGGCCCAGCCCCGCAGGCGCTGCGCGCCGCCCTCCGCGTAGCGGCGTGCCACCTCGGCGTCCCAGCCGGCGCCGGCGAAGAGCGCCAGCCGGCCGTTCACGGCGACGAGGTCGATCGGGCGTGCCTCACCGGCAAGCAGCACGCCCGCCAGCGCGGCGGGGTGGCGGGGCAGCTTCAGCAGGTGCGCCGTGGCGTTGCCGAAGCCGGCCGGGATGTAGCCAAGGGTGATGTCGTTGCGATCCGCGACCGCGTTGTAGGCGACGCCCAGCGACCCGTCGCCACCCACCATCACCACCGTCCGGTACGAGCCGAGGCGTTCGTCGAGGAAGGCCCGCAGCTCATCGCGGTTACGCGTGGCGGTGACGTACAGGTCCGCGCCGAGGGCGCGGCGCGCCAACGACACGGCCGAGCGCACCCGCTTCGAGTGCGCGGAGCCCGCCCCCTCGTTGACGAAGATCGCCGCCGGACGCGGCTCAGGGGAGCTCGCTGATGGCCTCTGCGGCAGAGTCCGCGTCCCCGGACACGAAGATCAGGATGTCGTCCTTCGCGTACAGGTAGATCGCCGTCTCGCCGTCGAGCGCCTTCTCGACCGACGTGCCGCCGATCTCGTCACTGGTCCAGGTGAGCGGCGTGTCGCGCTGCGAGTCGAGCGACGCCTTGAAGGCCGATATGAGCTGGTTCGTCGCGGCTCCCTCGGCGCGGAAGACGAACATGATGAGGCTCGTCGCTGCATCGGCCGAGAAGCCGAAGCCGACCGCCATCGAGACATCGTTCGGCGCGACGCCGAGGTCCTCGAGGAACTGCACCGTCGCGGGATCGGAGCTGTCGGAGATGAGGAACTCGTTCCCGCGCATGCTGGACTTCGTCATATCGAGGTCGCCCACCGTGTCGGGGATCAAGGCCTCCAGGTCGGCCACCAGGCCCTCCGAGAATGAAGGCTGGATCACGTCTTCGGACGCACCCGGCTGGGAGGCGGCGGCCTGGGACGCTTCGCTGGACGGCCCACCCGAGTCGCTCGACGCAGCCGGTCCGCACGCGACGATGGCGATGCCCGCTACCGCGGTCAGGGCGATGGTCAGGAACCGATTCACGAGTCTCTCCTGCGCTGGCCGATCATGAAGGGGCTGAGTCTAGCCGATACCGTCCTGCGAACCATGTCGAAGGGCGGGGCCGGAGCCCCGCCCTTCGAATCAGCGTTGCGTGGCATTACGGGAGGGACACGCGGTTGCCGTAGATGTTCTGGTCGACACCGTGTGCGTTCGGGCACAGGTCCGGACCATAGGTCACACCGTCGGGCTGCAGGACGCGGCACTGCCAGACGTCGAAGCCGTCAACCGGACCCGCCTCGCGCGGGTCGGTGCCGGCCAGCACGTCGCGGTTATCGGTCCAGGTCACATATGCCTCCAGGCCTGCTCCGGTGTCCACGATCGAGACCCAGTTGTAATCGCCCTGGAATGGCACCTGCCGGTTTCCAAACATCTCGTACTGCGGCTGATGCGCCACGTCCGAGACCTTCAGGGACGACCAGTTGGCTCCGCCGTCGATCGAGGACGCCACGTAAGTGTCCACGATGTTCGTGCCGCACGACGTGGCGCCAGCGGTGTTCCCCATCGGCAGCTGCACCGAATGGCACGGATCGCTGCGGCTGTCCTGCCAGACGACCGCGAGGGTGCCATTCAGCGCGTCGATGTCGGGGAAGAACTGGTGGCCAGGGTCGGCCAGGGATGGTTCGACGGCAACCGGGGGCCCCCAGTTGGCGCCGTCGTCGGTGGAGGCAACCACGTAGACGACCGATCGGCCGACCTTGCCTGCCCCCGCCGAGTTGTAGCTCGTGCCGCTCGGCACGATTGAATCCGCAGCCACCTCGTTGTAGACGAGGTAGACGCCATTCGTCTCGGCGTTCTGGTCAGCGGTGGAACGTGGCTCGAGGGGGACCCGCGCGAAGACGAAGCCGGTGGGGCAGAGCTCCGCGCCATCACCGCAGTCGCGGCTGCCGTCAAGCGGGTTGTACGGCGTAATGTTTCGGATCTTCTTCGGGGTGCTGAAGGAGGCCCCGCCATCCGTCGAGCGCACGAAGAAGAGCGCATTGGCGCCCGGCACGCTCGAGTCATTGAAGGTCCGGAACGTGACGTACACGTCGCCGTCTCCCTCGACGGCGATGTCACAGCCCTGCACCGATCCGGTGAAGCCGTGAACAGTGAGCTGCATCGGCCTGGAGAAGGTGTCGCCCATGTCGGTCGAGCGGCTGAAGTAGATCTTGTTCTGGCCGGCGCCTGTGAAGCGCGACCAGCACACGTACACGTTGCCCTCGTTGTCGCTATCGGTGCGGTCGACCTCGAGCATCGGCTTGTCCTGGAAGATGCCCCAGAAGTTGCGCGACGGGGTGCCCTTGCCGACGACGCGCGTGCGGAGGTAGTCGACCGGGTAGCCGTTCGTCTGGTCCGCGAGGCCATACGTCGCCACGAACACGTCGCCGTTAATGGCGTTTGCGCGGTTGAAGCTGATCCCGCCAACGAACAGGTTGCCGGCCTTGTCAAAGGCGGCGATGGGATCGCCGGCTTCGGTATGGGTGCCGAACAAGGGAGAGGCCATCCCCTCGGTGGAGGTGTCGGCCGGGTAGCCGGGCACGAACGAGTTCACCCAGGTCTCGCCACCATCTCGCGAGTAGCCGAAGCCCTGCCAGCCGGCGCCCAGATCGGTCTGGCAGTAGTCATTCCAGCCCGCCACGATGGTGTCGGGATCCGTCGGGTCGATCACCGAGACCGGCTCGTTCCCCTGGCGGAAGCTGCCCCCGTCGTTGTTGTCGGTATCACCGTCGCCGGCATTCGTGTCAGGCACGGTGCTCGATCCGGTGTCGTTGCAGTGCGCAATGGCTGTGTCCGTTCCGCCGTCGTGGCGGACGAAGGTCTGCCCCGTGACGGCGTCATCGGCGCCAGCACTGACGGCGCTGGCCGGTGCCACGGTGGATGCGAGAAGCGCCAGCGCTCCGAAGATGGCCATCAGCCTGCGAGGCGCCTGCAGCCGGTGCGAGTTCATCTGTCGATACCTCACTTCAACGGGTTGCCGTCAGCGAAGGAGGTAGGGTCCACGTCCGAGACTGGAGTGGTGCCCTACCGAGAGACTCTCGTGCAGCAGGGCGGGGAGTCACGATAGACCCGCGACACGCGACCCGCAACCGCGGCGGCCAGGCACCGGTGCCGCGAGGCACCACGCCGAACCTACTTCAGGTATGCGCTGCGCTGGCGCTTCAGGAAGCGGCCGTCGCCCTTGGCGCCGAGCCACTCGTCGCCGTCCACCACGATCTTGCCCCGGGAGAGGACGAGATCGGCGCCGCCGGTCACCTCGAGCCCCTCGTAGCACGAGTAGTCGACGTTCATGTGATGGGTCGAGGCGCTGATCGTGTGTTTGCGCGCCGGGTCGTAGATCACCAGGTCCGCGTCCAGCCCCACAGCCACCGCGCCCTTCTGCGGCAGCCCGAACATCCGGGCCGGCGCGGCCGATGTGACCTCCACCCATCGGTTCGGGGTCAGGCGTCCGGTCACCACGCCACCCGAGTGCAGCAGGTCGACCCGGTTCTCGACCCCGGGCAGGCCGTTCGGGACTTTGCGGAAGTCGCCCACCCCCATCTCCTTCTGGCCGTGGAAGTCGAACGGGCAGTGGTCGGTGGAGACGACCTGCAGGTCGTCCTTGAGGAGGCCGAGCCACAGGTCGTCGGCGTGGTCGGCGGGGCGCAGCGGCGGCGAGCAGACGAACTTTGCGCCGTTGAACCCGTTGCCCATGTCCTCGAGCGAGAGGAAGAGGTACTGCGGGCAGGTCTCCGCGAAGGCGGGCAGTCCCTCGTCGCGGGCGCGGCGCACCTCATTGAGCGCCTCGCGCGCGGAGAGGTGGACGATGTAGACCGGCGCTCCCGCCACCTCGGCCAGGCGGATGACGCGGTTGGTCGCCTCGCCCTCGAGGATCGGCGAGCGCGAGACGCCGTGGTAGTACGGATCGGTGTCGCCGGCGGCGAAGGTCTGGCCGGCCACCACGTCGATGGCAAGGCCGTTCTCGGCGTGCATCATGATCAGACCGCCGTTCTTCGCGGTCTGCTGCATCGCCCGGAAGATGGCCCCGTCATCGGAGAAGAAGACGCCGGGATAGGCGGTGAACAGCTTGAAGGTGGTGACGCCCTCGTCGACGAGGGTGTCCATCTCCTCGAGGACGTCGTCGCGGACGTCGCTGATGATCATGTGGAAGCCGTAGTCGATGCAGGCGTTGCCATCGGCCTTGGCATGCCAGGCGTCGAGCCCGTCGCGGAGCGCCTTGCCCCGCGGCTGGACCGCGAAGTCGATGATCGTCGTGGTCCCGCCGAAGGCCGCGGCACGGGTCCCCGTCTCGAACGTGTCCTTGGCGAACGTGCCGCCGAAGGGCAGCTCCATGTGGGTGTGTACGTCGATGGCGCCGGGGATCACCCACTTGCCCGATGCATCCACGGTGCGATCCGCGG
>Ga0214472_10002528_pt1 | contig 19624 bp, 22 predicted proteins | sample RVTome_6_FD_207662 | JGI IMG/M metagenome (GOLD analysis project Ga0214472, IMG submission 207662) | Soil microbial communities from uranium-contaminated site in the Upper Colorado River Basin, Wyoming, United States - RVT140D175 | ecosystem: Environmental > Terrestrial > Soil > Contaminated >...
GAGGGGTTGGGTGAGTTACCGGGGAGGGTGGACGCGGCACGGTGGTATCAACTGAGAAGGCTTCCCGAGATGTGACGAACCGACTGCGCATGACACAGCCGATAACTTCGTGTTCTCGCTAGTCGGCGACCAGGGGTTTCAGCCGTTAGCACACCGCTGGGTTGGTGGTAACTGCCAGTCAAGTGCTCTGCCGAACTGAGCTACAGCCCCTTAGATTCTTTGGTTCTACCTGGTGTTTTCTCTGCGCTGAAGACCGCCACCATCCTTGCACAACGCTCGAACAGCCGCATATCGACCAGACAGACGCTCCAGGCATAATAGACGCTGTGGCAGCCCTCGCCGAGCCGTGGGAGCTGCGCAAACCAGCCGAGCGCAAGGCGCCGGCGACGATCGATGTATCCCAGAGCGCGGTCACCCGGTTAGACGAATCCCTAGAAGAAACGGGTATGCCCCCGGGGCCATCACGATCTACTTCACCCTCGCCATGCTCATCGTCTTTCGAGAGGTCAAGGATGGAGTCAACGCTCCACCCAGCTGCCGTTCACAGGACCAATCACCTGATGGCGGTCAAAGATGAATAGATGCGCTCCTGGCATTCGTTTTCGAACAGCAGACCATGAGGGCAACTCGGTCATCATGGGGGTGATCTAAGGCCAGAGATGAACCAGATGCTCGTCTGGTGACGGCACCTTCTTCCATATGTCCTCCTTGGCTCAGCTGGTCTGCCGTTCGCTCACGAGCCAGATTCAATAGGCCTACACGCTCGTGCGGGCTGGAGACGATCCGTGTTGCCGCCCGGTTGACCTAGCCGATCGGCAGCCACTCAATCGTGATGTCCACATCGGCTGGTGGTGTGGACGTCTTGTCGACCTTTGCAACCCACGTTCCGGCGGTCGGTGCCTCTAACCCGGGGAAATGGAGTAGACAGTCCAAGCGGTCGTTCTCTTCGACGCAGAGGCTCCCTGACATTGCAGGATCGAAGATCATCCAGTCATGCCATTGGATGTGAGAAGCATTCGCCGGTTGTGGGGATCCGGTAACTGCCCAGTCCGGTCGGTTACCGTCGGATCCTGTTAGGGGCGAGTCTTCCTCCAGCGGCGTCCTCTTTCCAAGCTTGCTGCCCTTTGATGTATGAGCAGGCCTATGGCAAGAGCGGTTGCCGCCCCAAGCGCAAACCAACGGCTCTGTGTGGCACCGAAAAGAAAGGTCGCCATCACAGATGCGATGGCCATCCCAACGGCCACTCCGTAGAGAAAGCCCGCCCAGCCCTTCACGGTGTTAACTCCCGAGCACCCCAGCCTATTGATGGGCCGGCAGGGAGCGAAGGGGATTGCTCCCCGCCCAGCCCGCCTACGCCGGGCATGGAGGGGTAGGTAAATGCCCGACCTGTTTCAACCTACAGGTTTACTGCTTTTGGAAGTAAGCGGTCGAAGAAGAGCCGGATCCCCGGAGCAAAAACAGTCTCAGGTGGCGGACCGCAGAAGACTCGATCGTATGGGGCTGCCTGTCTCCCGAGAGAACCGCCGGCGTATTCACCCCGTCCAATGGTGACAGCCTCGTGGTCGATCTTGGAGAGGGGAACGTTGTCTATTCGTCCTCACCCAAGGTGTCCTACGAACACCGTCGGATGGGCCAGCGCTGACCAGATGATCGTGATTGCCGGCACCGAAGACGAACAGACGCTCCAGGCAATCGACCCGTTCACCGGTTCGGTCAACAACGTTGCCCGAGTGAGGGGACCAGCAATCTGGCGGGCGACAACCGCCAACTCGAACTGCTCACGCTGACCAATGCAGCCCACATGGCCGCGGAGCGGACCGCCTCGCAGCCCGGGTTACACATGGTTTCTTGCCCTTCTGGTGTGGTGAATTTCTGTGGCCTAGTCGTCCTCAGGCACCTGACGTCACGCTGTGGCTCTGTAGGAACGGCGCAACGATGGACCCGACCTATTCCGGATTGTTGACCCAAGGAGCGTGGCCACCGGGTACCACCTGTAGCTCCGCCTGGGGGATGATCTTTGCGGCGCGCTCTCCGACCGTTGGGGGTCCGAAGGTGTCGAATGCGCCCCAGATGAGCTGTACCGGCTGGGTGAGTCGGGCGAGTAGTGGACACGAACCTGGGCGAGTGACGTCAGCATGCATTATCGACAGGGGCCTCGGGCCAACGCCTTGGAAAAACCATTTGTTAGGTGGGTTAACATATTCTGGAATGGAGATTTCGAGGCCTGGCTCGCCGGGTCTGATGCGCCAACTCAACCAGGGCCTCGTGCTGAGAACCATCCGTGATCGCGGACCTTTGTCTCGCGCCGACATCGCCAAGGCCACTGGGCTGTCGAAGCCCTCGGTCGGCGAAATCGTCGAGGTCCTCTTGGAGGGCGAGTTCGTCCACGAGTCCGTGGCGGATGGAAGCGGCTCACCTAGACCCGGACCCAGAGCTCGCCTCCTGACGTTTCGAGCCAAGAGCGGTCACATCTTGGGGATTGATATTGGCGCCAACAAGATGCTCGTCATGGTCGCCGACTTGGCAGGCGAGATCGTTGGGTCACACCGCCGGTCGACAGGCGTTCGTGCCGAGATTGGACGCGACGCAGTATTGGAGGAGTTGCGCAAGGCCGTCGATGTGACGTTAGAAGACTCGAAAGTTTCAAGATCGAGTCTCATGGCCGTTGGCGTCGGCACCCCCGGCATCGTTGACCCTGAGTCGGGACGAGTGACGATTGCGCCCCAACTTCGGGGATGGGACGGGATCGTGCTGGAGAAATCTCTCGCTCCTGACTTTCCATGCTCGGTGCATGTCGCCAATGAGGTCCACATGGCGGTGCTAGCGGAAAGGTGGCGGGGAGCGGCACAGGATTTGGACGACGTGGTCTATATCCAAGCTGGAGTGGGAATCGGAGCTGGAATACTGGTCGGCGGGGATATCTATCGAGGTGCCGTTGGTGGCGCCGGAGAAATCGGGTCACTCCCGCTGTTCGACAATTCAGAAGGGCCTGACCGCGGCTTCGGCGCATTCGAGCATGCAGCTGGCGGTAGCGCATATGCACGGCTGGGCCGACGGGCCATCGAGTTGGGTGGAGCCAAGGGACTCTCCGACCTTGCAGGGGGCGACCTCGGTCAAGTCGACGCCAAGCTGGTGTTCGAGGCGGCACGTCTCGGGGATCGAGACGCCCTGATGATCGTCGAAGAACTAGCCCAGCGTTTGGCTCGAGGAGTTGCATCTGTTGTCGTCGTGTTGAATCCGCGGAAAGTAGTAATTGGCGGAGGTCTATCTCGGGCAGGCTCTCTCCTGTTAGATCCTCTGAAGCGAGGTGTCGACCTATATGTCCCGTTCGCGCCTGAGATCGTCTTGTCGGAGTTGGGTGACGAGGCTGTGGCACTTGGAGCTATCAGATTTGCCATGAGGACCGTCGAAAAGCAACTCTTCCTTCCCTTCCAGACCGACATCAATGCGATAGAAGCCTCCTGATTATCATCTCTGGCTAACCGGATCCTCCGCCTGTCTGGGCGGTGGTTCAACCATATCGGCCAACTCGACGACCTGTCTCTTTTCGTTGGAGCGGAGAGCCGCCGTCATGAGCTGATGAGAAAGGGCGGTTTCCTCCGGTGTTGCGCAGTGGAAGGGTTGGCGCATGTTTGATCGCCCGTGAACTATTTCATCGAGGAACGCCGCGCACATCTGCAGGACGGAGTCCGAGAAGCCAAACTCAAAGATTCCACCCGTAATTGTGGGATACGCTGACTGCGATCCGAGCTCGATGGTTCTCCACGCCTGGACGGAGTCTCCTGGCTTGTATTCGAGAACGCGGAGTGTCTTTGGATACTTCGTCGTAAACGCCAGTGACCCCTCGGTCCCATCGACCTCGATCGTCCATGTGTTCATTTCACCTGGTGCTATGCGCTTCATCTCGAGTCGTAGAGGAAACGAGTAGTCGGCGGCCTCCACCTCACAACACAGAACGGCGTTATCCCACGTGTCACAGTCGACTTGGTTCCCGGTGTGGTCAGGCCGAGTGGTGAAGACGTTGCTGAGAACGGCCCTCACATCTCTCGGGGCCCATCCGGCCCGGAGTGGAATGTGAAGTGCATGCATCCCGAGATCGCCCATACATCCGTATTCACCGTTGAACTGCGCCTGACGTTTCCAATTGATCGGTTTGAGAGGATCTATGTCGCTGGAATGAAGAAAAGATGATCGGACTTCCAAGACACGGCCGAATCGCTCCTCTTCGATCCAGCGCGCAGCTTGCTGACCGCCCGGATAGAAAGGAAACTCTGACGAGCATCGAACGACGAGATCGGGAGCGGCATTCACCGCCTCGATGATCGCCCGGTTGGCGTCGAGATCAATACCAAAGGGCTTCTCGCCAAGCAGGTGCTTTCCGTAACTCACCACCGCTCGATATATCTCTTGATGGCGATGGTGAGGTACGGCGCAGTAAATCGCCTCGATCGTGTCATCCTCGAGAATCTCCCTGTAATCGCTGACCAAATTCGGACAGGGATCCAGCCGCTCATACCACCGAAGAGCCCCCGGATTGACATCGCACACGGCCGCGACCTGCGGCCGGGCCCCCATTTCATCGAGATGGATCCAGCGCGCCGCGGCGCTCGCAAACTCTCGACCCATCAGCCCTCCCCCGATGATGCCGAATCGTACTGTCCGGGTCATCAAGATTCCGAGGTGAGTATCGACAACGCGTGTTCGGTCGATGCATCGTCGTGGATCAATGACATGAGAGCGCGGGTCATTGCCATTGGATCCGGGTGTTGGATGACATTCCGGCCATAAACGATCCCCGAAGCCCCCTGTTTCATGAGAGTCTCGGTTCGACGAAGAAGCTCCCGATCAGGGACTCGCCCTCCACCGCGGGGAAGAACGGGCCTTTCGCCGGCTGCCTGAATAACTAGGTGATAATCATCGAGGTTGTCGGTGGGATCGGCCTTGATGATGTCAGCCCCGAGCTCAGCAGCCTGGCGGACCAGGGTGACTATCTTGTCAACATTCCCATCGACGGCGTATCCCTCGGAGCCGGGGCGCATGACCAACGGCTCGACCATCAGTGGCATACCAACCGGCTCGCATTCTCCTCGGAGGAGGCTCACGTTGCGAAGGCAGCTCTGATACAACTCGGCTTGGTTAGGTAGCAACAGGATGTTGGCCACAACGCATGCCGCGTCGAGGGCCAAGGCGCTTTCCACGACTCGTGAGGCAAGCTCGCTGAAGTAGTACCGCGACCGCTCGACTGCATACACGTTGGCGACGTCGGATCGAACCACCAGCGCCGGCTTCCGTGGCCCCGGTATCGCTTGGAGAACTCTCGCCTGGCCCAGCGAGAGTTGGAGGGCGTCCGGAGCGGCTTCGACCACCGTGGCGATTGTTCGGCTCATGTCTTCTATGCCTGAGAGAAATGCAGGTTCGCCGAAGAGGCCGTGATCTATGGCAACATTCAGGCATCTGCCGTCTGATGCGAAAAGCCGGTTGAGTCGAGCCTTCATTTCAAGCCTCTGCGGTGAGTCCGGACATTGACAACGCCTCATCCAGCCCGCGAACGCCCTCCGTCGCTCCTACCTCCGTGGTGGCTAGGGCACCGACAGCGGTGGCGAGTCGGGCTGAGCGTTGGAGCGGCCAACCTGCGAGTTTGCCATAGAGCAAGCCCGCAGTGAATGCGTCCCCCGCTCCTGTCCCATCGATTGCGTTCACCGCAACACCATCGAGAAACTCTTGCCGCTCAGGATTCGAGACGAGACACCCTTTGGCGCCCATGGTGATCACCACCTCGGGAGTCCCGCGTGCATGGATCCATGCCGCTGCACGGCTTGGATCCTGCTCACCGGCTATCGCACGTGCCTCTGCAAGGCTCGGACAGAACAGGTCGAGTTTTGGCAGACAGGATCTAGCGCGGTCCCATTTGTCCGTGGGATCAAACACGACATCGAGACTGGTGTGGAGACCCCTGGCTTTAGCTTCGCCGAGAATCTGTGCCATAGGCGGTCCGTCGAGCGATGCCATCACCAGCGCTCCGCCGATGTGGAGTGCCTTCGCCGACAAGATTTGGGTCAGGTCGATCTCGGAGTCATTAAGAGTTGCATTGGCGCCTGGATTGTGGAGGAAGGTGCGCTCCCCGTCATCGTCGACCAGTACGACTGTTGTCGAGGTTGGTGTGTCGCCTCTGGTCACATTCGCGTGGTCAATGCCGCGTTGGTCCAAAACGCTCAGTAGGAATTCTCCAAATTGGTCCTTTCCCACTTTGCCGACGACGGCCGTTCGGAGACCGAATCTGGCCAGGATGCTCGCCGTGTTTAGGGCGCACCCGCCGGCTCGAAGAGCGATCTCTTCGACCATGTCAAGGCTTCCAGCGGATGGCATCCCGCGGAATGGGCGTACAACAACATCGGCGACGAGAATCCCGAGACATACGACGTCGACCGCCATGATCAGGACATGCGAATTTCGACGTCATCGGCTACCGGTCCGAGCAGGGTGTAGTCGGTTCTGGTTGTTTGAAGGATGGACCCTGGGACGAACTCTGAAACCGGTCCATGCGCGACCAAGCGCGCTATGAAGCGTTGCCATGACACCCCACCGCCGATGTAGCCATCGAGCCAGAAGCTTCTATGCCTGGCTCCGAGGATGTCGCGCGGTCCTATGGTGGCCGCTCTGGGCGGGACCCACGACCAGTCGCCTCCGAAGGAGTGCAGGGCGTTCTGCATGACTGTGATCGGGTGGAGTTCCACAATTCGGGACTCGGCCTCTTTGAAGGAATCGATGTCGCCCTCGAACTCGGCTCCAAGATGTGATTCCCAAAATGCGATGTGGCCGCACCAGCCAATCCCCCCATAGCAAACGTCAGCGCCGCCGATTGCCTCGATCTGGTCGCTGTAGGAGTTGATGTTCTTTCCCGTCGGGAAATGGATTTGGTTCTCGGGCGGTCGCAACTCGGGGTCGATGACACCGAAGAAGCCATCCCAAATTGCCTTCTGGAATGAGCCCGCCCAGGTGATCGGCGCCGTCTCACCCTCCTCATTGGCGTACTCGTCCATATTGAACGTGTGCACATGCTGTAACGACAGTCGGTGTTCGTTGATCAGCCTCGCCGCAATCTCGTACTGCGGCATCGGTCCGACGGGAAGGATCGCTACAAATTCCTCTCCCGAATCTCTGGCATCCCGGATACGGGTGACAAGGTCATCTGCGAAAGCGGCGTAGAAGTCATCGGCGGACTCGATGATTCCGATTCTGAAGTCGGGATTGGGATGTTGGGTTAGAGCCTCTCTGGAGATTCGGCGCGCCTCTTCGCAAGCGGCGGCGTCACGGAAGTCGATGAAGGCGGCCGGGTTGTAATCAAACTGATTATTCCTGAACAAGCTGGACTCCCTATGGAAGGATTCGGTGGGTCGTGGCCCGAGGGTGGACTGTCAGCGGAACGAAGCCTTCAGCAAACTCCACCCCACACTGAAACCCTCGGAACCGCGCCATCGTCTTCATCTTGTCGACCAAGTCGAAGTCATCGTGGTGTTTCAGCCATTCGATCTGGCTCTGGTGAGCTTCTAGCACCGTCACCTTCCTTTCCATCACCTCGGTGATGTCGACGAACTCGGTGGGCTGAAAGCCCAGTCCTGACTCGGTCTCCATATAGAAGACGGGAGGTACCAGTGAGTGCGATGAATGCTCTGTCTCGAATGACGGGACCGAAGCGAAGAAACTGCAGTCAAAAACGAGTTTGGAAACCTCGTTGTGGTCGGCCATGTAGTCATTGAAATGATGGGTGATCATCACGTCGGGCCTCACCTCTCGAATCAGGTCAACGACCAATCGCCTTTGTTCGGGGTCGGAGGCACTCACTTCACAGTCGGGAAGGTTTAAGGTCTTATGGACCGCGCCGGCATTCTCTGCTGCTCGACGTGCCTCATCTCTCCGAACGGCGGCAACCCCCTCGCGATCGTGGTCATAGCTTCCTTTGTCTCCACTGGTCACGTGACACATCACCACCTCGTGTCCTTGCTGGACGAAACGTATGAGAGTTCCCCCGCATGCGCTCTCCAAATCGTCAGGATGTGCACCGATTCCAAGGACTTTCATGAGAAGGCTTGACAGTAGTTAGTAAGCCTTTCTATCATTTCGCCGGTCCGGGCGCAACCCGGCAAGAAACCGAGACTCAGATTTCGCATAGAAGGCAATCTAGAAAAGACAGGAGAGAACGGTGACCTACCAGAGGGACCAGCTTCCGTCACAGCCGACGACTATCAACCGGAGAGATTTCCTAAAAAAGGTGAGCGCCGGGGCGATCTTCCTTCCCGGTGTGGCGAGCTTCCTCGCCGCTTGTACCGACGACCAGACCGCCGGAACCACGGTTGGTACCGCTACCACTACCACAGGTGCACCGGGCACCACCACTACAACCGCTCCCGGGGATACCGGGATCACAGGATTGTTGCGCGTAGCCAACCCGGGCGAGCCCAACTTCATCGATCCGGCCAACGCGCTCGAAGTCACCGAGTTCGCCATCATCAGGAACGTCTACGACGGTTTGCTGCTCTGGAACGCTGACTACACCGAACTCGTGCCGGGTCTGGCACTCTCTTGGGAGTCAAACGATGAAGCCACGGAGTGGGTGTTCAACCTCCGAGAGGGGGTGAGCTTCCACGATGGGACGACATTTGATTCATCAGTGGCACGCAAGACGATCGAGTACTACCTGGACAAGGAGTGGGGCTTTGTTGCAGCCGGTCTGCAAGAGGTAGACGACTCTGACCCCGCTGTATTGAGAGTGTTGTTCTCAGACGCCTCCCCCGACTTCGCCCGCAACCAAGCAGCTGTGATGTACATGATGTCACCGATGCTCATCGACGAGGATGCCGCCGGCGAGCGCGCCGTAGGTACGGGACCGTTCCGTTTCGCGGCCTGGAATCCGGGAGAATCGGTTGTACTTGAAGCGAATGAGGACTACTGGGGTGAGGGGCCGTTCCTCGAGACTGTGGAATTGCGGAACATCGCGGATCAGACTGCCGCGATCACGGCTCTCCGTGCTGGCGACATCGACCTCGTTCTGAAGGTTCCCCCGAGACAGGTGGCCGAATTCCGTCAGGACGCCAACTTTGGTGTCAGTACTACAAATAGCTGGACCGAAGGGCATCTCCTCTTCCGAACAGACCAGACCCCCACCGATGATGTCCTTGTCCGCCAAGCCATTGCCTACGCCATCGATCGTGAATCTATCGTGGAAAACGTCCTTCTCGGAGAGGCCGTCGTGGCGAACACACCCTTGCCCCCGGGAACGTACGGCGCGGTCGACCCCCCAACCGGATACACCCACGATCCAGATATGGCGCGAAAGCTCCTTTCCGACGCCGGCCTCGACGGCCTCGAGTTGCGGATGTCAGTTTTCGCCGCTATCCGGGTCCTGGGCGAAGAAGTCTCTCAGGCTATCGTCGGCCAGCTTGCCGAGGCGGGTATCAATGTGGCTCTAGACATCCAGGAAGCGGGCGTGGCAGTGACCGATCTGATCGCAGACGAACCCGAACATCAACTGTTCCACGTCGAGTACGGGTATGACACCGGAGGACCGCTCCACTTCACCCTCGGAAGCGCTCTCGGCCACCCCCGATACGACGGCGAGGAGCTCAATAGCCTGATACAGCAAGTGTCGACGACTCCCGACGGACCAGATCGCATGCAAGCCCTGGCCGAGGCACAAGACGTCTTCATGAGGGAGCTTCCACATCTACCTCTCTACCATCTAAACCTGAGTGACGTGTTCCGCGCCGACCTCGAGGGTTACACGGTTCCCAAAGACGGATATCAGCCAGTGCTCAAGAGGGCGTCGTTCCGCAGTTAGACACCCGTCATCCCTGCAATACTGAGAGCCGGGGCAACACCGCTGAAATGCTTCGCCTCAGTCCGATGCAACCAAGCAAGTCGTGACCAAGTCCGACATCGATAGGACCGTGGCGCCCAAACGAGCCGGCCCAGGCATGCGTGTGCTCAAGGCCATAACAGCCCCGAGCGCTCGTTATCTCGGCGTGAGGCTGCTCCAGGGTCTCGCGGTTCTCTTTGGCGCAGTCGTGATCAGCTTCTTGCTGATCCACATCACTGGAAACCCGGCCGAGGTTTTGGTTGGGGGCCGTTTCACCGGCGAGCAAGTCCAGCAGCTCAATGAGAGGCTGGGCTACAACCGGCCGCTCCTAACTCAATTCCTGGACTACATGGGAGGTGTCTTACAAGGCGACTTCGGTGACTCCTTTCGCTTCCAGGAACCAGCGATTCGATCCGTGTTGCGGGCTCTGCCGGACACCCTCATTCTGGTTGCCGGTGCCATTGGCCTGGCGTCTGTGATCACGCTGCCGCTGGCGATCATCAGCGTATTGAAACGCGAGACCTTTATCGACCGGTTGTTACGTCGGGGGATGATCATCGGCCAAGGAATCCCGGAATTCTGGCTTGGGCTGCTCTTGGTCCTCTTCTTCGCCGTTCAGCTTGGTGTGTTGCCGAGCATCGGGAATTCCGGCTTCAACTCGGCGATTCTTCCCGTGGTCACACTTGCGGTCCCGCTCGTCTCAATCCTTGGCCGCCTCCTGCGCGCCGATCTGCTCGACATCATGACCTCTGACTTTGTAACCGCCCTTCGAGCAAAAGGACTCACCGAGTTTGAGATTCTCACCCGTCACGGAATACGAAATGCCTTTGGCCCATTCATCACATTTCTGGCGCTGCAGCTCGGCTGGCTGGTTGGAGGCACCATCGTGGTCGAGGCTGTCTTCGTCTGGCCCGGTATCGGGACCTTGGCGCTGGGTGCGGTTGAGACCAGAGATCTTCCTGTACTCCAATCGATCGTCGTCGTAGTTGCTTTCGGCTACGTGGCATTGAACCTTGCAGTCGATCTCATCATGCTCGGGATAGATCCGAGGATTCGTCTGGGACGCACGAAGTGAGCAAACTGCGGGATCAGACCTCAATCTCGGTACGCTCCAATCCTTCACTTCGGTTTGGGCTGAGCCTCCTCGTTTCTCTAGTCATATTCAGCATCCTGGCTTGGCTCTTCCTCGAGGATCCGAACCGCCAGAATTTGGAGAACGCTTACGCTCCCCCGGGGTCATTGCCCCATCTCTTCGGCACTGACGCCCTGGGCAGAGATGTGCTGGCGTGGTCCGCTGCAGGGATTCGCTCTGCCCTCACTGTCAGCGTGAGCGTGGCCATCCTGTCCGCTCTCATCGGGCTCCTCGTCGGACTGGTGGCCGGTTACTTCGGGGGCACCACCGATGCTGTCTTGATGAGACTCGTGGACCTCGAGCTCGCCATTCCACCGCTCCTCTTGTTCATAGCGGCGTCAGTCGCCTTCGGTGGAGGGATGATCAACCTGATCCTCCTGCTCAGCGTTGTGAGTTGGGTAACTTACGCCCGGGTGGTTCGTACGCGGATTCTGGTCGAGAGAGAACGATCCTATGTCGCTGCTGCTCGACTCGCTGGAGCACGGATCCCCCATCTCCTTTTCGTCCAACTCCTACCTTCAGCGGCCACCCTCGTCTTCGTTCTGATATCTTTGCAGGCCGGACTCGTTTTGTTGTGGGAGTCAGGGCTCAGTTTTCTGGGCCTCGGGCTCCAACCTCCGACGATCAGCCTCGGTTTTATCGTTGCCGCGGGTCGAAGCGATCTCGTCGAGGCGTGGTGGATAGTCACCTTCCCCGGACTCGTGATCGTCGCGCTCGTCCTGGCGTTCAATCTCATCGGGGACGGCTTGCGGGACGCCTTCAACCTCGACGTGACATTGCTGGATCGATGACCGAGTCTCCTGTCTTGCGCGTCCATCGTCTGAACGTGACGGCCCAAAGGCCTTCAGGATCTATAAAGGTGGTGGAGGATGTCGACCTTGTTCTAGGTCAGACAGAGGTCATGGGCTTGGTTGGTGAGACCGGTGCCGGAAAAACACTCACGATCCGTGCGTTTCTCCAGCTGCTCCCTCCCGGCCTTCAGGTCTCGGGTAGGCTCGACATCGGAGACAAGACGATCGATCTGGGACAACCAGGTGCCGCGGGACACATCCGTGGAAGAGATATAGGCCTCATTCTCCAAGATCCCGTCGGCATGTTCGACCCCCTCATACGTGTCGGGCCCCAACTTTTTGAAGGCGTACTCCGCCACGATCTCCTGAACAATGAAGAGGCCAGGCGTCGGGCAATAGATCTTCTGACATCCATGGGCTTCACAGACCCCGAGGCAGTACTCCATCTCTACCCCCATCAGCTCAGCGGAGGGATGAGTCAAAGGATCGGAATCGCTATGGCCCTGATGCCAAATCCCTTGGTACTGGTTGCCGACGAACCCACCTCGGCTTTAGACGCACATCTCAGACTCGAAGTCCTGGAATTGTTCAAACAGATAGCAAGAGAGCAAGGATTAGCGGTGGTTTTGGTCAGTCACGATCTCGGACTGGTCGGGCGATTCTGTGACTCGATCACCGTCATCTACGCCGGAAGAGTGGTGGAGCAGGGGCACACCGGAAGACTGCGGTCGCACCCGGAACATCCTTACACGACCGCCCTGCTTGCATGCTCGCCGACACTGGACACACCCCCAAGAGCTCCAGTCGCAGTCATCCCCGGTACCCCGCCAACACCCGGAGCATGGCCACCGGCATGTGTCTTCGAGCCGAGATGCCCTCTCGCCTTCGATCGGTGTCGCGTCGAGCGTCCAGCCCTCAGAGCCGACGGCGGACACGCAGCTGCCTGTCACCTCGCCTTCGACGAGAGACTATGAACGAACCACTGCCATCCGACATCCTGCTCGAGGTACGGGATGTGTCCCACACATTTCAGCACCGCGGGGTACGGCGCCCGGCGCTGAAGAATGTGAGTTTCGACCTCCCGGCAAAGCGGACCTTGGCAATCGTCGGTGAGAGCGGTGCCGGCAAAACCACCCTGGCCAGGATCGTGGCGGGACTTGAGCAACCAACAAACGGATCGGTGTCCATAGAAGGTGAGAGACCAAGGCTTACCGCGGGCCGGCCATCTCCGGCCCAGATGGTCTTTCAGGACCCAGGAGATGCTCTCAACTCCTTTCTTCCAGTCGGGCGGAGCGTGGCCGCACCACTCAGACAGCTCAACAGGTCAAGAAGGCGAGAAAGAACATCGGAGCTGCTTCGTAGTGTCGGGCTTGATCCGACCCGCGCCAACGAACGCCCCGGATCGTTCAGTGGAGGCCAGCAACAACGCATCGTCGTCGCCCGAGCCCTCGCAGCGTCACCAAAGCTTCTGGTATGCGACGAGCCAACCTCGGCACTCGACGTGTCCGTGCAGGGTCAGGTCCTGAACCTGTTGCTGGAACTCCAGGATTCACTTGGATTCTCCGTCTTGCTCGTCACCCACGACCTGGCAGTGGTCAGAGTGCTCGCCGACGAAGTGATCGTCCTTCGCCACGGCGTCGTCTTGGAACACGCAACCGCCGACGACTTCTTCGCCAACCCAACCCATCCCTACTCCAGAACGCTCGTCAAGGAGGCAGATCACACCGGTCATCACAGGATCTGAAGAAACCGACATGGAGACGACAATGAACCACCGAGATCTAGCTAGCCGCCATCGAGCCATCATGCCCGACTGGGTGCACCTCTACTACCAGCAGCCGATTGCCCTCGTGCGAGGTGAAGGACGTCGGGTTTGGGACGCCGAAGGCAACGAATACCTCGACTTCTACGGCGGGGTGCTCACCACAATGAGCGGCCACAACCTCCCCGAGGTCGTAGAAGCCATCCAGGAGCAAGCCGCCAAGATTCTGCACTCCTCAACCCTCTATCTGATTCAGAGTCAGATAGAGCTGGCGGAACGAATCGGCGAGCTCTCGGGTATTCCCAACGCCAGGGTCTTCTTTACCAACTCGGGCAGTGAAGCCACAGATACCGCCCTACTGCTCGCCACAGCGTTTCGACGCTCTAACCAGATCATCGCTCTGAGACACAGCTACCACGGGAGATCTCTGCCTGCCATCGCGATCACTGGAATCGGGCCTTGGTCACCGTCAAGTCTGTCACCGTTCCAAGTCACCTACGTCCAAGGGGGTTACAAGCTGCGTAGCCCCTTCAAGCATCTCCCCGACGACCAATTCATCGCGGCATGCGTCGCTGATCTCACCGAAGTGTTGGACGTGGCCACCGCGGGTGACGTCGCCTGCATGATCGCCGAGCCGATACAAGGGGTCGGCGGCTTCATAACCCCACCGGACGGCTTCTTTGGTGCCATAAAACAGGTTCTCGACGAGCACGGCATTCTCTTCATAGCCGACGAAGTACAAACCGGCTGGGGACGAACCGGAGAAAACTTCTGGGGAATCCAGGCCCACGATGTTACGCCCGACATACTCACTTTCGCCAAAGGCATCGGAAACGGCCTCGCCATCGGCGGCCTCGTGGCCAGAGAGGAGATCATTAACTGTCTCACCGCCAATTCAATCTCGACCTTCGGAGGCAACCCGCTCGCAACAGCCGGTGCGCTGGCCAATCTCACATACCTACTAGACAACGATCTCCAAACAAACGCCCTCAAAGTCGGCAACCAACTGATGACCGGACTACGACAAATCGGTGACCATTCCCCCTCTATTGCCGAAGTCCGGGGCAAGGGCCTCATGATCGGGATCGAGCTCGTCAAGCCCGGCGGAAGGGAACCTGCACCAGAAGAGACCAGCCAGGTTATGGAAGAGACCAAAGAGCGCGGCCTTCTCATCGGCCGGGGCGGTCTCGCCAGCAACGTACTGCGTGTTGCTCCTCCACTCACGGTCACACCCGAAGAGGTAACCGAAGCACTTGGGATTCTCTCCCAATCATTTGACGCGTTGGAACACGCATGATCGAACATAGTGTCAATACCGAGCCGACTGACCATCAGCAGTACTCAGAAAAAGCTCCGGCGGATCGCGCCAGTTCTGACTCCCCTTGGAAACCGGATCAAGGGCTGGATGACTCGACTAGCGCTACCAAACGCGCACTCCCTACCCAAAAAGTTGAGCCCGGAACCCGACGACCATCCGGGAGGAGCCTCTCAGGGTGAAAGTTCGAATTCAACCCCTGGGAGCGTGACCTCACCCTCGAGACAGTGGTCCATACTCTGGTCGTATCCATTCTCGATGAGCTGGCGTGCCCAGATAGTCCGCAGGCACAGGCGAGATCGACGCTTCTCAGCTCGACGAGCAGGCCGCATTCAGAGTGTGTGCACTCTGGGAACGCGGGGAAGGACCTTTTCAACCTTTGGGCAGCTCTCACGCTCGGAGAAGGCACCCCCGAGATCATCGCCACTGTCGTCAACAACTCCTGCGAAAGGATGGACTCGACCCGGCGAAGCTGACGGACATCCCTCATGACCGTTCCAAAGCGGAGAGGTTCGAGGCAGAACCGAGTTCGACGACGAGACGGCGACGGCTGCTGCTCTCAAGACCGCCGCACTGGGGAAGCATTGTCCAGCAACAGCACTCGAGTGTGCTGTGCCCCGTTCTAGCCCGTATCTGATTGAGTTGTCTGCCGAGGAGCGCCGGGTGTTGGAGGAGCGTGCCCCCGCTACAAGGACCTCGCAGGAGGGGAGTCGCGCCGGGGGCACGGGCACCCGCCCATAATGTGCGGCCCGGGTGCCAATCAGCCCATAGGCGAGCCGCCCTAACCTGCAATCGCTAGCAGATCGAATGATCTTCATGGTGATGACCTTGGTCGTGTTCATCGGCTACGCATACGCGAGCGCTGCTCTCCGAGAGAGGCTGCTAGGAGCACCGCGTGTGCTCCGTGGGGTGCAGCGATCACTGGGCACGCTCATGGTCGGATTCGCATCCCGCCTCGCATTCGTCGACAGATGAGACCGGTGTTCACCTACCACCAAGCAGTAGCCGACAGCTATCCGACGATCCGCGCCGGCGTGATCAACGCCACCGGCCTTGCCAACGGTCCCAGTCCACCAGAGTTGATCGAGGAGTACCGGGTAGAGAAACAGGCTGCTGTCCGGCGTCTCGAGGAGACGCCCATCGCAGAGATCGCGTCGATCGCTGCGTGGCGGCGGGCCTTCACCGCGTTCGGTGTCAAGCCGACTCAACATCGAGTCGCCGCCGAATCCCTACTACGACGGCTCCACAAAACCGGCGACATTCCGAACATCAGCACACTGGTCGACATCGGGAACCTGGTCTCGATTCGATACGCCCTGCCCGTCGCCATCTTCGACCAGGCGACCGTGACCGGCTCTACGACAGTTCGATTCGCTGTCGGCAACGAGTCCTTCACCGACCTCGGCTCAACCGATGTCGTTCCTCCCGAACCGGGCGAGGTCATCTTCGTCGACGATGACGACATCGTCAGCGCCCGACGCTGGTGCTGGCGGCAAAGCTCCCAAAGCGCCACCAGCCCCGACACCGTCCATGCCCTCATCACCGTCGAAGGCCTCCACGAGACCGCCGGTCGCGACGTCGAGTCAGCCCTCGCCGATCTTCAATCGCTACTCAACGTTTACCAACCACAGTGCCAAACCTCATCACAGTTCATGTCGGCAACCAACCGCACCGCAGCATTCGGTCGCTAGCCCACATCGACAAGCCGAGGTTGCGGCGCCGCAAGCTGACGTGATGCAAGGGGGAAGGCCGGTCTCTGGGGTTGAGGTCCTCGGTTCCTCGTGAACCCGCTGACCATCCGGTCTGGGGTCGTGACTCTCGAATGGCCCGCGCCTCGACCTCGGATGGCGTTGGCTGAAGGCAGGTTTGCTCTCCTCGAAGAGGCATTGCCGGTTCCACTCAAAAGTCACATGGCCACCAACGAGGTGGCGGCAATGGGTCGGGACGATTATCGGTCTCGATCCACACAAGGCAACGCCGCCCGGGAGGTGTGGAGGTTGTCCCGGACCAACTGGCACGTGTGAGTTTGCGTGCCGGTCTGAGGTGGACGAACCTCGGAAAGCGAGTCTGGCGTCGACGCCGGTGAGAGGGGGCGGCACACAGGCTGGCCGTCCCCGAACTCTTCGGGCGTAGGGTGGGTGGATGCTCGTGGGTCTCGTTGCCAATCCCACGTCGTCCAAGGACATCCGGCGTCTGACAACGCTGGCCCGGGTGATCGACATCGAGGAGAAGGCGAACCTGGTGGCTCGGCTTCTGGTGGGGCTTGCCACCGAGAAGAAGATCGAGGTGACGGCTTTGGATGATCGGGCCGGGCTGGTCCGACGAGCTGTCGCCTTGGCCGGTGGCAGTGGACCCCCGGTCGACTACTTGCCCCTGGATGTGGAAGGCACCGAGTCCGACACTCGCCGCGCCGCCTCGGCCCTTGCGGAGATGGGCGCCACTGCGCTGGTGACGGTGGGAGGCGACGGGACGGTGCGGGCAGCGGCGGAAGGTTGGCGGAGCGTACCGCTGGTCCCGATCGGAGCTGGTACCAACAACGCCTTCGCTCTCACCGAGGAGCCCACTGTGGTCGGGCTGGCTGTTGCTCTGGCCGTCACTAGAGGATCTGGTGCGTTCACTCCCACCACCGCAGTGGAGGTCGAGACCACCGAGGGCTGGGCCCTGGCTGTCATCGATGCGGTCGTGGTGCGGAGCCGCTGGGTGGGAGCGGGTGCGATTTGGGAGCCGGCCGAACTGGTGGAGGGAGTGGTCACATCTTCGCGGCGCACCGCGGTGGGAATTGCCTCGGTCAGCGCTTGCTTCGGGCCGCTCGAGCCCGGCCATGCCCGTCACCTCCTCTTCGGTGGTGGCCGGTCGGTCCGGGCCGTGTTCGGGCCGGGTCTCGTCCTCGACATCCCGGTCGAAGGCCATGAGGACCTGCCCTTGGGCGCCGAAGTGTCCCTGGTCGAGGGGGCGGGCATGGTCGCTCTCGACGGCGAGCGTCGTCTCCCCTCCGAGGACGGTGTAGTCCGGGTCGTGGAAGGGCCGCTCGTCATCGATCTTGAGAAGGCATTCAGGGTCTTTGGACCCTTCTCCGCCGGTCGCAGCGAGGGGTAGGCTCCGAAAGTCAGAGGCGGTCACCTAGTTCGGGCGACAGGCCCGGAGAAAGGAGGGTCCATCGTGGACATTCCCAGGGAACACCTGGTCGACATGTATGAGACGATGGTGAAGATCCGCCGGTTCGAGGAGCGCATCAGGGAGTTCTACCTGGCCGACAAGCTTCCCGCGTTCGACATCGCCGCCGGTCTCATTCCCGGTGAAATGCATCTCGCCGCCGGCCAGGAGCCGGTGGCAGTGGGGATGCGTCCTCACCTGAAGCAGGGTGACGCCATAACCGCCACCCACAGGCCCCACCACGTCGCCATCGCCCAAGGGGTGGACCTGAAGAAGATGGCTGCCGAGATCTTCGGGCGCGACACGGGGCTGGGACACGGGAAGGGTGGCCACATGCACCTCTATTCCGTGGAGCCCAACTTCGGGTGCTCGGGGATCATTGGTGAGGGCATACCGGTGGCGGTGGGAGCCGCCATGGCGTTCCGTCACAAAGGGACCGACAATGTCGCCCTCTCCTTCTTCGGAGAAGGAGCGGCCAACCAGGGCTCGTTCCACGAGTCGCTCAACCTGGCGGCGCTGTGGAATCTGCCGGTGGTGTTCGTGTGTGAGGACAACGCATACGCCATCTCGGTGCCGAAGACGGCTTCGACGGCCATCGCCGACAACAGCGATCGGGCCGCTGCCTACGGCATCCCCGGGGTACTGGTCTCCAGCAACGACCCGGTGGCTGTTTATGAGGTGCTGGGTGAGGCCATCGCCCGGGCCCGCCGGGGTGAAGGGCCCAGCCTGATCGAGATCAAGACCGACCGGCTGTGGGGTCATTTCGAAGGTGACGCCGACGCCTATCGCACCGACGAGTTCAAGACGGAGATGATGGGGCGTGATCCACTGAGCACGTACGCCAAGCGGCTGACCGACGAGGGGATCCTCAACGAGTCGGACATCGCCTCGATCCAGCAGGCCATGTACGACGAGGTGGATGAGGCGCTCCAGTTCGCGCAGGACAGCCCCTACCCGGAGCCGGAATCCGCATTGGAGCACGTCTTCGCAGAGAGGACGGTGAAACTGTGACAGTCAAATCCGAGCGAAAGCTGACCACCCAGAAGGCAATCGCCGAGGCGATCGCCACCGAGATGAGAGCCGACGACTCGGTGTTCGTGATGGGCGAGGACATCGGCACCTACGGAGGCATCTTCGGTGCCACCGAAGGTCTCCTCGACGAGTTCGGCCGGGAAAGGGTCATCGACACCCCGATCTCAGAGACCGGGTTCATTGGAGCCGCGATCGGAGCGGCCGTCAACGGGATGCGTCCGATCGTGGAGTTGATGTTCGTCGACTTCTTCGGTGTCTGTATGGACCAGATCTACAACAACATGGCCAAGATCCACTACTTCAGTGGTGGGAACATCAAGGTCCCCGTGGTCTTGACCACCGCCGTCGGCGGCGGCTACTCGGATGCCGGCCAGCACTCCCAGACCCTGTGGGGGACCTTCGCCCACATGCCGGGGATGAAGGTGGTGATCCCCTCCAATCCCTATGACGCCAAGGGTCTGATGATCGCGGCGATCCGCGACGACAATCCGGTGGTCTACATGTTCCACAAGGGCGTGCTGGGCTTGGGCTGGATGACCAACAACCCGAGAGCGACCGGAGTGGTTCCCGAGGAGCCCTACGAGGT
>Ga0214472_10002529_pt1 | contig 19621 bp, 12 predicted proteins | sample RVTome_6_FD_207662 | JGI IMG/M metagenome (GOLD analysis project Ga0214472, IMG submission 207662) | Soil microbial communities from uranium-contaminated site in the Upper Colorado River Basin, Wyoming, United States - RVT140D175 | ecosystem: Environmental > Terrestrial > Soil > Contaminated >...
GTCACGAGGACGTCGCGAGGGACGGTGATCGTGTTCGAGTCCGTGAACGCCGGGTCGCCGGGCGGGATCGCGAAGGTCCGGTTGACGATGCCATAGACCTGCAGCTCGTGCTTGGGCGGCTGCTTCGCGAACTTGACCGCGAGCTTCGTCCTGTCGCTCGTGGCCTTGCCGTTCGGCGTGTAGTGGAGCTGGAACATCAGCGCCGCGCCCTTGGGCAGGCGCTTGGCCTGTCCGTCGGCGAACTTGACGCTGTCGGTGCCGGGGACGTAGCCCATGAAAAAGCCGGTGCTCTCGTCGAGATTGAAGAGGGACTTGCCGTTGATGCGGTTGTTCTCGATCACGAACACGAGCACGTGGTGCACGACCGCGCGGTCCGTCGGCTGGATCTCCATTGATTCGATCCACTTGTCCTCGGCGAAGTCGGTGTCCACTCGCAGGTGGATGTAAGCCATTTGCCCGGTCGCCTTGACGGGGACCTCTCGCGGGATCTCGAACACGGCGTCGGGCTCGCCGATCGCCCACTTGCTGTGGAACTTGAGCGGAGCGGGGGCGAGCTTGGGGTCGCCTTCGGGGCAGCCGGCGGCGATCCACGCGACGAGGTCCGCCTTGTCCTGCTTGGTGAGGGTCCGGTCGTTCTGCCATGGGCCGTGGCCTTCGGCGGCGTACCAGGGCGGCATGGTGCCGTTCTCGACGACCTGCTTGATCATTGCCTTGAAGTTTTCTGCGTTCTTGTAAGAGTCGAGCGCGAAGGGCGCGACGCCGCCGTCGCGGTGACAGGTGACGCAGTTGCGCTGGAGGATGCGCGAGGCCTGGCCGTGGTAGGTGACTGCGGTCTCCATCGCCTTGGCTTCGAACGCGAGCGCGCAGCCCGGGGCGGTGGTGGCCTCAACTCTTGGCCTGTCGCCGGTGAGCGTGCTCTCGATCGCGTCAATGAGGAACGTGTTCTTGGGCGCGTCGTTCTGGTAGCCGAGTCCATACTGGTCGTCCACCGCGCCGCGGTAGACGAGGGTGTGCCGGGAGTCGAGGAGGAAGACCTCTGTGGTGGTCTTCGCACCAAGCGCCGCGGCGACCTTGCCCTCGGTGTCCCAGATGTATGGGCCGTCGAAGCCGTGGTCGCGGACGTCCTGCTCGATTGCAGCCCTCTCGTCGGCCTTGCTCGTGTTGACGAAGACGAACTCGACGCCTTGCGCGCGGTACTCGTCCTCGAGAGCGGCGAGGGTCGGGGCGTAGCGCTTAGTGAGGGGGCAGGTGGTGTCGGTGAGGGCGACGACGGTGGCTTTGGCTCTGTCGGGTGCGCCGAGCTCGAAGTCCTTGCCGGTGATCGTGTGGCCCTCGATGCCGGTGACGAGGCGGCCGAGCCCGTCGGCTCTTGTCGGCTCCGGGGCGACCTTGACCTGTCCGCCTTGGACCGCTAACGCGGCAATACAGACTGCGCCTGCAGAGAGCGCCAAAAGAGCCTTGAATGTTCCCACACGCACCATTGCGATCCTCAATACTCAGTTTACACGGAGCAGGGACGGGTTGGTTTCACGTTGGTTCGGACGGCGCGGACGTTTGGCGATGAGGGCTTTGTTCGGGTTGGTTCGGGGTGGCTTGGATTGGTTCGGATCAAATTCGAACCTGCCAGACCTATACAGGACGATGTGTCAGACCAGTCGTCCGGGAGGCCGACCCTCCATAGTCGACCATCCATTGATGACCCTGCATAATCGTGGGCATGGTGACAGAAGGACGCGCGTGCATGTTGGAGGCTCCGGGGGAGGCGGCGGTGGTGCGGGACGTGGTGGTGGACCCGCCGGGCCCGGGCGAGGTCTTGGTCCGAATCGTGGCGAGCGGCGTGTGCCACACCGACCTGACCGTGAAGAACTTGAACGGCAGCGGAATGAGCTTTCCGATCGTGCTGGGGCACGAGGGAGCCGGGCATATCGAGGCGCTGGGCGAGGGCGTGAAGGGCCTGGAGGTCGGCGACCCGGTCGTGATCGCGTACCGCGCGCCTTGCGAACAGTGCCCGGCGTGCAGGCGCGGCGACCCACGGCACTGCTACATGGCCCTGCGGCCGGGCCAGCGGATCAAGCGCAAGAGCGACGGCGCGGTGTGCTCGCAGGTTCTGCGCTGCGGGACGTTCGCGACGCACACCGTGGTGCACAGCAAGGCGGCGATCAAGATGCCTGTTGAGATGCCTCTCGACAAGGCGTGCCTGATCGCGTGCGGCGTGATCACCGGCGTCGGCGCGACGATGAACACGACGCCGGTGTTCGCGGGGTCGCGGGTGGCGGTGATCGGTTGCGGCGGCGTGGGGCTGAGCGTGATCCAGGGCGCGCGGCTTGCTCACGCGAAAATGATCATCGGTGTGGACACGAACCCGGTGAAGCTCGAATGGGCGCGCAACTTTGGTGCGACGCACACGGTGGACGCGAGCAAGGCCGACGCCGTCGCGGAGGTGCGCAAGCTGACCGACGACGGGTGGGACGGCGGCGTGGAGTTCGCTTTTGAAGCGACCGGTGTTCCGGCGTGCACGGAGCAGGCGGTCAAGATGCTTTCGTACGGCGGGCGCGCAACGACGATCGGGTTCCCCGCCGAGACGGACACCGTCCACCTGAACCTCGGCGACTTTGCGACGGGCGTGTACTGGAACAAAGCGGGTCTGAACGTGTGCCACTGTGGCGACGCGCTGCCGTCGCACGACTTTCCGCTGATGGCGCAGCTGTATCTGGATGGCAAGCTGAACCTCGACTCGATGGTGACGCGAAAGATCGGTCTGGACGACGTGGAGGCCGCGTTCCATGAGATGGAAACTGGGAACGTGATCCGGTCGGTGATCGTGCTTTAGGTCACTCGACCCTGAGGACTTGCAGGCCGGCTTTCGTGCGAACGGCGACGCGACCCGGGCCGAGGATGCCCAACATTTCCGTCGGTGGTTCTCCGTTCGGCCACATAGCGTGCCAGGCTGGCTTCCCGGTGCGGTCGACCGCAACGATCCCCTTTTCGAGAGCGATCAGTACAAGCTCACCATCGTACACCGCACCGAAGTAGTCGTCTCGTGGAAGACCGAACGTCATCATCGCGTGGCTCTTACCTTCCGGTGAGTGGTACGAGCAGATCCAGGTGTCCTCGTCGAGATCCAGGGTGACGAACGTGCCGTCGGGAGCTTCGAGCAGCGCGCCGCCAAGCCAGGCTTCGTCGTGACGTCTGCCAATGTTCGCCACGACATTGTTTTCTCCGTCGACGAGCAATGTGCCGTGCCAGCGCGTGTTTTCGCCGCGGGCCTTTGCGAGGAAGTGGTGCGGCTCCTCGAAATCGTCGATCGGTTGCGACGGTCTCACGCCAAGCCTTCGCCCTTCGGGCGAGTACTCGATGAATGCATCAAGGTCGAAACTGCGGACAAATACGTGACCTGCGTTGCTCACCTCGAACATTGCATTGGCGGGATAGTCGCGAAAGTCTCCTGGCGACGGTTTGCACTCTGTTACCATTCGGAACGCCTTGTCGTATGCGAAGACCGATCCGGTTGGGCCATCCGAGACGAAAATGCGGTCACGGCTGTTAGTTTTGGCGTCGTACACTTCGGACAATCCCGTCTCTGACCTTTGACGACCCAGCGATTGCACGATCTCTCCCTTCGAGTCAAGGCGGTGGATCGCATCTGTTCCGATCACCCAGAGCGAACCGTTCTCACCTTCAAGGGGGCCGAGCCAGACGTCGACCAACTTACCGTCCGGAAACTTTGGCGTGAACGCAACCTTCCTCTTGAAGTCTAGGCCCGTCACCACGAGCTCTTTGTCGTATGAGTAACCGTCAAGAACGAACCCCCCTTCGACCAGGTTTAATTCGGTCACGTATGCGGGTTCGACGCCCCACAACAATTCGAGGTCGTAACCTCGGAGAAACTTACCGGAGGCTGTTTCGTATACGTTGACTTTGTGAGAGATGTTGTTGAGGACGAAGATTTCACCTCCGCGCATCGCGACGTCCTCGGGCGCGAACAGCTCACCCGGTTCGTTTCTGTAGCCATTTTGAACTTTCTCCCACTTCTTTTCTCCTTGGAGATCAACTACCGTGAGGAAGTCTGCTTGACTGTAGCGTGAGGGAATCCTGCCGAGGATCGCGACGAGGCCGTGCTCAAAAGCTACACTGTCAATGTACTTGCCCGGCATTTCGGTGATCGCTTTCTGCGTTTGCGACTGCGCATCGACAAGCACGAGAGTGGCTGTATCGTTCTCGTAGTTCGTCAGTGCCACGGCGTATCGGCTCCCGCCCAAATGGCACGAGGCGAAGATCCCGCCCTCTTTCCACGAGCCGTCGATACGAGTGCGGCTGACGATACTTCCCGCCTTGTCGACCAGCAGCACATAGACAGAGCCTTCCTCATACTTGAGGAGAGCGAGCGACCCGTTAGGCCCAGGCATGAGTTCCACGCCGCCTGCTACGAGCGAGTCTGACGGGGCAAGGTCTAGCACCGCCTCGATTGCGAGAGACTTCACGGGAGACCCTGACCAATCAATGTAAGTCGTCTGGCGTTTCGGGACTAGGCTCTCTTCGAAGGGCCTTCGTCGTCGTTCGCGCACAACGCCATTCTTGACTTCATACTCTACCAATTCTGGCGGGACGACCCTTCTCAACATGAACGACTCGTGTCCCGTCGCAACGATCGATCCCGATGACCTCAGCCTGTCTATGACGTCCTGAACGTCGTCCGAGTCCGAGGGGTTGCTGAAGTCACTTGGCCAATTCTCTTTCCAAACGGACGCGAGCCGGTCATCCAAGACTACAAACGACGGTCCCAGCTTATTGGATGACAGGTTCTCGTACCACTGCCCAATCATGAGGCTGGTTCCAGGAATCGCCTCGAGTTGGAGCAGCCACCCCGCTTGGGCGAAAGACGGCTTCGTGTAGGGCAGCTCAACCTTCGTCACTGCAATTGCATCGAGATCGAGGAGCCATATGCCCTCCACTCCCTCTTCAGATGCTATGCCTTGAACGTCCAGGACAACGCTACGGTGGTGTTCGAAGGCACAGGTGTTTCCCACAATCGGGTAGGGCGGCGCATGGAAGTAGCCGCTCGCTTCCCTCTTGAACCTCTTCTCGGCGAGCACGTCTCCTCGCCGATCAATGATCGCGAGGACGAGGTCGCCATAAGAGTCGCGCCCGCCCCCGAATCCTTCGTATCCGGCTGTATAGCCGTATCCGGCAAAGGCGCCATCGTCGTTGATCCAGACTTCTTCGAAACTGTAGGGAAACTCTTTCTCCCACAGCACCGAACCCGACGCGCTCACGCGGTAAGTTCCTGGCCCGCCATGCCTAGGGGTCGATGGAATGACCTTGACCGAGTACTCCTTGGACGGTGAGACCGACTCCGCCAGTCGACTGTCATTGATCAGTGACTGGGCGTGGGGGGCTGTCGGAACCAGGATGCGGACTGGGGAGACAGGAGCGCAGCCCCCGAGCGCCAAGAGCGCCAAACAGAACCAGCGGTTAAATGTCAATCCAGACTCCTCAGTCTATATGACAATTGGGACAGCCCCAGGGTTCTGCGACTGCCGCGGAATTTGGCTAAATCAAGTCAACGTTCCCTAGTGGCGACCTTGTGCGGCGATGCACCGGGTCGAGGTCCTTTGCCCCCAGACGGAACTACAAAAGGGGCGAACTAGAGGCCGAGTTCCATGAGATGGAAACTGGGAACGTGATCCGGTCGGTGATCATTCTGTAGGCGGCAGGGTAACGTTTATGACTGTGGCCAAGCTTTCTCTCCTTCTTTCGTCGTGCTGCGTGACGCTGGTGGCGTGCACCTACTCCGGCGGCGGAAAGGCTGTGAAGGAACCAGGTGCGGACCCGAGCGTCGAGCCGATGCAGCGCGGGCAGAGCGTGAGCGCCGCGTACAACGCGAACTGCGCCAACTGCCACGGTCAGGGGGGCGAAGGCGGGGGTGGCGGGACGATGTCCCTGAACACTCGCGAGAAGTTTGGGCAGCAGTGGGACAGGCCGTTCTTCGACGCGATCAAGGGCGGCTTGCCCGACATGGGAATGGAAGCGTTCGCCGCCACGATGACGGACGAGATGATCTGGGGCCTCGTCGTGCACATCCGCGAGCTGCAGGCGAAGGCACTGCGCAGCGAGTTCGGTTCTCCGCGCGCGACGTCGGGCGTGTACACGTCGCAACGGCACAAGTTCCGGATGGAGGACGTGGTCGCGAGCGGGCTGCGCATACCGTGGTCGGTTGATTGGCTTTCTGACGGCAAGATGCTCGTGACCAACCGGCCTGGCGGGATGTACGTGTACGACAGAGGGCGCAAGATCGCCGAGGTCGAGGGGATGCCGGCTTCGACCGAGCTCGGACAGGGCGGGCTGATGGAGGTCGCGGTGCACCCGACGAACGGGTGGGTGTACCTTTCGCTCGCCGACCCGGCGAAGAGCGGGCGCGGCGCGCTGACGAAGATCGTGCGTGGCAAGGTCGTGGTGAGCGGTTCGAGCGCGCGCTGGACCGATCAGCAGACGATCTTTGAGGCGGACCAGAAGTATTACAGCGGCGCGAGCATTCACTTTGGCAGCAAGATCGTGTTCAAGGGCGAGCACGTTTACTTCTCAGTCGGCGAGCGCGGAACGAACATGCGCGTGCAACAGGAGAACGAGAGCCCATACGGGAAGATCATGCGCATGACGCTGGACGGCAAGGTGCCTTCCGACAATCCGATCAGCGGCAACCCGATGTGGTCCACGGGGCACCGCAACCAACAGGGCCTGACGTTCGACCTCGAGGGAAACCTTTGGGACACGGAGCACGGGCCGCGCGGCGGCGACGAGGTCAACTTGATCCAAAAGGGCGGGAACTACGGTTGGCCGGTGCGCGCGTTCAGCATCAACTACAGCGGCGCGCCGTTCCGGACGCCCTGGAACAAGCCGGGCGAGAGCTACGTGCTGCCGGTGTTCCGGTGGCTGCCCTCGATCGGCGCGTCGGGCATGGACGTGGTCCGCGGCGACGCTTTCCCGCAGTGGCGCGGCGACCTGTTGGCCGCGGGGCTGGTCGGGCAGAACCTCGACCGGTTCCGGATGAAGGACGGCAAGATGGTCGAGCACGAGGAGCTGTTGCACGGGCACGGGCGCATCCGCGACATCGCGGTGCACAAGGACGGCACGGTTTACCTGGCGTTGAACGGGCCGGACAAAGTCGTGCGGCTCGTTCGCGCGGACTAGCCCTTGAGCTTTGCTGCGAGGAACTCGGGGACGCCGGAGTACTTGATGACGGCCGGCCCGCCGCGGTACTGGACGTGGCACTCGATTCCGAGCTTGTCCATCTGCTCCTTGAGCTTGATGCCAAGCCGTGCGTGGTGGACCCAGGTGTTTGCGTCGGTCGTCTCTGTGACGGGCGTGTCGGCGCCGCCGTACTGCAGGTAGACGGGCGCGTCGTCCTTCGTGAGGTGGGTGATCGGCGAGGCGTCGGTGATCAGCTTTCTCGCTTCTGGACTTTCGAGCCCTTCGGCGTTTCTGACGTTGAAAAGCAACGGGATCGCCGGGTGCATGACGAGGGACTTGACGCCGAACCACTCTTTGAACGTGTGCGGGTCGAGGGTCGGCTGGCCGTTCTGCGAGCCGGCGGCGACGAGCCGCGTTGACTCTCTCACGACGGGGTCGGTGGACTTGGGGTCTGCCATGTCGTCGTGGAACGCGAGCCACATGGAGATGCACGCGCCGGCGGAGCCGCCGTAGGACGCGACGCGCTTCTTGTCGAGGTTGTACTTGCCCGCGTTGGCGCGCAGGTATTGGACGGCGCGCGCGCAGTCGTTCATCTGCATCGGGTAGGGGCCCTGGTCTGTGAGGCGGTACTCGATGCTGGCGAAGGAGATGCCTTTGTTGAGGAAGAACTGGACCTGTTGCGCGCTGACCTGCTTGTAGCTGCCGCCACGGAACCCGCCGCCGTGGATGAAGAGGACGAGCGGGGTTTGCTCGTCTGAGCTGGCGATCCAGAGGTCAATTTTCTGCATCCGGTTTTCGCCGTAGCTGAGTGCGTGGGTGGGCGCAAGCTGGGCCGGTTGCTGGGCCGCGAGAGCGGCGACGATGACGAGCGCGGCGGTCATGGGAGCAACGACGATCCTGCGGCTCTAGGGTTCAGGTGTGCCAATCTGGAAAATTTGCCAGAACGCCTGCCACGGCAATCCGGCCCGACCCGTAGATTGGGTTCACCATGATCGGAGCCCTCGTCATTCTTTCCCTGGCGGTCCAGGAGCCCCCGCGCCCGCCCGGCTCGTTCCTGGTCGACAAGTCGCTCACAGCGCAGGTCATGGCACTGGGCGTGTGGCACTTCGACTATCCTGGCCTGGACGAGCACAAGACCGATGAGGGGGACAAGGTCGACGTGCTGACACCGGATCGCCAGGCGCAAGTGCGCGCCGTGTGCGATTCGCTCCTGAAGTACGCACCGACCAAGATCTGCCTCGAGGCCCGCGACCAGGCGACGCTCGACAGGCTCTACGCGGAGTACCGGGACGGCAAGCACCGTGACTCGCGCAACGAGATCTTCCAGCTCGGTTGCCGGCTCGCCCTCGAGCTCGGGCACGAGAAGGTCTACGCGATCGACAGCGGGCAACTGAGCGCCGAACTGGCGACGGACGATCGCTTCAAGGCGTGGACCGAGGCGCTCTTCGCAAAGTCGAGGCGGGAGAAGCTCGGCACTGACCCGTACGTGGACAAGTACAGGGAGTGGTTCGAGTACGGCGACAAGCTGACCAAGGACCTCTCGGTCAGGGACAACCTCGCCTACATGAACAGCGACGAGGCGCTGCGCCTGTCTCACGGCATCTATCTGACGGACCTCAGCAGGGTCTCAAGCGACGCGGCGGCGGACGCGCTCTCGATCTGGTGGTACAACCGCAACCTCCGCATCTTCTCGCGCATCGGTCGCGTCAAGGAGGCGGGCGACCGGCTGCTTGTGATCATCGGCGCGGGCCACGTCCCGATCTTGAAGCACTGCTTCGAGTCGTCGCCTGAGTATCAGTGGGTGCCGGTCGCGAAGTTCTTGGACTAGACTTCGACATGGACTTCGTCTACTTGACGGAAGCTGAACGAACCGAGCGAGGAGGATTGGAAGGAGTGTTTACACAGTGGTACATCGTAATCGAGTAGCGTTTGCGCTGTCGCTGATCCTAGTGGAAGCAGGGGCCCATGCTAGTCCTGAGCCCATCGGTTCAAACCAAGATCGGCTGAGTGCTCAGCAATCGTCGGTAGTATCGAGGGTCTCCGAACACTTGAGTCGATCCTGGCCCGAACTTGAACTGTCGAAAACGTCTGAGAGTGACACGATAAAAAACGACTCGGGAATCCTTAGGCACCGTCGCGGACGCGCATCATTTACGTTCCACAGCCGAACCGGCCACTTCGAGACATTTGAAGTAGGCGCAGTGGTTTTGCGTGAGTTGCAGGAGTCGAGGCCCGACAGGTCCTTGCCACTCGAATCCTGTCTTGACGCTGCAGAAGCGTTCCTTGGCTCACTTCAAGCTCCAGTGGCGAGTTGGCGATTCGCTTCGACACGCGAAGGCGCAAGCAGCTTTGAGTTCGTGTTCGGGTCAGACGTTTTCGGTCGTCCAACACAAATGCAATCGTACGTGACGGTTGACAAGAAGCTGGGACTTGTGGTGCGCGCTACGGTCAGTCCTTGGCTTGAATTCGGGCACCAGGGAGGCGCTTCTGTTCTTGAGGAGCGAGTCCTGCAGGACAACGCCCTCAATGCCTACTCCCGACACGCCCCCTTCCGCAGTAGCCGCCTGGCCAGTAAGGGCCTCATACTTGGTTTGCCCTGGGCGGGGGAGTATCCCAAGGTCGTGACGAACTGGCTGCCGGAGCACGAGGATCTTCGGTCGCGATTCATTGCGATTCCCCTCTATCGTGTACGGGTCGTTGACGACAAAGCAGGATACACGCAGTGGATAGACGTGGATGCACGATCCGGTCGCGTGCTAAGCATCTATCTGACAGGGCACCTTGATGCGACGGAGTCGCCCAATCTTGGTCCAATTCCCAGCTCGCTAGAGGTAGCTGCATTGTGCGGCGGACTCAAGTTCGCGATACTCGACACTGAGAAGACGGTCGAGCAACAACCTCAAGGAGACGACTTGGCGGTCATCAACGGCCTGCGGGTATTGAACGGTGTTCTTGACGAATCCTCTTCGCTCTTCTGGCTCCGAGTCGGCAAAGCATGGCGAGCCTACGCCATCGCCTCGAGTACTCTTGAGCAACTTCGTTACGCTAAGGAGGCGCAGCGGATCCCGTACTTCAAGAGGCCAGTGTCTTAACCGGCCATTCAGACCTCGAACTTGATCCCTTGCGCCAGCGCGGGCCTCTCGGTGCCGAAGTAGGTCGTGCTGGTCTGTCGGCGCATGTAGGCCTTCCAGGAGTCGGAGCCGGACTCGCGCCCGCCTCCGGTCTCCTTTTCGCCGCCGAAGGCGCCGCCGATCTCCGCGCCGCTGGTCCCGATGTTCACGTTCGCGATGCCGCAGTCGCTGTGTCGCTTGAAGTACTCGGCCTCGCGGACGTCGGTCGTCATGATCGCGCTGCTGAGGCCCTGTGGCACGGCGTTGTGGATCTGCATCGCCTCTTCGATCGTCGCGTACGGGATGACGTAGGTCAGCGGCGCGAAGGTCTCGGCGTGGACGTTCTCTGTCTGCTTCGGCATTTTGGCGACGGCGGGGACGACGTAGTAGGCGTCCGGGTACTTGTCCGCGAGGACGCGTTCGCCGCCGAAGACCTCTGTCGCGTCCTTCTTGGTTGCGGCGATTGATGCTTGCATCGCGTCGAACGCCTGCTTGTCAATGAGCGGCCCGATGAGCGTGCCCTCTTCGAGCGGGTCGCCGATCCTGTCTTTGAGTCCGTTGATCGCTTTGGTCAGCGTCGAGAAGACCTGGTCGTGCAGCGATTCGTGGACGATCACGCGCCGCGTGCTGGTGCAGCGCTGTCCCGCCGTGCCGACGGACCCGAACAGGATCGAAGGCATTGCGACACCGAGGTCCGCGCTGGGCGTGACGACGACGGCGTTGTTGCCGCCGAGCTCCAGTAGGCTCCTGCCGAACCTCGCCGCGACGCGCGGGCCGACCGCGCGGCCCATCGGCACGCTTCCGGTCGCGCTGACCAGCGGAAGGCGCGGGTCGTCAACGAGCCACTCGCCGACGTCGCGTGCACCGTGGACGACGCTGCAGAGCCCTGGGTGCGCTCCGCCGTATCGCAGGACCGCCTGGTGGAAGAGCGCGTGGCAAGCGAGCGCGGTCATCGGCGTCTTTTCGCTGGGCTTCCAAACGACCGGGTCGCCACACACGAGCGCGAGCGCGGCGTTCCACGCCCAGACCGCGACGGGAAAGTTGAACGCGCTGATCACGCCGACCGGCCCGAGCGGGAGCCAGTTCTCCTGCATCGTGTGGTCCGGGCGTTCGCTCTGGATCGTCAGGCCGTAGAGCTGCCGCGAAAGGCCGACTGCAAAGTCGCAGACGTCAATCATCTCTTGGACTTCGCCGCGGCCCTCTTCGAGGATCTTGCCGCACTCGATGCTGACGAGGTGCGCGAGCGGCTCTTTGTGGTCGCGCAGGACGTTGCCAAAGATGCGGACCAAGTCGCCGCGCTTGGGCGCGGGGACCTCGCGCCATTCGCGGAACGCGGCGGTCGCCGCGGCGATCTTCTTGTCGAGCGAGTCCTTGGTGTCGTATGCGACGCGACCGATTTCGCTGCCGTCAATCGGCGTGCGCACGGGCATGTCGCCCACGGGTGGCGCGACGTTGAGGAGGTTCAGGGTCTCTCTGACGTCCACGGGCCAAGGTTACCGGGGCAGAGGCGATGATGTCGCGCGGGCCCTACTTCGAGGTCCTCTCCAGAACGACGCCTTCCATTTCGACGCGCCAAGGGTCGCCGGCACCGTCCACGTAAGCCTTCGCGCCGCCGATCTCGACCAGGTGCGCGGTGACCGACTTGCCGCCTACCGTGATCTGCTTCGTGCCGCGGTACACGGCCTCGACGCGCTCCCACTTGAGCGTCTGAAGGTCGAACCGGGAGTAGGATGTCGTGCCGCCTGGGGCGATCTTGTCGCGGATGAACCAGAACTCGTACTTCGCGTGCGGGTTCGTGCCGGCAGGCATCGTCAGGGTCTCGTCGTTCGAGCGCGAACCTTCCGTCGCCTTGACTCTCACAGAGAGGAGGTCGAACGTCGCAACGATCTTCTGCGTCGTTCCACCGACGGTGCTCGTGTTCTGGATCATCCGCACTGGCATTCCTCGCTTGTCGTAGACGGACTCTTGCAACACATTGACGATCTGGCCGTTCGTGCTGCGCATCTCCATCTCCATGCGGACGTACTTCGACCCGTCCTCTTGGAGCTTGTTGACGAGCTTCGCCGTGCCTCGGAGCCCGGAGCTTCCGCTGATCTTTAGCTCGACCTCGCCTGCGAGGCAGAGCGCCGATACGAGCGCGAGAGTGAGGACTGCGAGGCGTTTCATGGTGCCAGCAACAGTTTAGCGGCTTTTATGCCGGAGTCATACGCGTGTTCGGTCCTTCCGCCTTCGAGCCCGTCGCCAGCAATGACGAGCCGGGTGCCCGGCGGGTTGAGGGTCTCGAACCCGCTGACGGAGTCCGGCTGGCTGAACGGCCACCGTACGATTGCCTGCACTTTGGGGCTTTCGAAGCCGCGTCCGATGACGCGCTCGACGTCCACGAGCGCGTCTGCGACGACGTCTGGCTCGGGCGCATCGAAGTTCCACTTGCTGTACTTGGGGCCCATCTGCACGACGAGGGCCGTGCAGCCCTCCGGCGCGCGGCCGGGGACCTTGAGGTTCTCGATGCTGAGCCAATGGAGCGGGTGCGCGGACTCTTCGGCGACGACCGCGTGGTAGGGCGCCTGAAAGTCCTTTTCGTATCCCAGCAAGACGCTCAGGCAGGAGCGGTAGCGCGTGTTGTACGCCTTGCGCTGGTCTCCTATTGTGGCGATGAGGTCTTCTGAGGTCGGCGTCGGTGTGGCGACGACGAGCGCGTCGAAGCGCTCTCCGAGCACGGTGTACTGGTGGTCTGCCTTTTCTATCGAACTGACCTTCGCACCGAGCCGGACGTCCGTTCCGTCCGCGAGCAGTTCTGCGAACCGCTGGATGCCCGGCGTGTAACAGTAGCGCGAGGTCGCAGGGACACCAGCGCCCTTGTAGACGCGCCTGCCGTCGTGGGTGTAGACAGGCAAGGCGATCTTGACAAGGTCCGTCGCGTCGAGCTCTTGGGTCATGGCGCGTTCGACAGGACGCCCGCGCGGGACGATGCTCGTCGCTCCAGGATCGAACGTGTAGGGGCCGATAGAGACGGTGCGGCACCGCCCGCCGGCGTGGGCTTCGCTCTCGAAGACGACGGCCTCGCACCCGCCCTGCACGAGCGCTCGGGCGGCGGCAAGGCCAGCAACACCCGCTCCGACGACTCCGACGCGCATTCGGGCATTCTACTGCGGCGTGCCCGACTTTCCCTGTACAATGACGCCGATGGCGGAGACCCAGGACGCCCTCTCGACCGACGAAGACGTAGACGAGATCCTAAAGCTCGCTCTTCGCAAGCAGGGCCGCGACGACTTTGGTCTGCGGGCCCGGCTGGAGAGCGCGGCGCAGGAGCTGGGCATCTCCGCGCAAGAGCTGACCGAAGCCGAGGAGGAGTACTCGTTCGCGAAGAAGGACCGCTTCGAGTTCCTCGAGTTCCGACGGCGCCAGGTGCGCGAGTTCCGCGAGCACTTCTTTGCATACATCATCATCAACACGCTGCTCGTGGCGATCAACCTGATGACCGCGGGGACGGTGGACTGGGCGATCTGGCCGATCCTCGGCTGGGGCGTGGGGCTGGCCTTCCACGCGTGGGGCTCGCTGAACACTGGGAGCGAGACATTCCAGGAAGAGTTCGAGGACTTCCGGAGTCGCAAGAACCGCCGCCGCAAGCTCGACGACGACGGCTGAGATATTGCGATTCGCGATATGCGTATAATCCGGCGCACACATGGCTAGGAAACTCAAGAAGCCGGCGGGCCGTGGCCCGGCCAAACGCAAGCAGGCGAAGAAGGAGAAGCCGAAGACCAAGCGGGCGCTCGTTGAAGCGGACCTCAAGCGCGTTCCCTGGCGGAGCATCGGGCCGGCGGTGATGGGCGGACGGATCGCGGACATGGCGTTCGCGCCCGGGGACACCAAGACGTTCTACGTCGGTTATGCCAGCGGCGGGCTGTGGCGCACGACCAACCGCGGCACGACGTTCGAGCAGCTCTTCAAGAAGGAAGAGACCTCGAGCATCGGTGCGGTCGCCGTGTGCGACGCACCACTGAAATGGAAGGGCTGGACCAAGGACACGCCGGCCAAAGACCGCAAGAAGAAGGGGAAGGGCCGCATCGTGTGGGTCGGCACAGGCGAAGGCAACGGGCGCAACAGTTCGAGCTGGGGCAACGGCGTGTACCGCTCGACGGACGGCGGTGCGAAGTTCGTACACCTCGGGCTCGACGAGACACACGACGTCCCGCGGATCGCGGTTGACCCGCGGAACCCGGACGTGTGCTACGTCGCCGCGCTCGGGCACTTGTGGGGGCACAACTCCGAGCGCGGGCTCTACAAGACGAGCGACGGCGGCAAGACGTGGAGCAAGGTCCTCTACATTGACGACAAGACCGGTTGTTGCGACGTCGCCGTGGACCCGAAGCGGCCGGACACCGTGTACGCGGCGATGTACATGCGCCTGCGGACGGCATACAGTTTCACTTCCGGCGGGCCGAAGGGAGGGATCTACAAGAGCACGAACGGCGGGCGCACTTGGAAGAAGCTGGCGGGCGGGCTTCCCGCGCAGACCGGCCGCATCGGGCTCGACATCTTTCCTGGCGACACGAAGAAGGTCATCGCGGTCGTCGAGTCCACCGAGGACGGCGCGAACAGCATCCGCGACGACCGGATGCGCGCCGGCGGCGTGTTCGTCTCCAACGACGGCGGCGAGAAGTGGGAGCGCGGGAGCGTCCGTTCGCCTCGCGCGTTCTACTTCAGCAAAGTCAAGTTCGACCCGAAGAACTCCAAGCGGGTCTACATGCTCGGCTGGACGACCGAGGTGAGCGACGACGGAGGCAAGACGTTCCGCGAGGGGTTCGCAAACCTCTTGCACGCCGACCACCACGCGATCCTCGTTTCGCCGGAGGACCCGGACCACATCGTCATCGGCACCGACGGTGGCGCGTCGCAGACGTTCGACGGCGGCAAGACGTGGGACTTCCTGAACACGATCGCGACAGGGCAGTTCTACAACATCTCGCTCGACGACTCCGACCCGTACCGCGTGATCGGCGGGCTGCAGGACAACGGCACGTGGCTGGGGCCCAGCGCGACGAACAAGAACGAGGCCGAAGACAAGGCCGCTAAGGTGTCGCCGACCGGGATCACGAACAGCGACTGGCAGCTCGTGAACTGGGGCGACGGGTTCCACGCGGACTTCGACCCGACGGACCCGAACGTGATGTACGGCGAGTGGCAGGGCGGAAACCTCGTGCGGATTGACCTCTCCGACTCGGACCGGCGCTACATCGCGCCGGAGGCGCGCGAGGGCGAGCCGAGGAACCGGTTCAACTGGAACTCGCCGTTCTTCGTCAGCAAGCACGACGGCAAGACGCTGTACATCGGGGGCAACTACGTCTTCAAGCTGACGCAGCGCGGCGAAAAGTGGAAGCGCATCTCGCCCGACCTGACGACGCGCGACCCGGACAAGATGGAGACCGTCGGCAGCAACGCAGAGACGCACTGCACGGTCGTGTCCTTGGACGAGTCGCCCTTGCGGAAGGGCCTGCTGTGGGCGGGCTCGGACGACGGGCTCGTACACGTGACACGAAACGACGGGACGTCGTGGCAGAACGTGACGCCGCCGGCGACGAAGGGGCGGTACGTCTCGCGGGTCCATGCGAGCGCGCACGCCGAGGGCCGGTGCTACGTTACGCTCGACGGCCATCGGGACGACGACATGCGACCGTGCGTACTGGCGACCGACGACTTTGGCAAGTCGTGGCGGGACGTCAGCGGCGCGCTGCCAAAGCGCAGGTCCGTGATGGTCGTCCGCGAGGACCTGTTCAACGAGGACGTTCTTTACTGCGGCACTGAGAACGCGTGCTACCTTTCGCTCGACCGCGGAAAGACATGGACGAAGATGCACGGCGACGCGCTGCCGACCGTGCCGGTCTACGACATCAAGCAGCACGCGCGCGAGAGCGACGTCGTGCTGGGGACGCACGGGCTCTCGATCTGGGTGCTCGACGGTGCGCGCTGGATCAGCGAGCTCTCGCAGAAAGTGCTCGACTCCCCGCTCCACGTCTTTTCTATCGCGGACGCACGGCCCAAGTGGTTCATCGGGTACAGCGGACTGTGGACGCACAAGGTCTTCCGCGCGCCGAACCCCCCGATGGGAGTGCGGATTGACTATTGGATCCGCGAATACACCGGCGAGCCGGTGCGCGTGACCGTCGAGGGCGCGAAGGGCGTCGTCGTCAAGACGCTCGTCGGAAACAACGCACCCGGCTACAACCGCGTCGTGTGGGACCTGGTGCCTGAGGAGTGGCTGCAAGCGGCGGACCAGGGCGAGGACACGCTGTTCGTGCCGTTCCACGCCCGGCCTGGGACGTACAAGGTGATGCTCGCGATGGGCGAGCACAAGGCCGAGGGGACGTTCAAGGTGTTGCCGAGGAAGTAAGTCCACTATAATGAGGCAGGAGAGTCCGACATGATTGCGGCCCTACTGCTCTTGGTCACGACGCGCCAGGCCGCTACCGTGACTTTTACTCACCCTTGCGCGCACTCGTCGGTCGTGCTCGCAGCGTTCGGAGAGAGGATCGGCGAGACGATCAGGCCGAGCGGCAGCGTCCTCAAGGACTACATCCTCGTCCGCTTCCAGGACATGCCAATCGCAGACGCGAAGGCCGCGCTCGCCAAGGGGCTGAACGCTACGTGGACGTCCGAGGGAGGTGGCACGTATCTGACCCGCACGCGCGCGCAGGAGATCGCAGAAGAGCAAGAGTTGCGCGAGAGGTTCCGCAAGGGGCTAGAGCGAGAGATCGCCGACGCGAGGAAGAACGTTGCCGCACGCAAGCCGTTCACCCTGCCCTACTTGCTCGACAACATGCGAGTTCCAAAGGAGGACGAGTTCTGGGAATCGTTCATGAATAAGGAGGAGCCGACGGACCGTCTTTTCGAGCGATTCAAGGCTTCGCTCGACGCTGACGCGATCCTGCGGGCGCCGACAGGATCGACGGTCTATTCCAGCCAGCCGAGGGAGGACGAACTGGCCTTGACCCCCAAGCTGAAGACCGCCTTTGAGACGTTCCGCGCGGAGGCAGATCTCTGGGCCACAGTGCTCGATACGCTCGTCTGGGATGAGGACGAGCGCAGAAACTACCACCGCGGCTACTTGGACATCAACGTGACCGCGCGGTTTACGATCGACCTTGACAAGCACGACCTGTCCCTCGGGATCGATTTCCAGTTCGAGGGCGGTTCGTCCGGCACGTCCACCGGCGGGATCGGGCGCTCCTATGACAGATCGAACGAGTACCACAAGTTTTATGAGGGCGCCTCAAAGCCTGCGAAAGTCGACGAAGAGACCCGCGAAGCGTGGAACGTGGTCAAGCGGTCCGAGAGTTACTACTTCGGCCGCCAGCTCTTTGACTTAAGGAAGCCGCTCAAGAGAGGAGCCCTCCTCGACGGGATCATCGGAAAGCTGGAGGACAACGAGCCGCTCAAGCTGCTCTCCTCCTGGCCGGTCCTACAAGCGGCGGACCAGAACCGGCTGAACGTCGTCGCGATCCTACCGGACGAGCTGATCGAGTGGCCGTTCAACCAGCCGATCGACGATGTGACGCCGGTAAGGGACTACTTCAGGAGAATGTGGCCGCCGCCTTCGGCCCGCTACGACGAAGCGCTCAAGTGCTGGCTCATCGCCCCTGACGATCGGCCACAGGTGCGTAAGGACCGGGTTGACCGACCTGCATTTGCGAGGCTCCTCCGGTCGCTCGACGCTCGGGGCTGGGCGACGCTAGACGACATGGCGGACTACGTCATCAGGTCAGGCGCCGAGTCGATCGGTCAAGGGTGGTCAACGTTGATGGCCGTCGCACGTCAGGCCGACGTCGGCGAGGGCTCTCAATCGTGGGGGTACGACATCGGCATCGCGACGCGGATCTATGCCGCCATACCTGCCGTGCAGAGAAAGCAGGCGTGGGCGGGAGGGGCTGTGATTCCGGCGGAACACTGGTCTCCCCAGCTGATGCGGCTGCTCCGCGAACACGACTGGGACGAGTTCCGGTTCACCCGCCCAGACGCAGACCTATTCGAGTTTCCGTACGGAGACGGTCGGCTGGTGTCGTCGGTGCTGAGGTCTCCACTGCCGCGCGGTTCGGTGCTGCGCGTTGTCGCCAAGCGTGAGCCTGTCGTGTGGATAGGGATCAGGGAAACGGAGTCCGCCGTCGCTAGCGACCTCGATCGTGCTGGCCATATCCTCGCCAACGTGGACCAAGGCGAAGAACAGTCTTACCGCCCTGACCGCTTGGCCGAAGGCGTGCGAGAGACCCTCACCGTCGAATTTGACGTGCCCGGCGTTGGGATCGAGCGCGAGACATCGCTTTTCTCATCGGTGCCGTTCGTGGGAGACCTCCGCCCGCTCGACAAGCTACCACCTTGGATCCAGTCCCTGATAAAGGAGTCCGTCCGCAGGGCACGCGAGGGCGGAGGACTTACGCCGCGCCCTCGCCTTTGAGGTTGCGGCTGTGGACGACGCGGTTGCGACCGCGGCGCTTTGCCTCGTAGAGCGCGCGGTCGGCGTCCTCGATGAGCTGCTCGGTCGACTCGTGCTTTTGGCCGAGCGTGCTCACACCGATGCTAACGGTCGTCGAGATTCCGTCGCTGTTCGAGTCCGCGATCCGGCTCCTGATCCGCTCGGCGACGAGGAGCGCAGCGTCCGGGACGGTCTCGGGCAGCACGGCGAGGAACTCTTCCCCTCCAAACCGGCCGACTTCGTCGCCCAGCCGCAGCGCGGACTTGAGTTGGCTTGCGACCCACTTGAGCATCGAGTCGCCTGCGATGTGGCCGTGCGTGTCGTTGAGCTCTTTGAAGTGGTCAATGTCTATCATCAGGATCGAGGCCGGGCGACCGCTACGGTCGCTCGTGGAAACCGCCTTTTCCAACGATTCGACGATGGTCCTGCGGTTGTTGACGCCAGTGAGGCCGTCAATCGAGGCGAGCAGTGCGAGCCGCTCGTTCGCTTGCTTCAGGTGCGACTGGCTGTCGTCGAGCCCCTTGTACGCGCTTTGAAGCTCCGCTATCTGCTGTTCGATCTGGCCCTGCAGGACCTTTCGCACGGTGATGTCGGCGCAAGCGACGATTCCGCCGGTCACTTCCCCGCTCGGGGAGTGGATCGGGAACGCACTGAGGACGACCGTGAACTTCCCGCCGAGCGAGTCCTCGTCGTTCCACTCCAGATCGAGCGTCGGCTGGCCGCGGTTGATCGCAAACATGACCTCCTGGAACATCGGGTGGTTGCGCTCGCTGACGATCGTCTCGAGCACCGACCTCTGGACGACCGACTCCGCCGGGCGCGAAGTCAATCGGTGCGCCTCGTAGTTGAACTCGAA
>Ga0214472_10002530_pt1 | contig 19620 bp, 16 predicted proteins | sample RVTome_6_FD_207662 | JGI IMG/M metagenome (GOLD analysis project Ga0214472, IMG submission 207662) | Soil microbial communities from uranium-contaminated site in the Upper Colorado River Basin, Wyoming, United States - RVT140D175 | ecosystem: Environmental > Terrestrial > Soil > Contaminated >...
GAAATCGACTCTATCCATTAAACATAAAACAATGGCACAACTTCTCCGCCTACGGCGATATCGTCTGCCACGATTCCACTTTAGATGACGACCTCTTTGCCGACATGAAAAAATATGTCAGACCCTACAAAGCAAATGATCTAAAAGACTACATAAAACTTTATAACCCGTTTATCAATATCGATGGCGATGGAAACCCACACAAAAGTTACGGCTACCTAATCCAGCCGAAACTGAGTGAAAAGTTTAAAGAGTTTATGGGTTAGGTTTTTATTAAAGGAATATAAATAATCAAATTGCATGGAGCAAAATATGACTGAGCGCTATTTTGGCGGTGCATGGACAGAAATAAAACCAGATGTTTTAGAGAAATAATTAAACTTCTATACAGCCAAATTACCCTGGGGTTTCAATGGCATGCAAACAACAAAAATGACAAAAGACTCACTCTCTTTATTTCAACAAGTTGAGTGAAACAAACCACCGACAGCAACGGCGACGGCGACACCATCATCGATCAATTGATTGTAAAGCGATGACGCCTGTTTCGTTTCCAGAATGTGAAAAGCAATCTTCTCGTCTTGCAAAAATTGAGTGGTTTTCTCGCAGGTCTGCAAAGCCAGAAACATTCCGCGCGACAAGACTAATTCTTCGGCTCCGTGATCAAGAAGCTCCTTAATATCAACAATCTGAATGCCGGGAATATGATGTGTATTCGTTTCGCTCCAGTCCCACTCACGCCCCCCACCCGGCCACAACTTAAAATCCTTACCCAGGCCAATATCCTCAATTTCCATCTTTCCCCAGGAGATGTTAGCGATGCGCGGTGATTGTTCAGCTGAATAGCTCATAACAAAAGTATAGCTCCTGCCAGTAGCAGATCAGTAAAAGTCGGGGGAAAAGAGGTATCTATATTTCAATACAAATTGACAGACGAAATTAAATGACACCCCCCTGTATTTAACCGCTTTAAATTCAACGGATTCGTATTATGCTATCCGTTCACTTAAATGCTGGTTTTTTAATTAATGAGCAAAATTTCAGTCAATTGGAAAGAATATTATGACAACTCGTGTAAAGGCGAGGACATGTGGGGACATTACCAGACCGCCACCGGCAATCTTTATGTCGTTGCCGATGGTGCCTCCAGTCATGATGGCACTAAAACGGGAGGAGATGTTGTTCGTTATATCGATAAACGATTAAAACAGGATGCGATAAATATTGAACGCAGCCGACATTTAAGAGAGCTCATACATTCAATCAATACAGAATCAACAAAGCTCAATGAAGGTGCTTACGCCGCAATCGCAGGCATTTTACACAGAGGCAATGGCATGTTTGCTTTTGGTGCCGGCGACGTTTGCATCCTGGCCAAAAAACCCAGTGGCACGTTAATCCAGGTGTTACCGCTGGATCTTTCCATGGAAGAACAGGAAGCAGAAGACATGGCCAAGACCGAGATCGGCACCATCATTGATGGCAAGGAAATCACATCTGAAAACTATGTACTACGAGCTGAACAATATATGCATCATGGGCTGGGTAATGCGATTGGCATAGGAAAATCATTTTATTTAAATGAACAAAGTTTTTATGCCAAACAAGATGCCGCCGTACTCATCGCCTCCGATGGCATAACCGATCCCTTTATGGTGCCGCATAGAAAGACCGGAAAAATTCCAAAAAACAATGCAGCAAAACTTTATGACCTCATCAATTCAAGCAATAACGCAGAAGAAGCCGTCAATACGCTTAAGGATGTCATCTGGGACACACAGGTTAAGGAAAAGAAAAAGATAAAATCAGATGATAGAACGGCCATCTTCCTGTACATGGAAAAAGACACCTGATCCGGGCAGTCTAATCCCACACACGCCCCCCATCCGGCCACAACTTAAAATCCTTACCCAAACCAATATTCCCAATCTCCATCTTTCCTCAGGAAATCCTGACGATACGTAGTGATTGTTCAGCCGAATGTGCCATAGTTAAAGTATACGCCTGTCCGGCTATTCGTAATTTACAAGGAGAAATGGAATGTCACTAGAACATCAACAGCAAATGATTGAACTATTCGAAAAGCATGTCGGCGCGGAACTCGCGGGTGATCTCGATACGACCATGGATACCATGAGCGAAAATCCTCATTTACACAACATCCCAACCATGATCGGAGGCGTCGGGCGAGATGGCGTACGCAATTTCTATCGTGATCATCTGGTCGGCAAGTTCTTTCCACCCGACGTAAAGATGGAAAGTGTATCGCGAACCGTAGGAGAAGATCGGATCGTCGATGAAGTCTGTATCAGCTTCACCCATACAACGGTTATAGACTGGATGTTACCCGGTGTAGCACCAACAGGAAAACCCGTCGAGATGGCGGTAGCTGTGATTGCCGGCTTCGAAGAGGGAAAGATTTCATACGAACACATCTACTGGGATCAAGCGAGTGTACTCGTACAAATTGGCCTGATTGATCCCACTGGCCTGCCTGTCGTTGGTTCCGAAAGCGCGCGCAAAGTATTGAATCCAAAACTACCCGCCCGAATCTATTGAGACAATAATCATGAAAGAACAACTACATGGAAGTACGACTGCATGGACTCAGGAGACAAAGTCGAGAAGATAGAGTTGCGTCGGGAACAGTTACCGAGAAATAAAAGTTCAGGAGTCAAGGCCTGACTCCAAAACGCGCTATTAAAGACCGATGCGAATGGAAAATCAGTAAAGTCTTTCACCTGCATACATAACAAAAAAGATGCTTTTCATTATTCAGTTATTTAAATATTTTTAATATCAACACACACAAACAAATCATCCATAGTAGAGAAATAATTGACTTGAAAGATACGGGATCATTATCGGTATCAATATACCAAACCTTATCTGATGCTTTAACCCACAAAGCACCAAACACTACTAAGCCGATTAAACTCGCTATTGTCATGTAATCAATCATTTAAATAATCCAGAAAAACTAAATTATAGCCCCCTCTTGTAGGGTTGCTGCAACACACAATATTTCGTAAGTCGGGGAAAACAGACATTTCTACTTCACAAACAAAATGACAGGAGTAATATAAATAGCGCTCACATATCTTTGATTGAAGGAATAATCATGGGAAAAAAATCAAAGTTAAAATCCTGCCACTACAATATTACGTATTTATATGACTACACATAATCCAAAAAAAATCATAGAACAATTACAAGTTATTTTAAGTAATCCTGCTAAAAAAATTGGCTTCTTGTTTGGTGCTGGAATTTCTGCAAAAGACAAACAAGGAGATGATTTAATCCAAACAAGTCAAACAATACTTGATAATGTAATTGGCAATTTTGAAGGCAATAATAAAAGTGCAATTGAAGCTATACAAAAAGAAATTGAGGATACTCAAAAAATATTCAATATCGAATCTTTACTTTCTAAAATATCTGAAAAAGAAAGTGCCGTTGGTAACGAGTCATTGTGCGGATTAAATAAAGATAATTTAGTTAGTTTAAGAGAGGCCATCGAAAATAAAATTAAAGAAATAGTATCCATACACAAATTAATTGATTTTAATAAAAAAGAGCTAAATCACTATGACTTTGCAAATTGGATTGGAAATGCGAACAGAGATTTCCCAGTAGAAATATTTACAACAAATTATGATTATCTAATGGAAATTGCTCTGGAAAAAGTAAAGATTCCTTATTTTGATGGGTTCATAGGTAGTTACAAAGCTTTTTTTCACCCAGAATGGATCGAAGATAATAGAGCTGTAAAAGACTGGACTAAATTATGGAAACTTCATGGTTCACTAGGATGGGCTAAGAACGATAAAGAAATAATCAGGGTTTCTGATTCAAAAGACTCCGCAATGATATATCCATCATTTTTAAAGTACGACCATTCAAGAAAACAACCTTATTTGAGTTATATGGATAGATTAGCCTATTTTTTAAAACAAGAAGATTCTGTTCTATTTGTTAATGGATATTCTTTTGGTGATGATCATATAAATGGCACGATTTTTACTTCATTAAATAGTTCAAGATCATCTCACGCATTTATTTTTAAAAGAGGAGATTTAAATCTTGATGAACCTCTATCTAAATATGCTTTAAATAATTCCAAAATATCTATTTATGCTACTAGACACGCCATTATCGGTGGAAAATATGGAAATTGGCAACTAGAAAAAGAACCCGATAGAAATCAATCATACAATATTATTGATCATGGTTTTGATGAAGATGGTTTTATTGAAAAAGAAGGTTGGACAGGTACAGGAGAATTTAGACTAGGTAACTTTACAGACTTTACGAATTTTTTATCTCTTTTTCACGCAAACTCAAAATATATAATTAAGGTTTAGCATGAACAAAAGTGAAACTTTCATTGGTAAAGTAAGAAGTGTTATAGGTAGCTCAATAGCTATTGAGCTAGATGAAAATATATGTTCTACACTACCAATAATCCAAGGAGAGTTATATAGAGTTGGGCAAATTGGATCTTTTATTAAAATACCATTTGGTTATGTTGATTTATATGGAGTTGTAACGAAAGCTGGGTCTGATGCTATTCCGGAAAGACTAATAGAACAAGACAATATAAAATTTGGTTCGCGCTGGATAAATGCCACTTTAATTGGTGAAAGAACAGGTAAAGAATTTGAAAGAGGTATAGTTCAATTTCCTATTGCAGATGATGAAGCTCACCTTGTAACGTCTAATGATTTAAAACTAATTTATGGAAGTTTAAACGAAGATAAATCTATTATCGTTGGTAGGGTCAGCGCTTCTGAAGGTCTTGCAGCTAGAATTGATATCGACAGGTTAGTAAATCGGCATTGTGCCATTTTAGGTTCTACAGGAAGCGGGAAATCAAATACTGTTTCCATAATACTAGAAGCTATAGCAACTAAAAAATATTTTAATAACTCTAGAATACTTTTAATAGACCCCCATGGTGAATATGGAGAAGTTCTAAATAAATATAGCTCTATTTTTAAAATAAATGCTAACAAAGCTAAAAGTGAGAATGAGCTATATATACCTTATTGGGCATTACCATTTAAGGAACTAATTAAAAGTTTTCCAGGGAATATAAATGAAAAGCAAGAAGAATATATCAGAGATAAAATATTACAAAAAAAAATAGATGCATCGAAATTTCTTGATCCTAATCCTAGAAAAGAGGCAATAACAGCCGATAGCCCAATTCCTTTCAGCATAAAAAAACTATGGTTTGAGCTCGATGATTTTGAGAGACAAACTTATAATGAACGAGCACAACCAGAAACAAATACTTTAGATACAACTGATTTAGGAGATCCTGAAAAACTTAAATCAAATAAATATGAGCCAGCTGGAAATGGTGGAGCAAGACCTTTTATGAATGGTCAAGCACAGGGAATATTAGGATTTCTTAATTTAGTCAGAAACAGACTATTAGATCAAAGGTATAAATTTTTATTTGATCTAGATAATCTTTCACCAGATGTTGACGGAAAAATCGAAGGCGACCTTGATTCGATAATAACTAATTGGATAGGTAACAAAAAACCTATAACAATTCTTGATTTATCAAGTGTTCCTTCAGAAATAATGACTTCTGTTTCTGGTTCTTTACTATTTTTAATATATGAATTTTTATTTTGGGGACAAAACTTGGATGTCGGAGGCAGGCAAACGCCTATCCTATTTGTTCTCGAAGAAGCACACAACTACCTAAAAGCTGGCGAAAACTCGGTTTCCTCCCGTATAGTACAAAAAATTGCAAAGGAAGGCAGGAAATATGGAGCAGGGTTATTATTAGTTACTCAAAGACCTTCTGAATTAGACGAGACAGTACTAAGTCAATGTGGCTCCGTTGTGGCACTACGTATGACTAATTCTAGTGACAGAAGTCATGTTAAGAGTGCGGTTGAAGATTCTTTAACTGAGTTGGTTGAAATTATACCTAGCTTAAGAACCGGCGAAGGTTTAATAATGGGAGAAACTGTTAAGTTACCAATGAGAACAAAATTTAATAAATCTAATGAATCAAAAAGTACTGATCCTGAAGTTTCAAAACAGTGGAAGAAAGATCCCCCAAATAGTGATAATTACAAAGTAGTAATATCAGGCTGGAGAAATAATGAATTTTCTCAGGATACTAAGGAGTAATGAAGATGGAAAGACAACCAGTATCATCCTCTAATATTGCATCTGTTGGTTATGATGAAAATACTGAAATACTAGAAGTTGAATTTTTAAATGGTTCAATATATGAATATAAAAATGTTCCTCTAGTTATTTATCAAGAATTTATTAACGCAGCATCCCTAGGCTCTTACTTTAATAGGGAAATTAGTAAAACTTATCCATATGAAAAGGTTGGTTAGTAAATCAAATGCTCTTGGGTAAATAAAATATATTTCAAATCGCTTTAAACTTATTAATAAAATTTTATGAAGAATGGAGAGATTGATAAAATAGATTTTAGTAATTGGCCTCTACCTGATAGTTACCTAGTTGAAATAGGCAGATTAATTTCAGTGTGGAATGCTATGGAGACATTCCTAAGATCTTGTATTGGCAAATTAACAGGGTTTGATGAACTTATGGACCCAAAGCCTTTTATATTAGTAAATCATTCCAGTTTTCCTCAAAAATTAGACATGTTGAGTTCACTATGTGAGCTGTTAAAAGATGATTTTCCTAATCTTAAAGATTACGAAAAAACAATTTCAAAATTAATAACTGCACAAAAATCTAGGAACCTATTTATACATAATTCCATTGCTGTAAATCCTAATACAGGAAAATTACAAATCGCTAAAGCTTCAGCAAGAGGAAAAATTAAAGCATCAGTAGATAATATTGAAATTGTGGACATCAAAAGAGCTATTATGGATATCGATGAAGCTCATACTTCTTTATATAAACTTGTAATAAACAAAGACATAGATCCTGCGTGGAAACATTTAAAAGAAACAAGCCCTTAAATTAATTATTAAAAGCTCTCAGGTAGATGCAATACAAGGTAAAAAGCCGATTTAATAACCGGAGCTTATAAACAATAAGTGAGGATTTTTCACTTGAAACTGCACTCAAGAGTAGGCTTCGCACTTCCCGACGTTACAAGTATTTCCACCATCCATGGCGATCAATCAAACATTTACACCCCAGCTTGCGAATGCTTCCCGAACTTCATTTGCTTTTGCAAATTCGCCTTTGTCTGCTGCCCTGATACCCGTTTCCACCGCACGGCGAAAACGAACGTTAAAATAAAAAACAACATTATTCGACTTTTTGTTCCAGACAAAGTCTACCACCTACATCCCTGTAGGCGATCCCAGGTTGCGTTATCCGGTAATTCTTCTGCCAGAGTATGTAATGTTTCTTTTAATTTCGCTGCCATAAACTTAAATCCTTATATGTTCGATTATAGTCAATCCCTTATTAACTTTTGTAAATTATATCTGATTATAAGTCATTTAACGCAAAACTCCCGCAATGCGGGAGTTTTTTTATTTCTTACTAGATTCCCGCCTTCGCGGGAATGACAGATTTAATTAAACAGGCGCAGGTAAATCGGTACTTCCCATAAGATAACGATCAACCGCAGCAGCCGCACTTCTTCCTTCTGCTATCGCCCATACGATTAAACTCTGACCGTGTTGCATATCGCCGGCGACGAATACACCATCGACATTGGTCATCCAGTTTTCCTGCCAGACGTTGGTACGATCATTTAAATCTATACCGAGTTGTTCAACCAGACCTGCTTTTTCTGCACCGGTGAAACCCATTGCCAGAAAAACGAGATCGGCTTTTAACATTTGTTTACTGTTCTTTACATCATTGAACATCATGCGTCCGGCTTCGCGTTGCAATTCGACTTTAGTTAATTCGAGTTCGGTTAAATTACCATCGGCATCGCCATGGAATTTTTTCGTTTGTACTGAATAAACGCGTTCGCCACCTTCTTCATGCGCGGAAGCTGTACGATAGATAAACGGCCATTGTGGCCAGGGATTATCTACTGCACGTTTTTCCGGCGGACGCGGCATGATTTCAAGTGACGTAACCGATGCTGCGCCCTGTCGATGTGCGGTACCAATACAGTCGGCACCGGTATCACCACCACCGATTACGATTACGTGTTTACCTTTGGCATTGATCTGTTGGTCTTCTGGAATATCATCACCCATACACAAACGATTACTCAAGGGTAAATATTCCATCGCTTGATAAATGCCTTTTAAATTACGACCCGGAATCGGTAAGTCGCGACGCGCACTTGCGCCACCACATAGTACTAATGCATCAAATTCTTTCTTTAGTTCATTGGCATCGATATCAACACCGATATGACTATTGGGTTTGAAGGTTACTCCTTCGGCTTCCATTTGTTCCATACGACGATCAAGACGCGACTTCTCCATTTTGAATTCTGGAATACCGTAACGCATTAAACCGCCAATACGATCTGATCTTTCAAACAAGGTCACATCATGTCCGGCGCGTGCGAGTTGTTGCGCGGCTGCCATACCTGCCGGGCCGGAACCAATGATGCCGACTTTCTTGCCGGTTTTCTTTTCTGGAACTTGCGGTTTGATCCAGCCGTTTTCAAAAGCTTTATCGATGATTGATAGTTCAACTGCTTTAATGCTGACCGGATCTTCGTTAATACCTAATACACATGAACCTTCGCATGGTGCAGGACATAAGGTACCGGTGAATTCAGGGAAGTTATTCGTTGCATGCAGGCGTTCAATCGCATCGTGCCATTGATCGTGATAAACCAGATCGTTCCAATCCGGGATCAGATTACCTAACGGACAACCTTGATGACAAAATGGAATACCGCAATCCATACAACGCGCAGCTTGTATTTTTAAAGGCTCGACTGGCCACGGCTTCATGACCTGTTTCCAGTCTTTGACTCTTTCTTCTACTGGACGGTACGGTTGCTTCTCTCTTTCGTACTCCATGAATCCTGTTACTTTACCCATTGGCGGCCTCCATCACGGCTTGTTCTTCTGTTAGACCTTTTTCCTTGCCGCGCTTGATGGCATTCAGGACGTACTTGTAGTCTTTCGGCATCACCTTTACAAACTTGCTTTGATACTCTTTCCAGTTTTCCAGGATCTTTTCTGCAACGCTACTTTGTGTGTATTGAAGATGGTTTGTTAATAAACCTTTTACTAACTTAACGTCTTCTTCATCTTCTATCGCTTCGAGTTCGACCATTTCTTTATTGCAACGAATCGCAAAGTCATTGTCTTCATCCAGTACGTAAGCAATACCACCGGACATACCCGCACCAAAGTTACGACCTGTTTTACCGATAATAACGACACGACCGCCGGTCATGTATTCACAACAGTGATCGCCAACACCTTCAACAACAGCACTGACACCGCTATTACGAACACAGAAACGTTCGCCCGCGATACCGCGTAAATAAGCTTCGCCTTCGGTTGCGCCATAAAGTAATACGTTACCGACCAGAATATTTTCTTCAGGAACAAAGGTTGAATGACGTGGCGGATAAACAATGATCTTGCCGCCGGATAGACCTTTACCGAGGTAATCATTGGCATCGCCTTCCAGCGTTAAGGTCACACCTTTAGGAATGAATGCACCAAAGCTCATTCCGGCTGAGCCATTGAAATGAATATTGATTGTGTCTTCCGGTAAACCGACACTGCCATAACGCGTGGTGATGTTATAGCCCAGTATCGTTCCAACGGTTCGATTGGTATTTACCACTGGCAGAATAATATCGACCGGTGTTTTGTTTTCTAATGCATCTTTACACAACGGCACGATAGTCGTCATGTCGAGTGATTTTTCCAAGGCATGATCCTGTTGATTAACACAATAGATTTGATCACCGGGACGCGGTTCTGCTTTATAAAGTATCTTACTGAAATCCAGACCATCTGCTTTCCAGTGGTCGACTGCTTTTTTAACATCGAGCCTATCAACCTGACCGACCATTTCATCAACGGTTCTAAAGCCAAGTTGCGCCATGTATTCGCGCACTTCTTCGGCAATGTATTTAAAGAAGTTTTCAACGAACTCGGGTTGACCGGTAAACTTTCTGGTCAATTCCGGATTTTGTGTTGCAACACCAACCGGACAGGTATTTAAATGACACGCACGCATCATGATGCAACCCATGACAACTAATGGTGCTGTTGCAAAACCGAATTCTTCTGCGCCGAGTAATGCGGCAACAACGACATCACGTCCGGTTTTTAACTGGCCATCGGTTTGTACAACAATGCGATCACGTAAGCCATTTTGAATCAACACTTGTTGTGTTTCGGCCAGACCCAATTCCCAGGGCAAACCTGCGTGTTTTAATGAACTCATCGGCGACGCACCGGTACCACCATCGTAACCGGAAATTAAAACAACATCGGAATGCGCTTTTGCAACACCGGCAGCAACAGTACCGACACCGACTTCGGCAACCAGCTTCACATGTATACGTGCTTTTGGATTGGCATTCTTTAAGTCGTGAATTAATTGCGCCAGATCTTCAATTGAATAAATATCGTGATGCGGTGGTGGCGAAATCAAACCTACCCAAGGCGTTGAATGACGCACTTCTGCAATCCACGGATACACTTTCGAGCCGGGTAATTGACCGCCTTCTCCGGGCTTTGCGCCTTGTGCCATTTTAATTTGTATATCATCGGCATTAGCGAGGTATTCACTGGTCACACCAAAGCGACCGGAAGCGACTTGCTTGATAGAGCTTCTTCTTAAATCACCATTTGCATCCGGCTTAAAACGTTTTGGATCTTCGCCGCCTTCACCGGTATTTGATTTACCACCAATACGGTTCATCGCTATGGCTAATGTTTCGTGTGCTTGCTTACTAATCGAACCGTAAGACATCGCGCCGGTTGAAAAACGTTTCATGATGTTTTCAATCGGTTCAACTTCTTCTAGCGGAATCGAATCTTTAGTAATTTGTAATTCAAACAAACCCCTTAAGGTTGCGAGGTGTTCATTCTGGTTATTAACTGCTTCTGTATATTCTTTAAATATATTGTACTGGCCTGTACGCGTTGCGTGTTGCAGTTTAAACACCGTGTCAGGATTGAACAGATGATACTCACCATCACGTCGCCATTTATATTCACCGCCCCATTCCAGATCCGGTTTTTTAACCGCACGTTCCGGAAAGGCATTGTGATGACGCATGCTTGCTTCTTTTGCGACGATATCCAAACCGATACCGCCGATGCGAGATGCAGTTGAGGTAAAGTATTTATCAACGAATTTTTTATTTAAACCAATTGCTTCAAAAATTTGTGCTCCACGATAAGACTGTATCGCTGAGATACCCATCTTCGCCATTATCTTGACCAGACCTTTGTTGACGGCTTTGATAAAGTTCTTAACTGCTTTTTGATGTTCCATCTTTGGCAAGTAGCCTTTAGCAATTAAATCGCTTAACGATTCAAAGGCAAGATACGGATTCACACAACCGACACCGTAGCCCAACAGGACGGCAAAGTGATGTACTTCACGTGGCTCACCTGATTCCAGAACCAGACTGACTTTTGCACGCAAACCCTGACGAATTAAATGCTGATGTAGGCCGGATACTGCGAGTAAGGCTGGCATTGGCGCATTGTCTTTGTCGATATCGCGATCTGAAAGAATGATATGGGTAATGCCATCGTCAATTGCTTTTTCTGTTTCAGCATAAACTCTTTCTAATCCAGCCCTGATACCATCACCTTCGTCGCCAACTTTATAAGTAATCGAAATCGAGATTGATTTAAAACCCGGCATATCCATATCGCGAATACGCGCCAGCTCTTCATTGGTAATCACTGGAGAACTTAATTTAATCTGGCGACAATGCTCAGGACCCGGTTTTAATGGATTAGCTTCTCGTCCAATTGTTGAACTCACCTGAGTAACCAGCTCTTCGCGAATACCATCCAGTGGTGGATTGGTCACTTGTGCGAACAGTTGTTTGAAATAATCGTATAGCATACGTGAACGATTTGATAACACCGCCAACGCGGCATCGGTTCCCATCGAACCGGTTGGTTCCATTCCTTTCTCTGCCATCGGCGCCATCAGGGTTTTCAGATCTTCGTGTGTGTAACCGAAGGCTTGTTGTCTTTGTAATAATGTATCCAGATTGGTGCCGTGAACTTGTTTTGGTTCAGGTAAGTTTCCGATTGGTATTAAGTTTTCTTTTAACCATTCGCCGTAAGGATTAGCTTCAACAAATTCTTTTTTTAATTCATCATCACCAATGATACGACCTTGCTTCATATCAACCATAAAGATTCGTCCGGGATGCAGACGTTCTTTAATCTTTACGTTTTCTGGTGCAACTTCTAACACGCCTACTTCTGATGCCATTATGATCATGTCGTCATGCGTTACGTAGTAACGTGATGGGCGCAAACCATTTCGATCCAACACGGCACCAATCACTTCACCGTCGGTAAATGAAATTGATGCAGGACCATCCCAGGGTTCCATTAAACAGGCATGGTATTCATAAAACGCTTTACGATCGGCATCCATTGTTTCATGACCAGACCATGCTTCAGGAATCATCATTAATGCAGCATGCTGTAATGGACGACCTGTCATGTGCAGGAATTCCATTACATTATCAAACGTTGCTGAATCACTACCGCCTTCAACCACAACTGGAAATACTTTTTCCAGATCGTCACCAAATAAATCGGATTTACATAAGGCCTGACGTGCATGCATCCAGTTTGCATTACCACGAGCAGTATTAATTTCACCGTTATGGGCAACATAGCGGAAAGGATGTGCCAGACGCCATTCAGGAAAGGTATTGGTTGAGAATCGTTGATGTACTAATGCTAACGCTGATTCAACATCAGGATCGCCGAGTTCAGGAAACATCGGTTCAATTTGCGAACCGGTTAACATGCCTTTATACACAAAGGTGCGATATGACAATGATGGAATATAAAATAATTTCTGTTCGGATAAATCTGAATTCCAGATCGCGTTTTCTATACGCTTACGAATAACATAAAGCTTGCGATCAAATGCGGCTGCATCAAGTGATGCATTCTTTGCGATAAAGATTTGCTTGAAGCTCGGTTCGTCTTTTACTGCTGACGGACCAAGCAAAGAATCGTCTGTGGGCACTTCTCGCCAACCTAATAAGGTTTGACCTTCTTCTGCAATAATTTTTTCAAATGTTTCCTGACAATGTTTTGATTGCGCTGCATCTTTCGGCAAGAAAACCATACCAGCGCCGTAACTATCTGTGTCAGGTAGTTCGATACCCATTTCTGCACAAACACGTTTGAAAAACTTATGCGGCTTTTGAATCAGAATACCAACACCATCACCGGTGTTTTCCTCACAGCCACATGCGCCGCGATGGATTAAATTTTTAAGTATGGTGATTGCGTTGTCGACAATTTCGTGTGACTTCACGCCTTTCATATGAGCGACAAAACCAAGACCACATGAGTCATGTTCGGTTTGCGGGTCGTATAGACCTGGTTGCTCTGAAGCTTGCTTCATATTGGTTTCACTCTTTATTTATATATGAATAACTAATTATGATTGTGCGTTGCACAAATCGCAATTCTTGCGTCGGGATAGTATTTTGGGAATCACTTCCAGAAATCCTGAATACCGCTATTAGTTCGTCTTACTTTCGATCCTTTCCCGCAACCCAACGGAAAAGGGGTAGGGATTATAATAAAGCGCACTATTTATGTCACGGAGCAACATCGAATATAGGAAAAAAAACGACTATGCACACGATAAAGTGCTTTTATGGTAATTTAGCGTAATTTAACGAATTTTAGCTGCAATATAACGACATTTAACCAACGTTCCCATCAAGAGAATGCTTCTGGGTCTGTCTATTTCAACAAGTCTTTTATACTTTGGATCGTTCTCGGCCAAGGTGCCATTAATTTTGCTTTTGTAGGCAACTCTTCTATTGCCGCAACAGCCTGGTCGCGATTTTCATATAAACCGTAAACAAGCACATGCCATTCCTTGCCTTTGTTCGAGGCGGTAAAGGAAATAATTTTATGTTCGGTGTCTTTAAATGCTCTTAAATACACATCAATCGTTTCTTGTTCGTAGGCACCGATTAACTGTAATACATATTTTTTCGGATCCTGTTTTGTTAGCCACTTAATATCTTTTACGCTTGGCTCTGATTTCGGCTCTGGCTTGGGTTCTGTTTTTACTTCTGCTACTTTTACTGGCTCGGGCTCTGCTATCACTTCTGGCTCTTTTTCTGGCTCTGGCTCTGGCTCTGGAATTGTTTCGACAATGCTTTCAGTATTAGAAGTCGTATGACTAAATGGAACGCTCTCTTCAACAACTTCTTCTGCAACTTCGTCTACTACTGTTTCCATATCTGATTCCTGAGCAACCAACCTGCCTTGTTCGTTATAAACACTAACGCCTGATTTATTATTCAGATCTTTTGTAACCTCAGGAATAACTGATGGAGATAATTCTTCTATCGTTACCGGTTCTGGCTCAAGTTCTTCTGCTACTTTTATTTCAACAATGTCGTCTGGTCTGGTTTCTTCTTCATTTAATTTTGGCAATTCCAGTTTTATGGTTTGCTTTACTTCTGTTTTCTCTGTTTGTTGTAACAATGTCGCAACACCAACTGAAAGAATCATTAATGCAACGACTACAATCAGCACTGATTTATTTTTTATTAGAATTGATTTTATATCTATAGACGATTTTTCTTTAACTACCACTGACTTTTTTGCAGGATCATCCAGATACTGTTCACATAATGCATTTATCCTTCCTGGTAAACCATGTGAGATACGATGTATTTGCTTGATTGTTTTTTCATCAAACAAATTTAAATCCGTTGAATTATTTGCTGGATAATGATTTCGTATGTATTGTTCCGTTTGCTTTTCCGACAAGCTCGGCATTTCAATGATATGAAGACTATCTGAATCTTCCTGATTGACGCCAGACTCTTCTAATTGCTCTAAAAATGACGGCTCGCAGAATAAACAGATATGGAGGACAGCATTTTCATTAGAATTTTTTAATATAGTAAATAACTGATTGATTAAATCATCGTTTAGTAGATCAGCATTATCGATAAGTAAAGCAGGGATTTCCTGTTTATTCTGGCAACGAGTTAACCATTGGTTTAATTCTGTCTGACTATATTCTGACTCTTGCAATTTATCATAACGGGATCCATCTATTAATGCTCTGTAAACATCATTAATGTTAGTAACAGCACTAACCGTTAAATTTCTTATAATTAAATTTGATTCATCCTGATGACTTAATTCTTCGAAGAAAGTTGTCTTGCCTGAATCCAGTTCTCCTTTGACAACAACAAGCTTATTGCTGTATTCCAGCAAATGTAAAATAAGTTCACTACGGTGGGTTAATTCCGGCGTAATAAAATAGTCTTGTTTATTTTTCCCTGTCATGATTTTTTGACTATTGCATCGTTAATATTTCTTATGCTTTGCTGCCGCTAATTCTTTCGTACTCAGCGAATGCAAATCTATCTGTCATGCCGGCAACATAGTCTGCGACCAGTCTTGCTACTTTCAGCTTATCTTCTTTTTCAATATCGGCCTTTATCACTTTCTGAATTTTATCAGTTAACAGTTCTGGTTTATCCATATAAGCATTAAAAAGATAATCCACTGTTTTTTTCGCTCTCTCAGACATTATATTAACGCGTTCATGCCGATATAAATTATCTCTTAGAAATTTTTTCAATATTTTATGCATTGATTCAGTTTTTTCACTCATCTTAATAAGCGATTTTCCGCACTTTCTTACTTCATCAATATTATCCGGTTTTACATTTTCAATTAAGGCTTCACTTGTTTGTATTAGATCACTGACAACGACATTAATCATTCTTCTGATTATTTCATGACGCAATTGACTATTATCTAAAGCCCGCCATTTATTTTTCACGTTTTCGTATTGAGTATTAACAATTTCACATTCGCGTAGACCTTCGATATCTAGTAAACCTGCTCTTAATCCATCATCTATATCATGATTGTTATAAGCTATTTCATCGGCGATATTTGCAATTTGCGCTTCCAGACCCGGCTTCTCGTCATTGATAAAACGCTCACCTATATCCCCAAGCGTTAGGGCATTATTTTTTGAGCAATGTTTTAATATTCCTTCCCTGGTTTCAAACGTTAAATTTAAGCCTGGAAAAATAGCATAACGTTTCTCTAGCAGGTCGACTATTCTTAGAGATTGAAGGTTGTGTTCAAAACCGCCGTATTCTTGCATGCAAGCGTTTAATGCATCCTGGCCAGCATGCCCAAATGGAGTATGTCCAAGATCATGTGCCAGACATATAGCTTCGGTTAAGTCTTCATTAACATTCAATGCGCGGGCAATGGTTCGCCCTATTTGCGCAACTTCAATCGAGTGCGTAAGTCGAGTACGAAACATATCGCCTTCGTGATTTACAAATACCTGAGTCTTATATTCCAGGCGACGGAATGCTGAGGAGTGGATAACACGGTCACGATCACGCTGATATTCATTACGGTATTCGGAACCATCGTCCTGATGCACCCGACCTTTTGAGTTATCTGAGTGTGCAGCATAAATCGCTAACTGGTTTTCCACCATAAACCTCTTAGTTTAGAAAGTGATTAATCGTTTCCCTTAATGCTTGTTCAGTATAGTCGGCGCTAATAATCGCTTCACCAATATCATTTAATAGAATCAAGTATAAAACACCGTCCCGGGATTTTTTATCGACTTTCATGTTCTCAAGCATTTGTTCCAGTTTTACATCTTTGTGAATCTGCGTTGGTAAATTTGTACGCTTTAGTAGAGAACGAATTCGATCTACTTTTTCTTGTTCTAATAAGCCTAATCGCATTGATAAATCAGCTGCCATTAACATACCACAACCAACAGCTTCACCATGCAACCATTCTTTATAGTTGAGAGCTGTTTCTATGGCATGACCAAAAGTATGACCCAGATTTAATATAGCTCTTATGCCTGACTCTCTTTCATCTTTTGCAACAACTTCAGCCTTGTTGATACAGGAACGCTCGATGGTATATTCAAGTGCTTCATCGTCTCGCTGCATGATTGAATCAATATTATCTTCAAGCCAGTCATAAAACTCCTTGTCTCGTATAATTCCATACTTAATAACTTCCGCTAATCCTGCCGAATACTCCCTATCCGGTAAGGTTGATAAAGTTTCTGTGTCAGCAAATACAGCGCACGGTTGGTGAAATGCACCAATCATATTTTTTCCTAAAACATGATTAACAGCTGTTTTACCACCGACAGAAGAATCAACCTGGGCAAGCAAGGTTGTTGGTATTTGTATGAACTTTACACCGCGCTGATAACAAGCAGCAGCGAAACCGGTTAAATCACCAATTACACCACCACCTAATGCAATTAATATACATGTGCGACTGTATTTCTTTTCCATTAGCCGGCTGATTATTTGATTGAAACTATCCAACGATTTATAGGTTTCGCCATCCGGCAATATCAATGTATCGTAATTAACATTAGCTAATTTTTTTTCCACTAACTCCAGATATAAAGGCGCGACAGTTTCGTTTGTAACAACTAACACCTGATTGCTGGTTAAATGTTTTTCAAATAACGCTTGCTCGGAAAGAAGCGATTTTCCAATATAAATTGGATAAGTTCGCTCATCTAGATTAACTTCAATCGTTTTCATCTTTATCAATTAATTCTAATATTTTTTGAGTTATTTGCTTGATACCTAGATCATGTGTGTCAATAACTTCATTTGCCATTGAAAGATAAACAGGCTCTCTTTCAGCCAATAATTTTTTTATTTTATCCAATCGATCATCGGTTTGAAGTAACGGCCGACGTTTATCATCTGCTGTTCTACTAAATAATTTTCCAGCTGTCGATTTTAGATAAATAATAAGCCCATTATCTGATAACGCTTTTCTATTTTCCGGATCTAAAACTGAACCGCCACCTGTTGATAATACTATATTTTTTAATGTAACTAACTCGGAAATCACTTGTGATTCACGCTTGCGAAAACCTTCTTCACCTTCTAATTCAAATATTAACGGTATGTTTACGCCTGTACGTTGCTCAATTTCATAATCAGAATCATAGAACTTACTTGATAGTCTTTTCGCTAACTGTCTACCGATTGTTGTTTTCCCTGCGCCCATCGGACCAATCAGAAAAATGTTATTAGACTTAATCACTGTGTTATTAATAATTTTAGAATTTCAAATAGAATATCTTAAGTTATTAAAGGTTTCTTTTATATAAATAAAAAAGGGATGTGCCCGAATAGGCACATCCCTTAAATACTGTAACGTCTTTTATTATTATTAAATCGTCAAAGTATCTTTTAAAATCTTCGGAGTGATGAAGATTAACAATTCACTCTTCGATGTATCTGTAGCAGTACGTTTAAATAGAAAACCAACATAAGGAAGATCTCCAAAAAATGGTGTTCTATCAACGGACTTTCTATCAGAAGAAGTATACACCCCACCCAGAACAACTGTCTCACCATTTTGAACTAACACTTGAGTAGATACACTACGAGTATTAATCGCAGGAGTTCCATTTACAACAGTAGCACTAACTGTATCTTGATTTACTTCTAAATCCATAATTATTCTATCATCTGGTGTAATTTGAGGAGTAACGCGTAAACTTAACACTGCATCTTGAAATGATACAGTGGTAGCACCACTTGATGATGCTTCCTGATAAGGAATTTGCACACCTGACTCAATTACTGCTTCATGCTGATTAGATGTAATTACGCGCGGACTAGCAATATCTTCGCCACGACCTTCTGCTATTAATGCTGATAATTCTAATTGTAATAAATACGAACCTACTTTACCTATGGCTAACGCTAACGACGACGCATCTGCAGGTATAGCAGGAAGATCAACCAATAATCCTTCATTACCTCCAACATCAAAACCTGTTGTTGAAGTAACAAAACCACCATTTTGAAGTCCACCAAGTGCAACGAATGGGCTTTCAGGGTTATCACCTATATCCGCTCTAGTAATTGCAGTATTCTGTTTAGTATCTTTACTGTAACCAAACCGGACGCCTATATCTTTTGCAAAAGTTTCATCTGCATTAACAATACGTGATTCGATTAATACTTGACGAATTGGAACATCAAGTTCAGAAATCAACCCTCTAACCGCTTCCAGACTACTAGCAATATCTTGAATAATAAGCGTATTCGTCCGTTCATCAATCGACACATTACCTCTTTCAGAGAGTAAATTATTTTCTTCCGCTTGTATCAATGCCATTAAGTTAGCCGCATTAGCATAATTAATTTGTACAAATTCCGTACGCAATGGCGCTAACTCTTCAACTTGACGATTAGCCCCCAGTTCGAGACGTTCACGCGCTGCCAGCTCTTCTGAAGGAGCAACCAAAATAACATTTCCATCTTGACGCATACCCAAACCACGTGACTTTAAAATAATATCAAGTGCCTGATCCCAAGGGACATTCTTTAAACGCAAGGTCACATTACCACTAACAGCATCGCTGGTTACCATGTTTAAACCGGTAAAATCCGCTATCAACTGTAATATT
>Ga0214472_10002531_pt1 | contig 19618 bp, 21 predicted proteins | sample RVTome_6_FD_207662 | JGI IMG/M metagenome (GOLD analysis project Ga0214472, IMG submission 207662) | Soil microbial communities from uranium-contaminated site in the Upper Colorado River Basin, Wyoming, United States - RVT140D175 | ecosystem: Environmental > Terrestrial > Soil > Contaminated >...
CCCGCCATGGTGGCCAGCAGGCCGATGTTGCGGACGACGAGGTCGCCGCCGCTCACGGGCCGGCTTCCGATGCGGGAGGCTCCAGGCCGGCGCGCAGCGCCGCCGCGGTGACGCCTTCGAGGCGCAGGACCTTGTCTCGCGAGGCCTGGCCGCGCAGCAGGCGAAAGGCCGAGGCCGGCCGCCCCAGCCGTCGGGCCAGGAAGCGCACGAGCGCGGCGTTGGCCTTGCCGCCCACGGGCGCCGCCGTGAGCCGCACCACGAGCGCGCCGGCACGCTCCCCCGCCACCTCGTCGCGGGGGGACCGGGGCTGGACACGGACGCGGAGCGTCACCCCGCCGTTCGCCTCGCGAATGTCGAGCATGCCGGCGGCGAAGGGCCTACTGGCCCTCCTCGCGACGCTTCAGGAAGCGGAGGTTGTCCTCGACCTCGGCCTCCTCCTGGAGGTCCAGGATGTGGGTGAGCCGGGTGATGAGGGCGCGGATGTCGGTGCGGAGCGAGCTGCGGTGAGAGCGCAGGTCGAGGATGCCCCGCTCGACCTCGTGGGCCCTGTTCTGCGCCATCTCCAGCAGGCGGTCCGCCTGCAGCTCCGCCTCCTTCACCACGCTCTCCCCCTGCTTGCGGGCGCTCTCCTTCAGCTCCTCGGAGAGGCGCTGGGCGGTGAGCAGGGTGTTCTTCAGGATGGCCTCGCGCTGGCGGTGCTCCTCCACGATCGCCCGCAGGGTCTGGACCTCCTGGTCGAAGGCGTCCCGCTCGCGCTGGAGGGCGGCCACCTCCTCGGAGACGAGGTTCAGGTAGGTGCGCACCTCGTCCTGGTCGTAGCCGCGGAGCTTGCGGCCGAAGATCTGCCTCTGGATGTCCATGGGCGAGATTTTCATGCCCCCACCTCGCGGGCTAAGGTTCGCACGTTCGCTCCAGCCACTCAAGCGTTTCCTGGCGCAGACCCGGTACGGGTAGTATGGAGGGCATGCGCCGGCTCGCCCTTCACCGCGGCAACGTGTACGTCTTCGGGGCCCGCTTCCCGGCCGCGGTGATGGCGATCTTCGTCCTCACCCTGCTGCTCACGCTCCTGGGGGTGGCGGGCCTGCGCAACGGCCTGCCGCTGCTGGGTTACGTCGGCCTGGCCCCGGGCGCGGTCTGGCAGGGGCAGCTGTGGCGGCTCGTGACCTGGATCGTCTTCGATCCCTCCCTCAGCCCCCTCTCGCTCCTCTTCTGGGCCATGATGCTGCTCCTCTTCGGGCGGGACCTCTGCGACGCCTGGGGCTGGCGGCGCTTCACCCGGGTCTACCTCGGCATCGGGGTCGCGGCGGGCGTCGCCACGTGCCTGCTCGCCCTCGTGTGGGGCGAGCTGATGCGGGCCGACTACATGGACAGCTGGCCCGTGGTCAACGCCCTCGTCATCGCCTGGGCCCTGATGTTCCCCACCCGCCAGATCCTGTTCAGCCTGGTGATCCCGGTTACGGGGAAGGCGCTGGTGTGGATCACGGTCGGGGTCACGGTCTTCTTCGCGCTGCTCTACGGGATCGGCCGGTTCGTCCCGCACCTCGCGGCGTTGGCCGCGATCTTCGCCTACATGCGGGGGACGCCGCTGGTGCGGCGGCGCTGGCTGGGGCTACGGCTGCGCGGCTTGCAGGGCCCGCCTCGCCGGCGGCCGCCGCACATCCGGCCGGTGGACGAGCCCGACGAGAAGCCGCGCTGGTACCACTAGGCCTCCCTCCCCTCCCCCCGCACCTCGGCCCTGCGGTCGCGCGACACGTCGCGGGGCCAGTGCCGGCGGTCCAGCGCGCGCCGGCGGCGCTCCACGGCCCGGCCCGCCAGCCTCTCGACGAGCGCGGCCAGGTCGGCGGGCTCGAACGGCTTGACGAAGTGGCCCTGGAACCCCGCCTCCAGCCAGGCCTGCTGGCGCTCGCCCGCGAGCGGGACCGCGCTCAAGGTGATGGCGGGGACCTGCCCTCCCTTCTCGGGTGACAGCGACCGCACGGCGCGCACGAACCCCATGCCGTCGTGCGCGGGCAGGCTGAGGTCGACCACCAGGACGTCGGGCACGATGCCGATGACCGTGGCCAGCGCCGCCCCCGCGCTGGGGACCATGATGATGTCGGCCCCGCGCGCCCGGAGGACGCGGGCCGCGGCCTCCAGCATCTCCTCGCCGTCGTCCACGAACAGGACCCGCGCGCCCCAGATCGCCACGACCGCTCTATTGCAACGCAGGGGCCAGGTCGAAAAGCGCGCATTTGCTGCCGGATCGGCTCGCGGGCGCAGGCGCGATGTCTACGGCAGAGGTCAGGGGACCGTACAACGGGCGCGAGGACGTTCAGACCCGGGTTTCGTTACGGCGTCCTCTCTCCGAACAGCGCCGTGCCCACCCGCACGAGCGTCGCCCCCTCCTCGATCGCGACCTCGAGGTCGTGGCTCATGCCCATGGACAGGTCGCCGCCCAGCAGCAGGTCGCGGGCGAGCGCGGCGTCGCGCACCTCGCGCAGGCGGCGGAAGTACGGCCGGACGCGCTCGGGGTCTTCCTCGTAGGGAGGAAAGCCCATGAGCCCTTCCACGCGCACCGACTTCAGCCCGCGCATGGACTCGAGGGCCGGGAAGAGCCGGGCCTCGTCCAGGCCGGACTTCCCCTCCTCCCCCGCGAGGTCCACCTGGACCAGCACCCGCACCCGGCGGGCCTGCTCCGCGGCGGCCTTCTCCAGCCGCCGCGCCAGGCGCGCGTCGTCCACGGAATGGATGCGTTCGAAAAGCGTAACCGCCTTACGGGCCTTGTTGGCCTGGAGGTGGCCGACCATGTGCCACCGCGCTCCGGCCGCTCCGAGGTCGGCCAGGGCCGCGATCTTCGCCTCGGCCTCCTGGACCTTGTTCTCGCCGAAATCGCGGAGCCCGGCCGCGAAGGCCTCGCGGATCCGCTCGGGAGGATGGGTCTTCCCGACGGCGACCAGCGTGATCTCGCCGGCCTGGCGGCCCGCGCGGGCAGCCGCCCGGGCGATGCGGTCCCGGACGGCGGCCACGCGCTCGGCGATCACTGCTTGGGAAGCGCCTGCAGGAGTCCCTGGGCCGTGGCCACGTTCTGCGCGTTCGTGGGGTTCATGGAGACGTACTTCTCGAGGTTGGTGCGCGCCTCCGCGATCTTGTTCATGCCGACGTAGATCGTGCCCAGGTGGTAGTAGGTCTCCGCGTTGCTCGGGTCGGCGGCCGCCGCCTTCTGGAACGCCGCCAGGGCCTCGTCGTACTTGCCGGAGTTCAGGTACGTCGCGCCGAGGTCGAACTGCACCCTGGCGTCGCCCTCCGCGCTCGTGGCCAGCGCCGCGGCCTTGTCGGCCTGCCCGCTGGCCTGATAGACGGCCAGCAGACCCGCGTTGGCGTCGCTGTAGTTCGGGCGCAGCTCCAGGGCCTTCCTGTACGCGGCCTCGGCCGCCGGCCAGTCCTTCTTCTGGCGGTAGAGGAAGCCGAGGTTCAAATGGACCTCGGGGATGGAAGGCGCCTTGACCAGCAGCTCCTTGTACGCGGCCTCGGCCTCGTCGACCTTTCCCGCGCGGGCCAGCTCGACGGCCCGATTGAAGGCGGGGGTGATCTCGTCCGCCGTCTTGGCGGCCGCGGCCTGCGCGGCGGCCTGGGCGGAGGCCAGCTTGATGTCCTGGATGTAGGTCACGTCGCCGATGCTGACCCGGGTCTCGACGAAGAAGGGCGCGAAACCCTCCTTGCTGGCGGTGATGCGGTACGTGCCCGAAGCCAGGCCGACCTGGGTGTACTCGCCCTTCTTGTTCGTCTTGGTCTCGTACTTGCGCGAGACGCCGCCCTGGTAGTCCAGCACGATCTTGGCGTCGGCGATGGGCTGACCCTGGTGGTCCAGGACCTTCCCGCGGGCCGTGCCCGTCTGCGCCCGGGCCTCGCCGCCGGCCAGGGCGAAGGCGGCGAGCAGCCCCCCGATCAGGAAGAGACGCTTCATTCCCATCCTCCAATGAAAGTGCGACGCCGACCCACGATCTTCTCACGCCCGGGCGGCGGCGCGGTAACGGACGGGGTTCAGGGAGCGTAGGTGGCGCTGCAGCCGGGGGCTTCCCAGACGCGGACACGCCTCAGGAGGCGGCCTTCGGTCCCGAGGCCCTTCCTGACCTCTTCGAAGAAGTAACGGGCGACGACCTCTGCCGAAGGGCTCTGGCCCGCGAACGCCGGGTGCTCGTTGATGTCCCTGTAATGGAAGCGGGAGGCCACCTCCCCCACGACCTTCTTCAGGTGCTCGAAGTCCACGACCACCCCGATCCGGTCGAGATCGTCGCCGGCCGCGACCGCCTCCACGCGCCAGTCGTGGCCGTGCAGCGGCTCCAGGGGCCGGCCCTCTTCGGTGAGGCGGTGCGTGGCGCAGAACGTGGTCTCGTACGCGACCTCGAACACGGCTTTTCTCCTCCGGACCTAATCTAGCACCCGGGACTCCGTGCTCGCGGAGCTGGAATCATCCGGGTGAGCGAAGAACCTTTCGACCTCGTCGACGTCGTGCACCAGCCGCGCCGGGGGCAGGCTGGCCAGGAAGCGGCGCCCGTAGCCCCGCTCGACGATCCGGCTGTCGAGCACCGCCAGCACGCCGCGGTCCGAGGCCGAGCGGATCAGCCGGCCGAGGCCCTGCTTCAACATGAGGATCGCGACGGGCACCTGGTACTCGCCGAAGGGATCGCCCCCGCGGTTGCGCAGGCGGTCGATGCGGGCCCCCACCACCGGGTCGCCGGGCGAGGCGAAGGGCAGCTTGTCCACGATCACGCAGGAGAGCTGGTCGCCCACCACGTCCACGCCCTGCCAGAAGGAGGCGGTGGCCAGGAGCACGGCCCCCGGCGTGCTGCGGAAGGTCTCGAGGAGCGCCGCCTTCGGGGCCTCGCCCTGGATCAGGACCGGATAGGGCAGCTCCCCCGCGATGCGCTCGGCCACCGCGTTCATGTGGGCGTACGAGGTGAACAGCACGAACGCGCGGCCGCGGCTCCTCTCCAGCAGGCGCAGCACCTCGCCCGCCGCGCGGTCCACGAAAGCCGGGGAGCGCGGCTCCGGCATCCGCCGGGGCACGTAGAGTAGCGCCTGCCTCGCGAAGTCGAAGGGCGAGGGCAGCAGGAGCTCCTCCGAGGCCTCGATGCCCAGCCGCGCCTTGAGGTGGTCGAACCCGCCGTCCACGGCGAGGGTGGCGGAGGTGAGGACCGCCGCCCGCATGCGGTCGAACAGCAAGTCCTGCAGCATCGCGGAGACGTCGATGGGAGTGGCCCGCAGGAACACGCCGCGCCCGCGGGTCTCGACGAAGTACACGTGGCTGTCGTCGGCGGCCGCGAGCACGAACGCGATCTCGTCCTTCAGCGACTGCGCGCGGGCCGCGAGGCCGGTCAGCGGCTCCGGCCTCTCCGGCAGCGCCAGGATCGCCGTGCCCAGCCCCTCCAACCGCAGGAGCAGGGCCCCGGACTCCTCGGCCACCCGGGGCGGCATCCATCCCGGGCCCAGGCGCCGGCCCTGGCCCAGGGCCAGCAGCTTGAAAAGGCCGTCCGCGCGGTGCCGGACCGAGTCCACCTCCGAGAGCACCTCTCGGGCGTCGCGCTTGGCGGCCTTCAGCTCGCGCTCCACGTCCCGGCACAGGTCGTCCAGCTTGTGGGACGAGACCTGGACCCCGAAGTACTGCGTGGCCACGTCTTCCAGCAGGTGCGCCTCGTCCAGGATCACCGTGTCGTAGGCCGGGATGACCTCGCCGAAGCTCCCGTCCTTCACCGCCAGGTCCGCGCAGAGCAGGTGGTGGTTCACGACCACGATGTCGGCCTCGAGGGCGCGCTGGCGCATGCGCGTCACCCAGCAGGGATCGAAGTCGGGACAGGCCTGTCCGATGCAGTTCTCGCTGGCCGCGGAGATCTCGCGCCAGAAGTCCACCACGTCGGGCAGGTCCGCCACCTCGCCGCGGTCGCCGGTGTCGGTGCGCGGCGCCCACGCCTCCACGGCCCGGAAGAACGGGACCTCGTCGAGGCGGCGGAAGGTCCCCGCCTGGCCGAACGACCGATACCGCATCAGGCAGAGGTAGTTCCCGCGTCCCTTCATCACCGCCACGCTCAGGTCGCGGCCCAGGGCGCGGGCCAGCAGCGGGATGTCCTTGTCGACGAGCTGCTCCTGCAGGTTCTTGGTGCCGGTCGAGACCACCACCCGCCGCCCGAGCTCCACCGCGGGCAGCAGGTAGGCCAGGGTCTTGCCCGTCCCCGTGCCTGCCTCGGCCATGAGCACTCCGCCGTCGCGGAGCGTGCGGCCCACGGCATCGGACAGCGCCTGCTGCGAGGGCCGCTCTTCGTAGCCCGCCAGCGCGCGAGAGAGGGCGCCGCCGGGACCGAAGAACGACGCGGCGGGAAGGCGGGGGTCGGCGGCCACGGAGGTAATGATAGCCTCGCGTGCCATGCCCGGCGGTCCGAAGACCGGCTACGCGCTGGCGGTGCTGTTCGCCATCAACGCCGTGAACTTCTTCGACCGGCAGATCCTGCCCGCGCTGGGCGAGCCCATCCGGCGCGAGTGGGGCTTGAGCGACGCGGAGCTGGGCGCGCTGGGCACGGCCTTCACGCTCCTCTACGCGTTCGCGGGCGTGCCGCTCGGCCGTCTCGCCGACCGCGCCTCCCGCACCCGGATCCTTTCCGTCGGGGTCCTCGCCTGGAGCCTGCTCACCGGCCTATCGGGCCTGGCCCGCGGCTTCTGGCAGCTGTTCGCGCTGCGCCTGGGCGTGGGCGTCGGGGAGGCGGCCTGCGCCCCCGCCGCCACCTCGCTGATCGGCGACCTGTTCCCGCCGGAGCGGCGGGCCCGGGCCCTCTCCGTGTTCATGCTCGGCCTGCCCTTCGGGATCGCCGCCAGCTACGCGGTGAGCAGCGCGATCGCGCAGGCCTGGGGCTGGCGCTCGGCGTTCCTCCTCGCCGCGCTGCCGGGGTTCGTTTGCGCGGCGGCGGCGCTGCTCGTCGCCGAGCCGCCTCGAGGGCTGGCCGAGGCCGGGGCCGTCGGCGCCCGGCGGCGCGAGGGCTCCGCATACCGGCTCGTGCTGTCCATCCCCACCATGTGGTGGCTGATCCTGTCCGGCGCGGTGCACAACTTCAACATGTACGCGATCAGCTCGTTCCTCTCGCCCTACCTGATGCGGTTCCACGGCGCGGCCCTCCGCGAGGCCGGCTTCCTGTCCATGCTCGTCTACGGCGTGGGCGGAGGGATCGGCCTGCTCGCGGGCGGCGCGGCCGCGGATGCCGCCGTCCGCCGGCGGGCCGACGGCCGGCTGCTGGTCGCGACGGGCGCGATCCTGGCCTCGCTCCCCCTGCTCCACCTCGCGCTCGTCCGGCCACGCGGCGACGCCCTGGCCTTCACGGCGCTGATCGGCGGGGCGTGCCTGCTCATGTACGTGTATTACCCCGCGGTGTACGCCGCGATCCAGGACGTCATCGAGCCCGCGCTGCGCGGCACGGCCATGGCGCTCTACTTCCTCGCCATGTACGTCCTGGGGGCATCGCTGGGCCCGGTGGGCACGGGCCTGCTCAGCGACCATCTCACGGCGCGGGCCGCGCGCGCCGCGGGCGTAATCGAAGTCACGCCGCAGGCCCTGGAGCCCTTCCGCGCCGCCGGCCTGCAGGCGGCCATGGAGATCCTGCCGCTCCTGGGCCTGGCGTTGACGCTCCTGCTGTTCGCGGCGTCGCGCACCGCGCCGCGCGACCGGAGGCGCCTGGAGGCCTGGATGCGGGATTCGACGCCCTAGGGGACGGCGGGCCCGACGTCGGCGGAGAGCCACGAGCGCAGGATGGCGTTGCCACGATCCCTTCGTCTCATCGTCATGCATTGCACTACAATGTAGGCGGAGGACGATTCATCAATGAGCGACCAGTTGACGGTCCGGCTCTCCCCGGAGCTCGGCCGTGCGCTGCGCGCGGTCGCGCGACAGATGCAGCGCAAGACCTCGGAGGTCGTCCGCATGGCGCTCCGTGAGTACCTCGCGCTTCCGGGGCCGGATGGCAGCCGCCCGTCGGAACGTGTGCGCGGACTGCTCGGCTCGCTGGAGTCCGGCGTGCCCGACCTCGTCCGGAAGGATCGCGCCTCCATCCTCGACTCGGTGCGGCGTGGCCGGTGAGCTCCTGCTGGACACGGGCGCGCTGGTCTCGCTGCTGGATCGCAGCCAGGAGCTTCACGCGGCGTGCGCGCTCTGCTTCGACGAATGGAAAGGGCCGGTGATCAGCACGGAAGCGGTGCTGACCGAGGCCACGCGGCTTCTGGGCCGTGTCGCCGGGGGAAGACGATCCTGCATCGAGTTCTTCCTGGGGGGAGGGGCGGTCCTCGTCCCCTCGAACGCGGCATCGCTACGCCGCGCGCGGGACCTCGTCGTGCAGCACGCCGACCTGCCCATGGACTACGCCGACGCGACGCTCGTGGCGCTGGCCGAGGAGCTGGACACCAACCTGGTCTTGACGACGGACAGGCGAGCCTTCGCCGCCTATCGGCTGGGCGGCCGCAGGAGCTTCCGGATCCTGCCCACGACGGCGACCCGCGCTCAGGCCCGGGCCAGCGCCCGGTCGTAGGCCGCGAGGCGCGCGGCGTAGAGCGGGAAGCGCTCGCAGAGCTTCTGGACGTCGCGCTTGACGTCGAGGAGCGCGGTCTCGTTCTCCACGCCGTGGAGGGCGCGGGAGATGAGCCGGCCGATCTGCTCCATCTCCGCCTCCTTCATCCCGCGGGTGGTCAAGGCCGGCGTGCCGATGCGGATCCCCGAGGCCACCATCGGCGAGTTGGCGTCGAAGGGGATGGTGTTCTTGTTGACGGTGATCCCCGCGCGGTCGAGGGCGGCTTCCGCGGCCTTGCCCGTGATGCCCTTGGCGAAGACGTCCACCAGCATGAGGTGGTTGTCGGTGCCGCCGCTGACCAGGCGCCATCCCTCGCCGGAGAGGGTGCCGGCCAGGGCCTTGGCGTTGGCCACGATCTGCGCCTGGTAGGTCTTGAACTCGGGGGCCAGGGCCTCCTTGAAGGACACGGCCTTGGCCGCGATGACGTGCATCAGCGGCCCGCCCTGCATGCCGGGGAAGACGAGCCGATCCAGGTCCTTGGCCCACTTCGCCTGGCACATCACCATGCCGCCCCGCGGCCCGCGCAGGGTCTTGTGGGTGGTGGTGGTGACGAACTCCGCGTGGGGGACGGGGCTCGGGTGGAGCCCGACCGCCACCAGGCCCGCGATGTGGGCGATGTCGGCCATCACCACCGCGCCGCAGGCGTCGGCCGCGCGGCGCACGGCCTGGAAGTCGATGGTCCGCGGGTAGGCGCTGGCTCCGACCACCACCACCTTGGGGTGGCTCTCCTTCGCCAGGCGGGTCATCTCGTCGTAGTCGATCCGCTCGTCCTCCTTGCGCACGCCGTAGGCCACGACCTTGAAGTAGCGGCCCGAGAAGTTGAGGGGGTGGCCGTGTGTCAGGTGGCCGCCGTGGGAGAGGTTCATGCCCAGGATGGTGTCCCCGGGCCGGCAGACGGTCATGTACACGGAGGTGTTGGCCTGGGCGCCGGAGTGGGGCTGGACGTTGGCGTGGTCGCACCCGAAGAGCTGCTTGGCGCGGGCGATGGCCAGGCTCTCCGCCACGTCGACGTACTCGCAGCCGCCGTAGTAGCGCTTGCCGGGATAGCCCTCGGCGTACTTGTTGGTGAGGACCGTCCCCAGGGCCTCGAGCACGGCCTCGGAGACGAAGTTCTCCGAGGCGATCAGCTCCAGCTGCGCGCCCTCGCGCCGCGTCTCGTTGCGGACGGCGTCGGCCACCTCGGGGTCGGTGCGGGCCAGGTTCTCCATCATTGCGAGCGACCTCTCTTCAGCCGTCGATCTTCGCCACCCGCGCGACGTGCCGGCCCCCCGCGAAGGGCGTGGCCAGCCAGACCTCCAGGATGCGCGCGGCCCGGTCGTGGTCCAGGACCCGGCCCCCCAGGGCCAGGACGTTGGCGTCGTTGTGCTCGCGCGAGAGGCGCGCGGTCTCCTCGTCGAAGGGCAACGCGGCGCGCACGCCGCGGAACCGGTTGGCGGCCATGGCCATGCCCTGGCCGCTGCCGCACACGAGCAGCCCCCGCTCGGCCTCGCCGCGGCTCACGGCCTGGGCCACCAGGCGGGCGTAGTCGGGATAGTCCACGGCCTCCGCGGAATGGGTCCCCGCGTCGCGGTAGGCGACGCCGAGGCGGTCCAGGACGGCCTTGAGCTTCTCCTTCAGCTCGAACCCGCCGTGATCCGCGGCCATGACGAGGGGGACGGCCATCATCGCGACTCTATCACCCGGCGCGACGCCCCCGCGATCAGCCGCGCCGGCCCAGCGCCTCGAGCCCTTCGGCGTGGGCCTCGTCGAACCACCTCTCCAGCAGCGCGTTCGTCCCCCGGCAGCCGGCCACCACGCGCGCCGACCAGTCGAAGTACTCGCGCTGGCGCTCCAGGTCCCAGCCCACGGGCGGGCTCCGGACGATGGACCGCAGGTTGCTGGTCTTGTCCGCGATCTTCACGAGCTTCGCCCGGAGGGACTTCCCGGGCGCGCTCTCGACCTGGAGGCGCTTGCGCTCGGCCTTGGGCAGGCCCTTGTCGTCGGTCACCTCCGCCACGATCGCCGCGACCTCGCGGCCGAACTCGCGCTCCAGCTCCTCGCGCGTGGTGGGGGTGTCCTCGATCGCGTCGTGCAGCACCGCGGCCAGGACGGCGACGGTGTCCTTTCCCTCGGTGGCTTCGGCCACCAGGCGGGCCACCTCCGCCAGGTGGTTCACGTAGGGCTCGTCGGCCTCGCCCTTGCGCCGCTGGCTCGAGTGCTTCCGCGCGGCGAAGTCGAGGGCCCGAGCCACCGCCACGATGTCACTGCCCAAGAAGATCTCCCGGGACTCTCTAGGGCTCGGGCGAGCCGCCGATCACCTTGATGCCCGGCCCCTTCCCGGTAGCGGCCGAATACGGGCACAGGTACAGCGTCTCGTTGGCCAGCAAGAGGATCGTCGGCTCCTCGGAGTCCGGGAACGCCATGTCCCAGCTCTCCACCGCGTCGTGGCCGGTGACGGTCGCCCTCGCGAGCCGCTTCCCCGTGTCCGCCTCGATGAAGTCGAACCCGTAGCCGGAGCCCGTGTAGTTGGCGAAGGCCAGGCGGGTCCCGTTGGCGTAGAACCGGACCTGGCTGGCGAGGCCTCCCGGCTTCGTGGAGAAGCGGTGCTTCATCTCGCCGGTGGCGACCTCCCAGACCTTGACCTGCCCGTAGTCGCACGTGGCCAGCCGGCGGCCGTCGGGACTCAGGGCCATCCCCGTCATCTTGATCTCGCCTTCCACGGGGTGGGCCTTGATCGTGGCGACCTCGCGGCCGCCGGCGGTCTCGAAGATGCGCACCGTGCCGTCGTCGAACCCGAGCGCGAGCAGGGAGGCGGCGTCGGCGTGGTCCTCGAAGCGGGAGTGCGTCTTCTTGTCCAGCGGCAGCTTCCACCGCTGAAGCTCCTTGCGCGTGGCCACGTCCCAGATGTGGACGGACTTGTCGTAATCGATGCCGAGGAGCTCCGCGCCACCGCGTCTCCAGGCCACGAACCAGGAGGCCGGCTTGAGCTCGGCGGCCGTCTTCCGGGTGGCCATGTCCACGATGCGGACGCTCCCGGCGGCGACCGCGAACTGGGGGCGGTCGGGGTGGGGAGCCATGTGCACGGGGCGGAAGCTGAACTTCATGAAGCCCGTCGGCGCCAGGCCGCCGGCCAGGACGTGGAACGACTCGAGGTCGCCGGCTCCGGCAAACCCCCCGTCGCGGCTGATCGCGATGGAGCGCGTGTCCGGCATCGGGTTGGAGAAACAGGGCTTCCGTTTCTCCTCGGCCGCCGCGGCCACGCCGGGCAGGGCTGCACTCCAGAGGACCCAGGGCACCCACGACAGCGCCTGCCGCATGGTGGTCTCCGTTCCTGCGGCGATCCTAGCACGGGCCGGGAGCGCGGGGCCCAATTCACCGTAGACTCTTCTACAGGAGGACTGGGACATGCAGCGCTTCCTGGGACGGTATTCCGAGATCGCCTATACCCTTCTCCGCGTGGTGGCGGGCCTGATGTTCGCCGTGCACGGCGCGCAGAAGCTGTTCGGTGTGCTGGAGGGGCGCCAACCGCCGGTCGGCTCGCTGTTCTGGGTCGGCGGGGTCATCGAGCTCGTCGGCGGCCTGCTCATCGCGATCGGCCTCTTCACCAGCTGGGCGGCCTTCATCGCCAGCGGCGAGATGGCGGTCGCGTACTTCATGGTCCACGCCAAGGACGGCTTCTGGCCGATCCTGAACAAGGGCGAGCTGGCCGTCCTCTACTGCTTCGTCTTCCTGTATATCGCCTGCCGCGGCGGAGGCCGCTACAGGGTGGAGCGCGGGGCGATGGACTGACCGGCCGCGGCGCCGTCGTCCATAATCTCGGGATGCCGGAGAGCCGCGTCGTCGTCAGCAAGAAGGGCGAGGCCCGCGTCCGCCGCGGCCATCCCTGGGTGTTTCGCTCGGATATCTCACACGCGGACCACGCCGACCCAGGCAGCGTGGTCCGCGTGCTTTCGTCTCAAAACCGTCCCCTCGGTTTCGCGTTTTTTTCCAGCCGGTCCGAGATTACGTTGCGGATGATCCAGCGCGGCGAGTCTCTGCCGGACTCCTTCCTCCGCGACCGCATCGCCGCGGCCATCCGCTGGCGGGACGCCGTGGCCCCGGGCGCCGAGGCCTGCCGGCTCGTCCACGGCGAGGGCGATGGCCTGCCGTCGCTGATCGTGGACCGTTACCGCGACCACCTCGTCGTGCAGACGCTGTCCCAGGCCACGGACCGGCTCAAAGGCGAGATCGTCACAGCGCTCCAGGACCTGCTCGATCCCGCCGGGATCCTGGAGCGCAACGACCCACGCGTGCGCGCGCTGGAGGGTCTAGACCGGAAGGTGGGCGTCCTGGCCGGCGAGGTCCCGGAAACCCTCGAGGTGACCGAAAACGGCGTGCGCTTCGAGGTGGACCTCCGGAAGGGACAGAAGACCGGGCTCTTCCTCGACCAGCGCGAGAACCACGCCGTGGCCCGCACCTACGCCCGCGGCCGCGTGCTCGACGGCTTCACCTACAACGGAGGGTTCGCGCTGCACGTCGCCCCCCAGGCCTCCGAGGTCCTGGCCGTGGACGTCTCCGCGGACGCGGTGGAGCGGGTCCGCCGCAACGCGGAGCGCAACGGCGCGACGAATGTCACCGCCCGGGAAGCCAACGTCTTCGACCTGCTCCACGAGCTGCCCAAGCAGGGCGAGCGCTTCGACACCGTGATCCTGGACCCCCCCGCCTTCGCCAAGAGCAAGGACGCGGTGGAGAAGGCCTGGCGGGGCTACAAGGAGATCAACCTCCGCGCGCTGCAGCTGCTCCGGCCCGGCGGCTGCCTCGTCACCTGCTCGTGCTCGTACCACGTGGACGAGGCGGCCTTCGAGGAGATCGTATGGAGCGCGGCGGTGGACGCCGGGGCCACGGTGACGGTGGTGGAGAAGCGCCGGCAGGCCCGGGACCATCCCATCGTCCTGGGCGTCCCGGAGACCTACTACCTCAAATGCCTCGTCCTGCGGAAGCTCGCGTGACCTCGGGCAGCATCTCCGGGACCTCGTTCACCATGCGGGCGTACATGAGGCTGACGGAGTCGTCCTCGATCGTGGCCACCCGCCAGAGGCCGCGGTGGAGCGCGAAGGTCCACACGGTCTCGGTGGCCTGGTAGCCCTTCTTCCCTTCGACGACCTTCCCGCTGGCGCGGTCCTCGAGGTAGTCCTCCATCCTGGCCGTGATCGAGACGACCAGCCGGGAGCCGGAGAAATCCCCGTCCGTGTTGCGGCAGGCCAGGAAGAGCGGCCGGATCCGGCCCACGCTCTTGACGGTGCACCGGTTGACCAGCCCCTGCTCGGCCCAGCGGTTCAGGTGGGCAAGCTGCTGGTTCTGCCAGTACCACTCGGTCATCCAGTCGGAGGCCTGGGCCATGTCCTCCTTCCGCCACGCCGCGTGGACACGGTGGAAGCATTCGGTGACGCGGTCCTTGAGGATGAGCCAGTCGAAGGCGGGGTCGAGCGCCCGGAGCCGGGCCAGGTCGCGCAACGCGCGCCTTCCCGCGAGGTGCTCCCGCACCACCACATAGATGATGAGGGGCAGGAGCACGATCGTCAGGACCCCGAGGACGACCTTGCCCCAGAACGTCTTGGCGAACGCGGAGGCGATCTTGCCGCCGGGACCGGCCAGCGCAGGGTCGGGACCCAGGGTGAGGACGGCGATCACCGCGACGACGACGAGGGCCACGCGCCAGTGCCTGGGCATCCAGAGCCTCCCGTTGGCCGCAGCTTGCCGACCACGGCCGCCGCGATATTACGCCGGAAAGGCGTAAGCTTGCATCGAGGTCCGCCCATGCGCATGGATCAGTTCACCGTCAAGGCCCAGGAGGTCCTGGCCGCGGCCCAGACCGGCGCGGAGAAGAAGGACCACCCCGAGACGACGCCCGAGCACCTCCTGGCCGCGATGCTGGCCCAGGAAGGCGGCGTCGTCCCCGCCGCCCTGGGCAAGATGGGGGTGAACACCGGGGCCATCGCCCAGGAGGCCGAGCGGGCCCTGGCCTCACTGCCCCAGACGAGAGGCGCCGCCACCCAGCTCTCGCCGAGGCTCGACGGGGTCCTGAAGGACGCCCTGCGCGAGGCCGACGCGCTCAAGGACCAGTACGTCTCCACCGAGCACCTGCTGCTGGCGCTCGTGGGGGCGAAGACCCCGGCGGCCGAGGTGTTGAAGCGGAACGGCGTGACCCGCGACGCCGTTTTGAACGTGCTGCGCGAGATCCGCGGCACCCAGCGCGTGGACGACCCCAACGCGGAGGACCGCTACCAGGCGCTGGAGCGGTACGGCCGCGACCTGACCGCGCTGGCCCGCAAGGGCAAGCTCGACCCCGTGATCGGACGCGACGACGAGGTCCGGCGCGTGGTCCAGGTCCTCTCCCGGCGCACCAAGAACAACCCCGTCCTCATCGGCGAGCCCGGGGTGGGCAAGACCGCGATCGTGGAGGGCCTGGCCCAGCGGATCGTCTCCGGCGACGTGCCCGAGTCGCTCAAGAACAAGCGCGTCATCACCCTCGACCTGGGCGCGCTCATCGCGGGCGCGAAGTACCGCGGCGAGTTCGAGGACCGCCTGAAGGCGGTCCTGAAGGAGGTCCAGGGGTCGCAGGGCGAGATCGTCCTCTTCATCGACGAGCTGCACACCGTGGTGGGGGCAGGCGCGGCCGAAGGCTCCATGGACGCGTCCAACATGCTCAAGCCCATGCTGGCCCGGGGCGAGCTGCGCTGCATCGGCGCCACGACCTTGAACGAGTACCAGAAGCACATCGAGAAGGACGCCGCCCTGGAACGCCGCTTCCAGCCCGTCTACGTCGGCGAGCCGACCGTGGAGCAGACGATCGCCATCCTGCGCGGCCTGAAGGAGCGCTACGAGGTCCACCACGGCGTCCGCATCCAGGACTCCGCGATCGTGGCCGCGGCCACGCTGTCCAACCGGTACATCACCGACCGGTTCCTGCCCGACAAGGCGATCGACCTCATGGACGAGGCGGGCAGCCGCCTGCGCATCGAGATCGACAGCCTGCCCCAGGAGATCGACGAGGTGGAGCGGCGCATGGTCCAGCTCGAGATCGAGCGCCAGGCCCTGAGGAAGGAGAAGGACAAGGCCTCGCGGGAGCGGCTGGAGAAGCTGGAGAAGGAGCTGGCGGAGCTGCGCGAGCGCTCCTCGGCCATGAAGGCGGAGTGGCAGCGGGAGAAGGCCGCGCTCAACAAGGTGAAGGACGTCAAGGAGCGGATCGAGAAGGTCCGCTTCGAGCTGGACCAGGCCACCCGCCAGGGTGACCTGAACAAGGCGGCGGAGCTGCGCTACGGGACGCTGCCCGGCCTGGAGAAGGACCTGCAGGCGGAGGAGGCGCGCACGAGCGAGAACAAGGGCGGCCACCGGATGCTGAAGGAGGAGGTGGACGCCGAGGACGTGGCCGAGGTCGTGTCCAAGTGGACGGGCATCCCCGTCACCAAGATGCTCGAGGGAGACCTGGAGAAGCTGCTGCGGATCGAGGAGCGCCTGCGCCAGCGCGTGGTGGGCCAGGACGAGGCGCTGCTGCTGGTGGCCAACGCCGTGCGCCGCTCGCGCGCCGGCCTGGGCGATCCGCGCCGGCCCATCGGCTCCTTCCTCTTCATGGGCCCCACCGGCGTGGGCAAGACCGAGCTGGCCCGGGCCCTGGCCGAGTTCCTCTTCGACGACGAGAAGTCCATGGTGCGCATCGACATGTCCGAGTACATGGAGAAGCACACCGTGTCCCGCCTGGTCGGCGCGCCCCCGGGCTACGTGGGCTACGACGAGGGCGGCCAGCTCACCGAGGCCATCCGCCGCCGGCCCTACGCGGTGGTGCTGTTCGACGAGATCGAGAAGGCCCACCCGGACGTCTTCAACATCCTGCTCCAGGTCCTGGAGGACGGCCGCTTGACGGACGGCAAGGGGCGCACGGTGGACTTCCGCAACACCGTCCTGATCATGACCTCGAACGTGGCCTCGGACCTGATCCAGGAGATGGCCCGCCACGAGACGACGGACGTGAAGGACCGGCTCATGGAGGCCCTGCGCAAGACCTTCCGCCCCGAGTTCCTGAACCGGATCGACGAGATCGTGACCTTCAAGGCCCTGGGGCCCGAGGAGATCCACAAGATCGTGGACATCCAGCTCAGGGACCTGCAGCGGCGGCTGGCGGAGCGGAAGATCACGCTGGAGCTGACGGAGGAGGCCAGGAAGAGCCTGGCCGAGCGCGGGTACGATCCAGTCTTCGGGGCCCGCCCCCTGAAGCGCGCCATCCAGCGCATGGTCGAGAACCCGCTGGCGGTCGAGGTCCTGGCCGGGAAGTTCAAGGAAGGCGACCACGTGGTGGTGGACACCAGGGACCGCGAGACCTTCTTCTTCAGGAAGCAGGCGGCGGTGGCCCAGCCGGCCTGAGGCGTCTCTCCTGGTCGGACCCGTGGCACACCAGGCAGGACCGCGCGCCGTCTTCGGGCAGGTCCGACACGAGGGCATAGGTCAGGCCCCGGTGCGTCCAGCTGATCACCTTGAGGCCGGCCAAGGTCTCCAGGTGGAAGGTGAGCGCCCCCGACGTGACGGTGGACCCGCCGCGGGGCAGGACGGCGGAGGCCGACGCCACCAGCAGCGAGATGGGCCGGTGCTCCATCCGGTAGACGACGTAGGCCGCGTAGTCGCCGTGGAACGCCACCAGCCTCCCGCCCACCAGCGCGTAGGGCTTCCGCTCCTCGGAGCCGATCGGGTAGTCCGGCAGCGTCAGGTTGAAGGGCACGCGGCCCGCGAACCAGCCCGCGACCTCCGCGGCGCGCTCCGAACGGACCTCCAGCGGGAGCTGGCCGCGGACGTGCCGCAGGTGTGTGTCGGCGCCGAGGGACGCGAACTCGGACGATTCGGTGGTCGCGCCCGCCGCCGGGCGCCGCGCGGGCCACTGGCGCCAGGCGGAGACGGCCACCCCGAGCAGCAGGGCGGCGGCAACGGCCAGGGGCCAGCGCCGCGCGGACGGGGACGGCGGCCGGGCCAGGACCCTGCCCGCCATCTCCCGAAGGCCGGGAGGGGCGCGATGCAGCGGACCGGCCTCCCGCATCAGGGCCAGGAGCGCCTGCACCTCGTCGACGGCTCCCCGGCAGCGCCGGCATTGCCGGAGGTGGGCCTCGAAGGCCTCCCGCTCCTCGCCGACGAGCTCGTCGTCCACATAGGCGGACACGAGCAGGTCGAGCGAATCGCAGTCCATCGTCCTCACCGGCCGGCCTCGCAGGAGGCCCGCGATGGGTGGTCGGCCAGCCGGCGCCGGATGAGCGCCCGTCCCCGGGCCAACCGGCTCATCACGGTCCCCGTCGGGCAGCCCAGGATCGACGCGATCTCCTGGTAGCTGAAGCCCTCGAAGCCGCGGAGGATCACCACCTCTCGCAGGCGCGAGGGCAGCTCGTCGACGGCCTGCCGCAGCGTCTCGCGGAGGCGGACGCGCTCGAGCTCCTCGTGGGGGCCGCCGGGGGACACGAGCCACACGACCGACCGCGGGCCGCGTGAAACATCCGCCTCGTCCAGCCGCTCGAGCCTGGGCCGCCGCACCTCGTTCCGCCAGACGTTGTGCAGGATCGTGAAGAGCCACCCCCGCAGGTTCTCGCTCAGGTCCGCCTTGTGGCGCGCCGACAGCGCGCGCAGGTAGGTCTCCTGGACCAGGTCTTCGGCCGCCGCGGGCTCGCGGGCGAGCACCATCGCAAAGCCGAACAGGCCGTCCAGGCAGGCCAGGGAGGCCTCCCGGAACGCCGCCTCGGCCTTCGGACCACCCGCCTGCAAGCTCACCCCCGCACAACAACACGCGAGGCGTCCGTTTAGTCCCGGAGCCACGGAATAAACCGGCTTGCCGTGTGTTGTACCCACATTCTAGGAGGTGCGGCGATGACACGCCACGTGTCGGCACGGATCCCGGTAGTCGCGATGGCCCTGGGCGCGCTCGTGATGATGGGCGTGGTGCGCGCGCAGGACCCGCCCCCGAAAGGGGCCACGAGCTTCTCGCCCGTGGACCTCAAGGAGCCGTTCGAATCGGTCAAGGACCGCATGAGCGCGGCCAAGGCCGCGGTGATGAAACGCCAGATGGACCTGCTGGCGGCGCGCTACGACCTGGCGAACCGTCCGGCGAAAGAGACGATGAGCCGCGGCAAGGCGCTCCAGGACGGCGTCCGCGCCCGCCTGGCCGGAGGGATGACGTGGGAGAGGCTCGGGGCCATGGAGCCCGAGGCGATCCGGGCCGCGGGCGCATTCCCCCCCGGCTTCAAGCCGCTCCCCCACGCGAACCATCCGGAAGGCGGGATGCTCTTCCCGAAGTTCCACATCGACGAGGTCAACAAGCAGGAGCAGCGCGACCTCACCCGCTTCGACCTCGACTTCGACATACCCGAGCACTTCCTGCCCGAGTTCCCGCCGGCCATCTTCCTCACCACCCGCCCGGACCTGGGCGACGTCTCCCAGGGGAAGCTGGTCACCATCGAGAACTTCTACGAGCTGTTCAACGGCCTCTTGAATCCCAAGCAGATCGAGGGGCTCCGGCTGCTGGTCACGCCCTTCCCCCAGCAGCAGTTCAACCAGACCGAGGACCGGCGCTCCGCGCGGCCGCACCGCGGGGTCACCTGCTTCGACTGCCACGTCAACGGGCACACCAACGGCGCCGCGCACCTGGTGGGGGACATCCGCCCCCAGGAGTTCCGGCACCGCATCGAGACCCCTTCCCTGCGCGGGGTGAACGTCCAGCGGCTCTTCGGCTCGCAGCGCGCCCTCAAGAGCGTGGAGGACTTCACGGAGTTCGAGCAGCGGGCCGCTTACTTCGACGGCGACCCGGTGATCGCCACCAAGAAGGGCGTGAACATCCTGGAGCGCGGCAGCCACGTGCACTTCATGGCCGAGGTGCAGGAGCTCATGGACTTCCCGCCCGCGCCCAAGCTCGGGATCACGGGCCGGCTGGACCCGAAGAAGGCCACGGCCGAGGAGACGCGGGGGGAGGCGCTGTTCTTCGGCAAGGCGCAGTGCTCGGTCTGTCACACGCCGCCCTTCTACACGGACAACCTGATGCACAACCTGAAGGCGGA
>Ga0214472_10002532_pt1 | contig 19618 bp, 19 predicted proteins | sample RVTome_6_FD_207662 | JGI IMG/M metagenome (GOLD analysis project Ga0214472, IMG submission 207662) | Soil microbial communities from uranium-contaminated site in the Upper Colorado River Basin, Wyoming, United States - RVT140D175 | ecosystem: Environmental > Terrestrial > Soil > Contaminated >...
CGCGCAGCTCGGGCCGCGCGGACACCATCTCGCAGACCGCGAGCGCGGCGCCGAAGCGCCTTGCCAGCCGCCGGAACGGCGAATCCGTGATGCCCGCCATCGGAGCGACGAACAAAGCGTTGCGCAGCGCGTGAGCGCCGATTCTCATCACAAAGATTTGGCGTCCGGGGGGAAGCGGATTCTAGCCGGTTCCGTTTTTCTATGGAAGGGCGGAGGGGCCGAAGATCATGCGGCGCGCAAAGAAGCGCCGCGGACCGGGCAGCAGGTCGAGCGCGGTAAGCGCGGCGCCGCGCGCGGCGCGCGCGGCCCGGCTGCCGCCGAGAAATCCTCCGGCGAGCCAGTCGGTCGCGCGCACCGTCGCCGCCGCGTCGAGCCGCCGGCGCGCCGCGTAGCGCTCGAGCGTGGCTGCGTCTCCCGGATCGGATGCGCTGCGCAGCACCTGCGCGAGCTCCCACGCATCGCGCAGGCCGAGATTGAGGCCCTGCCCGGCCACGGGGTGCAGCGTCTGCGCGGCGTTGCCGATGTAGACACTGCGCTGGGCGACCCGCGCCGCGCGCACGCGCAGGCTGAGCGGCTGCACCCCGAGCGCCTCGATCTCGACGGGGCGGCCGGCACGGGCGCCGCTCGCCGCCGAGAGCGCCCCGAGCAGCTCCGCCTGCGGCGCCGCGCAAAGGCGCCCGGCGCGCTCCGGCCGAAGGCACCAGACGAGCGCGTAGCGCCCGGCGAGCGGCAACAGCGCGAGCGGGCCTTCCGGCGTGAAGCGCTCGAATGCCCTCGAGCCCGAGGACGGCTCGGTTCGCACCAGCCCGACCAGCGCGTCCTGCGCATAGCGCTTGTCGGGCGGCTCGGGCGACGAGCCCTCCGCGTGCACCACGCAGGCTGCCTCGCCCTCCTCGCGCGAGGCGAGCCCGTGCAGCTGCGACCTGAGGACCTCGAGCAGCGAGGAATAGTCCGTGACATAGCCCAGGGCAGGAACGCCCGCGTCGGCCGCGGCGAGATGCGTGCGCCCGAACCCGCCTGCCTGCGATACCTCGATCGCCTCGATCGGCGTCGCGGCAAGGCCTTGCCACGCTCCGATGCGCTCGAGGATCAGGCGGCTGGCGAAGGAAAGCGCGATCGGCCGGAAGCCCGGATCTCGAAATGCAGAAGCATCGACAACGGCAACGCGCAGACCGCTGCCGCGCAATGCGAGCGCCAGCGTGCAGCCCACCGGGCCGGCGCCGCGGACCAGCACGTCGGGGCGCGCGCTCAAGCCGCTCCGCGCGCATCGCGCATCAGCGCTTCGACGTCGTCGATGCCCTTGGGCGCCTCGGCGCTGAGCACTTCGCATTCGCCCTGCGTGACGAGCACGTCGTCCTCGATGCGCACGCCGATGTTGCGCAGCCTCCCGGGGACGTCTTCCGCGGCCCGGATGTAGAGGCCCGGCTCGACGGTGAGCGTCATGCCCGGGACCAGCTCGCGCCACTTCCCGGCGCGCTTGTAGTCGCCCGCGTCGTGCACGTCGAGGCCGAGCCAGTGACCGGTGCGATGCATGTAGAAGCGCTTGTAGGTTTCCTTCTCCAGCGTCTGGTCGAGGCTTCCCTTGAGCAGGCCCAGATCGAGCATGCCCTGCGCCAGCACCCGGACCGCCGCGTCGTGCGGCTCGTTCCAGGCGTTGCCGGCGCGCGCCTGGTCCATCGCCGCGCGCTGTGCCGCGAGCACCAGCTCGTAGACCTCGCGCTGCGCCGCGCTGAAGCGCCCGTTGACCGGGAAGGTGCGCGTGATGTCCGAGGCGTAGCCGTCGAGCTCGCAGCCGGCATCGATGAGCAGCAGCTCGCCGTCGCGCAGCGGCGCGTCATTGGACACGTAATGCAGCACGCAGGCGTTGGCGCCGCCGGCGACGATCGGCGGATAGGCGACCGACTGCGCGCCGTTGCGGCGGAACTCGTGCAGCAGCTCGGCCTCGATCTCGTATTCGTGCAGGCCGGGGCGCGTCGAGCGCATCGCGCGGCGGTGCGCCGCGGCCGCGATGCGCCCGGCGCGGCGCATCACGGCGGCCTCGTGCGCGTCCTTCAGCAGCCGCATCTCGTCGAGGAAGGCGCGCACCTCCAGCAGTCGATCGGGCGCGGCGATTCCGGCACGGGCGCGCAGCCGCACCGCGTTGAGCCAGCCCAGCGCGCGTGCGTCCCAGTGGGCATCGGCGCCGACCGGATAGGCGAGGGCGGGCTGGTTCTCGAGCAGGCGCGGGAGCGCCTCGTCGAGCGTCTCGATCGGGTGGGCCTCGTCGAAGCCGAAGCGGCTGCGCGCCGCCTCCGGACCGTGGCGCGAGCCGTCCCAGATCTCGCGCTCCTCGTTGCGCGGGCGGCAGAACAGCAGCGTCCTGGGTTGCGCGCCCGCGACGATCACCACCGCCGCCTCGGGCTCGGTGAAGCCGGTGAGATAGTAGAAGTAGCTGTCGAAGCGGTACGGGAAGTGGCTGTCGCGGTTGCGCACGCGCTCCGGCGCGGTGGGAACGATCGCAACGCCCTCGCCGAGGGCCTGCGCCAGCCGCTCGCGGCGCCGGCAGTGGAGGGAAAAGTCTTCGGCGATGTTCATTTTCGCGATGCGAGGCGCGTTTCAAGCTCGGCAAGCCGCTCGGCCGTGCCGACGTCCTGCCACAGACCCTCGTAGAGCTCCCCGCTGGCGAGTCGCCGGTCGGCCGCGGCGCGCAGCAGCGGGGCGAGCGGCGCCTTCTCGCCCGCGGGCACCTCGGCGAGGAGCTGCGGGGACATGACCGCGACGCCCGCGTAAGTGTAGCGCGGCCCTGCGCCGTTGCCGACGACCCCGCCCTCGAGCGTGAAGTCGCCGGCCGCGCGGTGCGCCGGGTTGGGAACCAGCACCAGGTGCGCCAGCCGCTCGCCGAGCGCGAGACCGAGAAGCCGCGACAGGGCGATGTCGCAGTAGACGTCGGAGTTGAGCAGCAGGAACGGCTCGTGCCCGAGAAGCCCGAGCGCCTGCGCGATGCCCCCGGCGGTTTCGAGCGGCTGCGGCTCGCGCGAGTACGCGATGCGCAGCCCGAAGCGCGCGCCGTCTCCGACGCGCTCGACGATGCGCTCGCCGAGGTGGGAAACGTTGATCACCGCCTCGCGGCAGCCGCTTGCCGCCAGGTGCTCGAGATGCCACTCGATGAGCGGCTTGCCGAGCGCCGGCACCAGCGCCTTCGGCAGCGCGTCGGTGAGGGGGCGCAGCCGCTCGCCGCGCCCGGCGGCAAGGATCATGGCCTTCATTCGAGCTCGTCGAGCAGCCGCGCGAGCGGCGCGAGGGCGCCGTAGCGGCCGGCCACGGCGCGCGCATAGTTGACGAAGCGCGGCGTGTCCTCGAGGTACCTCGGCTTGCCGTCGCGGTAGCGGATGCGCGCGAAGATGCCGAGCACCTTGAGGTGGCGCTGCAGCCCCATCCACTCGAAGGCGCGCCAGAACTCGCCGAAGTCGGCGTCCACCGGAAGCGCGGCGCGCTTTGCCTTTTCCCAGTAGCGGGCGGCCCAGTCGAGGACCTGCGCCTCTTCCCAGCTGACGAAGGCGTCGCGCAGCAGCGACACCATGTCGTAGCTGAGCGGTCCGAGCACCGCGTCCTGGAAGTCCAGCACGCCGGGGTTGGGGTCGCATACCATCAGGTTGCGCGGCATGTAGTCGCGATGCACGTAGACCTGCGGCTGCGCGAGCGCGCTCGCCACGAGGAGCCGGAACACGCCTTCGAGGGAGTCCTTCTGCCGGCCGGTGAGCTCGGTGCCGAGGTGGCGCTTCACGTACCACTCCGGGAACAGCTCCATCTCGCGACGCAGCAGGGCTTCGTCGTAGGCAGCGAGCTCGCCCGCGCGCGTCGCGAGCTGCCAGCGCAGCAGGGCGTCGGTGGCATCGGCGAAAAGCTGCGCCGCGTTGCCGGGCTCGAGCGCCTGCAGATAGCTGCGGGTGCCGAGGTCCGAGAGCAGCAGGAAGCCGCGCTCGAGGTCCTGGGAGAAGACTTGCGGCGCATGCAGGCCCGCCTCGCGCAGCATCCGGGCGATGCGCACGAAGGGCCGGCAATCCTCCCTGCCGGGCGGCGCGTCCATCGCGATGTAGCTGCGCCCGTCGTCCAGCGTGGCGCGAAAGTAGCGGCGAAAGCTGGCATCCTCGGATGCCGGAGCGAGCGCGAATCGCCGGTTGAGCTGGACGGCGAGCCAGCGCTCCAGCTCAGCGCGCCGTTCGTCGACGTGTATCATTGAAAATTCTATTATCGAATAAAAGCACTCCGGCGCGCTTCATGCGGTATCGTTTCGCGACGCTGGCCGCCGTCCTGGTCGTCGCAGCGCCGGCGGCTGCGCAGGATGCCGGCTCGCCGGCTCCCGAGACGACCGTGATCGACGCCGAGGTCATCGAGGGCGTGGCCGACCTCGAGGTGACGGCGCGCGGCGACGCCGAGATCAGGCGCGGGGACGTCTCGATCTTCGGCGACGTGCTGCGCTACAACCGCGAGTTCGGCCGCGCCGAGGCGCAGGGCGGCGTGCGCCTGCAAAGCGGCGCCGACCGCTTCTTCGGCTCGCGGCTGCAATACAGCACGCTCGACGATACCGGCGTACTGGAGGAGCCGGGCTTTCTCCTGCAGCGCGACCGCCTCGCGCGCGGCGGCGCCGATCGTCTCGAGATCCTCGGCAGGAACCACTATCGCATGTCGAACGCCACCTTCACCACCTGCCGGCCGGGCCAGGACGACTGGAGCCTGGAGGCCGCGGAGCTCGAGCTCGACTACGAGCGCGAGGAGGGGTACGCGGACTCGCCGCGGCTGCGCTTTTTCGGCGTGCCGATCCTGGGGGCGCCGTTCGCGAGCTTCCCGCTCGAGAACCGGCGCAAGAGCGGGCTGCTCACGCCGTATTACGCGCAGACCACGACCCGCGGCCTGGAGTTCGGCATCCCGTATTACTGGAACATCGCCCCGGAGCGCGACCTTACGCTGACCCCGGTCTACATGGGAAAGCGCGGCCTGCAGCTGAAGAACCACCTGCGCTACCTGGACCGGCGCCATGCCGGGGAGCTCAAGCTCGAGTATCTGCCGGACGATCGCGATTTTGGCGACTCTCGCACCGGGGTATCGCTGCAGCACGCCCAGAGCTTCGGTCACCGCCTGAACGCGCATCTCGACTACAACAAGGTGTCCGACGACCGCTATTTCGTCGACCTGGCGAGCCAGGTGAAGCAGGTCTCGCTCACCAACCTGCCTCAGGACGGGGTGCTCGCGTACAGCGGCTCGTTCGGCCGCGCGCCGTACAGCCTGCAGGGGCGGGTGCAGCGCTTCCAGACGCTGCAGGATCCGCTCGCGCCGATCGTGCCGCCGTACCACCGCGTTCCGCAGCTCGGCTTCAGCACTGCCATCAACGGGCTCGGCGGGCTGTTCGACTCGGCGCTGCCCTTCGAGTATGCCCGCTTCACGCATCCCACGCTGGTGGAGGGCTCGCGCACGTCCTTCTCGCCCACCCTCGCGGCGCCGTTCGTCTTCCCGAGCTGGTATCTCACGCCCAGGGCCGGCGTGCGCCACGCCGCCTACAGCCTCAGCCCGCTCTCCGCCTCGCGCTCGCCCGAGCTCTCGGTGCCCTGGTTGAGCGTCGACAGCGGCGTGACGTTCGAGCGCGACGCGCGCTGGTTCGGCGAGAGCCTCACCCAGACGCTCGAGCCGAGGCTGTTCTACGTGTATGCGCCTTACCGCGAGCAGTCGCACATCCCGCTGTTCGACACCGCGCTCGCGGATTTCAACTATCCGCAGCTCTTTACGGAGAACCGCTTCGTCGGCGGCGACCGCTTCGGCGACGCCGACCAGGCGACGCTCGCGCTTACCTCGCGCTTCCTGCAGGCGAACGGCCAGGAGGTGTTTCGCGCGACCGTCGGCCAGCGCTACTACTTCCAGGACGAGCGCGTGCGCCTCACCACCGGCTCGCCGCTGCGCCAGTCGGCCGAGTCCGACGTGCTCGCTGCGGTCAGCGGGAGGCTGTTCCGCTACTGGACCTTCGACGCGGCGACGCAGTACAACCGCCTGGCGCAGCAGCCCGAGCGATACTCGATGTCGGTACGCTACGCGCCCGAGATCGCCAAGGTGCTGAACGCGAGCTACCGCTACAACCGCGGCGAGAACATCCGCCAGATCGACCTGTCGGCGCAATGGCCGGTGCACGCCGGCTGGTACGCGGTTGGGCGCTACAATTACTCGCTCCTCGACCGGCGTTTGCTGGAAGGGCTCGCCGGGGTGGAGTACAACGCCGGCTGCTGGGTGTTTCGCGGCGTGGTGCAGCGTATCCAGGCGGCGGCGCAGGTGAGCTCCACGGCGGTCGTGTTCCAGCTCGAGTTCAACGGCATCGGCCAGATCGGCACCGACCAGGCAGTCGAGCTGCTCAAGCGCAACGTGCCGGGCTACTCGGTGACCAACCCCGCCGACCCGCGGCTCGCCCCGCCGAGCGCGCTCGGGCGGCTGCCCTTCGAGCAGGTGTACTAGATGCGAGGCTTATTGATCGCGGCGGCCCTGGCGGCTTCGTTCGCCGCCCACGCCCAGGACAAGATCACGCTCGTCGACCGCATCGTCGCGGTCGTGAACAAGGAGGTCATCACGCTCACCGAGCTGGACCAGGCGGTCGCGGCCGCCGAGCGGCAGCTGCGCCGCCAGGGCACGCGCCTGCCCGAGCCGGGCGTGCTGCGCCGCCAGATGCTCGAGCGCCTGATCCTCGACCGCGCGCAGCTGCAGCGGGCGCGCGACACCGGGATCCGGGTCGACGAGCTGCAGGTCGACAGCGCGGTGCAGCGCATCGCGCAGAACAACGGCATGACGCTCGCCGGCTTCCGCAAGGCGCTGGAGAGCGATGGCGTATCGTTCACAGCGTTCCGCGAGGACCTGCGCGAGCAGATCATGCTGTCGCGGCTGCGCGAGCGGGAGGTCGAGGAGAAGATCCAGGTGAGCGACGGCGAGATCGACCTGTTCCTCGAGGAGATGAAGTCACGGCCGGCGGAGCGCGCCGAGTACGATCTCGCGCACATCCTGGTGCGGGTGCCGGAGCAGGCGAGCCCGGAGCGCATCGAGGCGGCGCGCGCGCGGGCCGAGAAGGCCCTCGCCGAGGCGCGCGCGGGCGCGGATTTCGCGCGGCTCGCGGCGAGCTACTCGGATGCGGCCGACGCGCTCAAGGGCGGCGCGCTGGGCTGGCGCGCGCACGACCGCCTGCCGGAGCTTTTCGCCCGCACGGTGGCGCGCATGAACCCCGGCGAGGTGAGCGACGTGCTGAGGAGCCCGGCGGGCTTTCACGTGGTGAAGCTCGTCTCGCGTCGCGACGCCGGGGGCGGCGACGCGCCGGTCGCGCAGACGCGCCTGCGCCACATCCTGATCCGCACCAGCGAGGCGGTCTCGGAAGGCGAAGCGCGCCGCCGGCTGCAGGACCTGCGCAGCCGCATCCTCAGCGGCGCGGCGGACTTCGCGGAGATGGCGCGCGTGCACTCCGACGACGGCACCGCGGCGCGCGGCGGCGAGCTCGACTGGGTCTATCCCGGCGACACCGTCCCCGACTTCGAGCGTGCCTACCAGGAGCTCAAGGTCGGCGAGATCAGCGAGCCGGTGCGCACGCCCTTCGGCTATCACCTGATCCAGGTGCTCGAGCGGCGCTCCGCCGACATGAGTCCCGAGCGGCGCCGGCTGCAGGCGCGCCAGGCGCTGCGCGAGCGCAAGTCCGACGAGGCCTACCAGGAGTGGCTCCGGCAGCTGCGCGACCAGAGCTACGTCGAGCTCAGGCTTGAAGAACGCTAGGCCGGTCATCGCGCTCACCTCGGGAGAGCCGGCCGGGGTCGGACCGGAGCTGTGCGTGCGCGTCGCGCGGCAGGGGTTGCCGGCAAGGATCGTGGTGCTCGGCGACCGGGAGCTTCTCGCCGGTTGTCCCGACGTCGAGCACGTGCCGCTCGCGCGCCCGAGCGTACCGGGCCGGCTCGACGCGGCGAACAGCCGCTACGTGCTCGCGCTTCTCGACCGCGCGGTGGCCGGATGCCTTTCCGGCGAGTACGACGCCATGGTGACCGCGCCGGTGCAGAAAAGCGCGATCAACGACGCCGGCATCGCGTTCACCGGCCATACCGAGTATCTCGCCCGGCGCTCGGGCGCCGAGCACGTGGTCATGATGCTGGTGGGCGGCGGCTTGCGGGTGGCGCTCGCCACCACGCATCTGCCCCTGTCGCAAGTGCCGGGCGCCATCACTCGCGAGGGCCTCGTCAAGACGCTGCGCGTGCTCGATCGCGATCTGCGCCGGCGCTTCAAGATTCCCCGGCCGCGCATCCTGGTGGCCGGGCTGAACCCGCACAGCGGCGAGTCCGGGCACCTGGGGACCGAAGACCGCGACGTGATCGCGCCTGCGGTCGCTGCAGCGGCGGCGGAAGGCATCGCGGCGAGCGGCCCGATTCCCGCCGACACCCTGTTCGTGCCGCAGCGCCTCGAGGCGGCGGACGCGGTGCTCGCCATGTACCACGACCAGGGGCTGCCGGTGCTCAAGTTCGCGAGCTTCGGGCGCGGCGTGAACCTCACGCTCGGCCTGCCGTTCGTGCGCACCTCGGTCGACCACGGCACCGCGCTCGATCTCGCCGGTACCGGGCGCGCCGATCCCGGCAGCCTGCTCGAGGCGCTCAGGCTCGCGATTGAGCTCGCACCGGCCGCGTAAGCGCTTCGGCCAGCACTTCCTGCACGACCGGGGCGTGCTCAAGCGCCTGGTCGATTCGATCAATCCTGCAACAGAAGACTTTCTGGTGGAGATCGGTCCGGGCGAGGGCGCGCTCACCTCTTGGCTGCTCGAAAGGTTGCGCAGGATGGAGGCGATCGAGGTCGACCGCGATCTTGCTTCGCAACTTGCAGCGCAGTTCCCGCCCCCGCGCCTTACGGTGCACTGCGCCGACGCGCTCAAGTTCGACTTCAACCGCTTCCCCCGGGGCATGCGGCTGGTCGGCAACCTGCCTTACAACATTTCGACGCCGCTTCTGTTTCACCTGGCGGGCTACGCCAGCCGGGTGCGCGACATGCATTTCATGCTGCAGCGCGAGGTGGTCGAGCGCATGGTGGCCGCCCCTGCCACCCCCGAGTACGGCCGGCTGTCGGTCGCGCTGCAGGCGCGATTTCGCATCGAGAAGCTGTTCAACGTGGCAAGCGGCGCGTTTCGCCCCGCCCCGAAGGTCGAGTCGGCGCTGGTGCGGCTTTTGCCGCTGCCGACGCCCCTTGAAATAGATGAAGATCTTCTGCGCCGGGCGTTTTCCGCGCGGCGCAAGACGCTGAGGAACGCGCTTCCGGGGGTCGACCTCGCCGCGCTGGGGATCGACCCGAGGCTGCGTCCCGAGGTGCTTTCGCCCGCCGACTACGCCCGCATCACGTCGTCAAGACAGGGAGAGAAAAAATGATCACCAGAAAGCTGAACGCAGCACTGCTGGTTCCCGTTGCGTGGGCGCTGGCCGGCGCAGTGCAGGCCGCCGAAGTGCGGCCGCTGCTCAAACTAGGCTACGACTCCGGCGGCGACACGATCGTGACCGCGTTCTTTGTCGGTGGCTCGACGGAGTCGATCAAGGCGAACGAGGGGTTCTACGTCGGCGGCGGCGTGTCGATTCTCAACGAGGCCCGGGACATCGAGATGGAGCTCTCGTTCAACTACAAATTGGGTTTCATTGCCGCCGACAACGGCGACATCGACTGGACCCGCCTGCCCCTGGACGCACTGGTCTTCTACCGCTTCCCGAGCGTGCGCCTGGGCGGCGGGCTGACGCTGCATCTCAACCCCAAGCTGCGAGGCGACGGCACCGCCAGCGGCTTGAACGTTCCGTTCGACGACGCGCTCGGGCTGGTGCTGCAGGCGGACTACCGCTTCACCGACAAGATGACCCTCGGGATGCGCTACACGAGCGTGAAGTACGAGGCGAAAGCCCCTTTCACCGGAAGCTTTACCGGCGACGGCATCGGCATCACCTTCGGGCTCGCTTTCTAGGCGCGGCGGCGCTCGATGAACTCGATCTTGTAGCCGTCGGGATCCTCGACGAAGGCGATCACGCTGCTGCCGCCTTTCACCGGGCCCGCCTCGCGCGTCACTTTTCCGCCGTGCTGCCTGACGTCCAGGCAGGCTTTCGCGGCGTCGGGGACCTCGATCGCGATGTGGCCGAAGGCGCTCCCCAGGTCGTAGCGCTCGACGCCGTGGTTGTAGGTGAGCTCGAGCACCGCCGCCCGGTCCTCGGCGTCGTAGCCGACGAAGGCGAGCGAATACTTCTGCTCCGGGCGTTCGGTGGTGCGCAACAGCTTCATGCCGAGCACCTCGGTGTAGAAGCGCACCGAGCGCTGCAGGTCGCCGACGCGCAGCATGGTGTGCAGGATTCTCATGGGGCTCCTCTCAGGATGGGAAGCGCGGCGCCGGCGAGCTCGAGGCGCTCGCGCGCGTTGCGCCAGTCGGGATACAGCGCGGCCACCAGCCGCCAGAAGCGCCGCGAATGGTTGAGCTCGACGAGGTGGGCGACTTCGTGGGCCACCACGTAATCGGCGAGCGCCGGCTCGAGGTGGACCAGCCGCCAGGCGAGGCGGATCGAGCCGTCCTCGTGGCACACTCCCCACTGCCTGCGCGCGCTCGAGAGCGCGACGCGCGGCGCCGGCCGGGAGAGCCGCGAAGCGTAATGGGCCGCGCGCGGCGCGAGCATCTGGAGCGCCAGCGCCTTGAGCCATCTCACGAGCGTGTCGAGCGCGCGCGAGCGCGGCGCGACGACCAAGAGCCGCCCGGCCGCGTGCTGCACATGCCGCCTGCCTTCTTGCACTTCCAGGAGGTGCGGTGCGCCGAACAGCGGCAGCGACTCGCCGCTTTCTCCGCGCAGCAGGGCCGGGCGGGGCGCGCGCGCCCACTCGTCGAGCTTGGCGAGGATCCAGCGCTGCTTGTCGCGCAGGAAGCCCTCGATCTCGCGCCACGGGGCGCGCAGCGGCGCGGCCACGCGCAGGCCGCCGGGGTCCACGGTGATGCCGATGGTGCGCCGGCGCCGGCGCGCAAAGCGATACTCGACCAGGCGGCTGCCCAGCTCGATCAACAAAGTTCCTTCTGCTGTTCTTCGATCCATTTCTCTGCAAGTCGGTTGATGGTCTTGGGGTCGCGGTCGGCGGGCTCGATCGCCGGGCCGATGCGCACCGTCACGGTGCCGGGGCGCTTGAGGAATGCGTTGCGCGGCCAAACCCGCCCCGCGTTATGCGCGACTGGGACGACCGGCGCGCCGCTCGCCGCAGCGAGCCAGGCGCCGCCAAGCTGGTAGGCACGGCGCTCGCCCGGCGCGACCCGCGTGCCTTCCGGGAACACCACGATCCAGAATCCCTGGGCCAGGCGCTCGCGCCCGCGGCGCGCCATCGCGCGCAGCGCGGCCACGCCGCGCGAGCGGTCGATCGCGATCGGGCTCATCAGCGCGAGGCCCCAGCCGAAGAACGGGATCCACAGCAGCTCGCGCTTGAGCACGTGCACCTGCGGCGGAAAGATCATCTGGAACGCCATCGTTTCCCACGCCGACTGGTGCTTGGCGAGGATCACCGAGGGCCGCGACGGCAGGTGCTCGCGTCCCTCGACGCGCCAGTCGATTCCCAGGATGCCGCGCGCCAGCCAGATCACCAGCCGCGACCAGCCGGAAATGATCCGGTAGCGCGTCATCCTCGGGAGCGGGAAAGTGGCCACAGCGAGCAGCGCGTAAGGCGGAGTGAGCAGCGCGAGCGCGGCCGCGAAAAGCGTCGAGCGCAGCCACGTCATGGAGCGAGATGCCGGGCGAACGCCGCGAGATCGGCGTACACCTCGGTGCCGGCCGGCAGCTTCCCCTCCCGGCTGGTCGCCTTTCCCTTTCCGGTGAGGACCAGCGCCGGGCGCGCGCCCGCGGCGGCGGCGGCCTCGACGTCGCGACGCGCGTCGCCCACCATGTAGACGCCGGCGAGCGGCACGTTGAAGCGCCGGGCGATCTCGTGCAGCATGCCCGGCTGCGGCTTGCGGCACTGGCAGCCGTCGGTCGCGGCATGCGGGCAGAAGAAGAACGCGTCGATGCGCCCGCCGGCCTGCGCCGCCGCGCGCTGCAGCTCGCCGTGGATCGCGAACAGCATGCGCGTATCGAGCAGCCCGCGCGCGATGCCCGACTGGTTGGTCGCCACCACGACGCGGTAGCCCGCGTGCGCGAGCCGCGCGATCGCCTCCAGGCTGCCCTTGATCGGGCGCCACTCCTGCAGCGACTTCACGTGCTGGTCGCTGTCGTGGTTGATGGTGCCGTCGCGGTCCAGCACGACGAGCTTCACGAGAGTCGTCCTTCGGCGAGCTTCATTTGGCGAGCTTCGAGAGGTCGGCGATGCGGTTCATGGTGGCGTGCAGCGCGCCGAGAAAGGCGATGCGGCTCGCGCGGACTCTCGGATCCTTGTCCATCACCATCACCTTGTCGAAGAACGCGTCGACCGGCGTCTTGAGCGAGGCGAGCGATTTGAGCGCGCGGGTGTAGTCGAGCGCGCCGAAGGCGCGCTCCACTTCCGGGCGCAGCGCCTCGAACGCCGCGGCGAGCGATTTCTCCTCCGGCGCCGCGATCAGCGAGGCGTCGAACTTCGACGGCGCGCCGCCGGCCTGCTTGAGGATGTTGCCGATGCGCTTGTTCGCCGCCGCCAGGCTTTCCGCCTCCGGCAGGGAGGAGAACGCGCGCACCGCCTCGAGCTGTCGCGGCACCAGGTCGAGCCGCTGCGGCTCGAGGCAGAGCACCGACTCCACTTCGTTGGCCGAATAGCCGAGCTGGTGGAAGTAGCTGCGCGCGCGCTCGTAGAGAAAGGCGCGCAGCTCGGCGGATTCGGCGAGCTCCGTGAGCGGCAGGGGCAGCTCCCGCTCGACGAGCAGGCGCACCACGCCCAGCCCCGCACGGCGCAGCGCGAACGGGTCCTTCTCGCCGCCGGGCTTCTCGCCGATGCCGAACAGCCCCGCGAGGGCGTCGAGCTTGTCCGCGAGCGCGAGCGCGCAGGCGACCGGGTGCTGCGGCAGCGCGTCGCCGGCGAAGCGCGGCCGGTAGTGCGCCTCGATCGCATCGGCGACTTCGGGCGGCTCGCCGTCGTGCAGCGCGTAATAGCGGCCCATCACGCCCTGGAGCTCGGGAAACTCGCCCACCATCCCGGTGAGCAGGTCCGCTTTCGCGAGCCAGGCCGCGCGCTCGGCAGCCGCGGCGTCGGCGCCTAGCCGGCGCGCGATCGCCCCTGCGAGGAGCTGGATTCTCTGTACACGCTCGAGCTGCGAGCCGAGCTTGCGGTGATAGACGACCTTGGCGAGCTCCGGCACCCGCGCCTCGAGGCGACGCTTCCGGTCCTGGTCGTAGAAAAAGCGCGCATCCTGCAGCCTCGGGCGCACCACCCGCTCGTTGCCGCCGACGATGTGGCGCGGGTCGGAGACGTCCATGTTCGAGACGATGAGGAACTTCGCGAGCAGCCTGCCCGCGGCGTCGAGCAGCGGAAAGTACTTCTGGTTCTGCCGCATGGTGAGGATCAGGCACTCCTGCGGCACCTCGAGGAACGAAGGCTCGAAGCCTCCGGCGTACACCTTCGGGTACTCGACCAGCGCGGTGACCTCGTCGAGCAGATCGTCGTAGCGGCCCAGCGCGCCGCCCTGCCGCCCGGCCTCGGCTTTCAGCTGCCGCTCGATCTCGGCGCGGCGCTCGCCGAAGGCGGCAATCACCTTCCCATCGCGCCGCAGCCGCTCGGCGTACTCGTCGGCGCTCGCAAGCGCAATCGATCCCGCGCTCATGAAACGATGACCGCGCGTGGTGGCGCTCGCCGAAACGCCGAGCACCGTTCCCGGTATGGCGCGCGAGCCGTGCAGGATCACGAGTCCGTGGACCGGGCGGACGAACTGCGCCTCGCCACTACCCCAGCGCATGACTTTCGGAACCGGCAATCGCTTCAGCGACTCCTCGATCTTCAGATCGAGATTCGTCTCCAGACGAGAGCCCGGGACGAGCACCTTGCAGGCGAACACTTTCCCCTTGGGCGTGTCGACCTGGACCAGATCGGTGACGGCGACTTTGTGCTTCTTCGCGAACCCGGCGAGCGCTTGCGGCGGCGCGCTGACGGCAGGTCCCATGGACTCATGCCACTGGTCGGGAGCGACATCGAGGACCTGGGTTATCGACACCGCGAGCCGGCGCGGCGTGGCGAAGGCGGTGGTCTCGCTCGCCTTGCCGAGAAAGCCGTCCTGGCGCAGCTCCTGCGACAGGGACTGGGCGAAGCTCTCGCCAAGCCGCTTGAGCGCCTTGGGCGGCAGCTCCTCGGTGAGCAACTCCACCAGCAGCGTCGCTTGCATCTACGCGACCTTGGCGGCCGAGGCGAGCATCGGAAAGCCGAGTTGCTCGCGGGCGTCGTAGTAAGCCTGCGCCACGGCGCGCGAGAGCGCGCGCACGCGGGCGATGTAGGCGGCGCGCTCGGTGACCGAGATCGCGCCGCGCGCATCGAGCAGGTTGAACGTATGCGAGCACTTCAGGACCATCTCGTAGGCCGGCAGCGCGCAGCGCGCCTCGATCAGCCGCGCGGCTTCGGCCTCGAAGCTCCTGAACAGGTTGAAGAGCAGCTCGACGTCGGCGAGCTCGAAGTTGTAGCGCGACTGCTCGACCTCGTTCTGGTGATACACGTCGGCGTACTTCACGCCGGCGGTCCAGACCAGGTCGAACACGCTTTCCTTGCCCTGCAGGTACATGGCGAGGCGCTCCAGGCCGTAGGTGATCTCGCCCAGCACCGGCTTGCAGGCGAGCGAGCCGACCTCCTGGAAATAGGTGAACTGGGTGATCTCCATGCCGTCGAGCCACACCTCCCAGCCCAGTCCCCAGGCGCCGAGCGTGGGCGACTCCCAGTCGTCCTCGACGAAGCGGATGTCGTGCTCCCGAGGATTGATCCCCAGATCCTCCAGCGATTGCAGGTACAGATTCTGGATCTCGGCAGGCGAGGGCTTCATCACCACCTGGTACTGGTAGTAATGCTGCAGGCGGTTGGGATTCTCGCCGTAGCGCCCGTCCTTCGGGCGGCGCGAGGGCTGCACGTAGGCGGCATTCCACGGCTCGGGGCCGATCGCGCGCAGGAACGTGGCGGTGTGGAAGGTGCCGGCGCCGACTTCCATGTCGTAGGGCTGCAGCAGCACGCATCCCTGGCGGTCCCAGAACTCGCTCAGGCGCGAGATGAGGCTTTGAAACGTAAGCATGGGGAAGCCCGGATTCTACCGGCGCGCATTGCGCCGCGCGACGAGCGTCGCGGCGCCGAGCAGCGCAAGGGCCAGGGCGAGGATCGGCCAGTCGCGCAGCCGCATGTACGGCGTCGTCCCCGAGTACCCCTGCACCGCGATCTCGAGCCGGCCTTCGGCGAACTGCGGCAGCCGCGCGAGAACGCGGCCGTCGCGGTCGATCGCCGCGGTAATCCCGGTGTTGGTGGCGGCGAGGTGCATGCGGGCGGTCTCGATGGCCCGCAGGCGCGCGATCTGCAGGTGCTGGGCCGGCGCGAGCGAATCGCCGAACCAGGCGACGTTCGACACGTTGGCGAGCACGCTGGCGCCCCCGGCGCGTTGCGCGATGGCGTCGCCGAACACGTCCTCGTAGCACACGTTGACGGCGACGCGCTGGCCGGCGACGGCGAGCGGCGGCTGCTTGGCTGTGCCGCGCGAGAACTCCGACAGCGGGATGTCGATGAGACGCAGCGTCCAGGCGAAGAGCGGCGGCACGAACTCGCCGAAGGGGACCAGGTGCACCTTGTGGTAGGTCTGCCGCGGCGAGGCGCCGAGGCTCACCACGCTGTTGTAGTACTCGCCGGGCGCCGCGCGGTACGGAACGCCGAGGAGCAGATCGCCGCCGTTGGCGCGCGCGGCGGTCTCCAGGCGCGCGAGGTAGTCGGGCTCGACCGAGTGGTAGAAGCGCGGCACCGCGGTTTCTGGCAGCACGACGAGCTTGGCGCGCGTGCCCTCCGCAAGGCGGGCGTACGTCTCGAGAATCTGCGCGTAGCGCTCCGGCCGGAACTTCATCTCCTGGCGGATGTTTCCCTGCAGCAGCGCCGTCTCCACCGGCGCTCCCGCCGGCGCCGTCCACTCGATGTGCCGCAGCGCCTCGCCCGCGCCCAGCACCGCCAGCATCGCAGCCGCGGCCGTGGTTCTGTCGTTTTTCCTGAACGCTACCCAGGCAAGTCCTGCCAGCGCGACGGTGGCGAAGCTCACGCCGAAGACGCCGATCACCGGCGCGTAGCCCTGCAGCGGCCATCCGGCGCCGGCGTAGCCCGTCGCGAGCCACGGAAAGCCGGTGAGCACCCAGCTGCGCAGCCACTCGAAGAGCGTCCAGGACGCCGGGATCAGCAGGCAGGCGCGCAGCGTCTCGCCGCCCGGCACGCGGGCCTGCAGCCAGCCGGCCGCGGCCGGGAAAAGCGCAAGCAGCGCGCAGAACAGCACCGTGGCGAGCGCCGCGAGCGGCGCCGGCATGCCGCCGAACTGGCTCAAGCTCACGTACACCCAGGACACGCCGGCGCCGAACAGGCCTGCGCCGAACCAGAACCCGGTCACGAACGCGCGCCGCGGCGTCGCCGCGATCCACAGGTGGATCAGGATGCCGAGGGTAACGAGCGCAAGCGGGTACAGGCCGGCCGGCGCGAACGCGAGCACCGTGGCCGCGCCTGCCAGGAACGCGATCACGTCTTCGGCTTGTCGACGAGCAGCGTGTAGACGCGCCGGCTGTCGGCGCGCAGCACCTGGAAGCGCAGCCCCCCGATCGCCACCGACTCGCCGCGCTTGGGCAGCCGGCCGAGGTGCGCGATTACCACGCCGCCGACGGTGTCGGCGAGCTCGTCGGAGAAGTGCGCGTTGAAGGCGGCGTTGAAGTCCTCGATCTGCGTCAGCGCCTTGACGCGCCAGCGCCCGCCCGGCTCGGGCAGGATGTTGTCGGAGGCCTCGTCGAAGTCGTACTCGTCCTCGATGTCGCCCACGATCTGCTCGAGCACGTCCTCGATGGTCACCAGCCCGGCGACGCCGCCGTACTCGTCGACCACGATCGCCATGTGATTGCGGCTGGCGCGGAACTCGCGCAGCAGCACGTTGAGGCGCTTCGCCTCCGGCACGAACACCGCCGGGCGCAGCATCTCGCGCACGTTGAACTCCTCTTCGCCGGCGTAATAGCGCAGCAGGTCCTTGGCGAGCAGCACGCCGATCACGTCGTCGCGGTTCTGATCGATCACCGGGAAGCGCGAGTGCGCGGTCGAGATCACCTGCGGGATGAAGGTCTCCACCGGCTCGTTGATATCAATAAAGTCAACTTGGGCGCGCGGTACCATGATGTCGCGCACCTGCATCTCCGAGACGGTGAGCGCGCCCTCGATGATGGAGAGCGCGTCGGCGTCGAGCAGGTTCCTCGAGTACGCCGAGCGCAGCAGCTGCACCAGCTGCTCCCGGTCGTGCGGCTCGCGCATGATGAGCGCCGACAGGCGCTCGAGCAGACTAGGTCGCGAGGGATCGTTCATCGGCGCTTCGGCGATTCTACCGCGTACGGGTCGGGCAGCCCCAGGCGCGCGAGGATGCGCGCTTCGGCGCCCTCCATGCGCGCGGCTTCGGCTTTCGTTTCATGGCCATAGCCGCGCAGGTGCAGCACGCCGTGGACCACCAGGTGCGCGTAATGCTCGGCAAGCGGCTTTCGCTGCGCGCGCGCCTCGCGCGCGATCACAGCGTGGCACAGCACCACGTCGCCTTCGCCCCTCCCGTAAGGGAACGACAGGACGTTCGTCGGCCCCTGCTTCTTCCGGTATCGGGAGTTGAGACGCCGGCCCTCGCGCGCGCCGACGATGCGCAGCGTGACGCGCATGTCCCTCGACACCGCAGCGCACCACTTGCGCAGCGTCGCGGGGCCGGGCAGGCCGCGCCGCGCCACCGCGTACTGCACCGAGACGCTATTCCTCCTGCGCGCGCCTGTCGTAGGCATCGATGATGCGCGCCACCAGCGGATGGCGCACCACGTCCTGCGCGCCGAACTGGGTGAACGCGATGCCGCGCACGCCCTCGAGGATCCTGCGCGCCTCGATCAGGCCGCTCTTCTGGCCGCGCGCGAGGTCGATTTGCGTGATGTCGCCGTTGACCACCGCCTTGGCGCCGAAGCCGATGCGCGTCAGGAACATCTTCATCTGCTCGGGCGTGGTGTTTTGCGCTTCATCCAGGATGATGAACGCGTGGTTCAGCGTGCGCCCGCGCATGTAGGCGAGCGGGGCGAGCTCGATGGTGCCGCGCTCGAGCAGCTTGCCGGTCTTCTCGAAGCCCATCAGGTCGAAGAGCGCGTCGTACAGCGGCCGCAGGTACGGGTCGACCTTCTGCGCGAGGTCCCCGGGCAGAAAGCCCAGGCGCTCCCCGGCTTCGACCGCCGGGCGCACCAGCACGATGCGCTTCACCTTGTCGCGCTCGAGGGCGTCGACCGCGCAGGCGACCGCCAGGTAGGTCTTGCCGGTGCCCGCCGGCCCGATGCCGAAGGTGCAGTCGTGCGCCAGGATGCTCTCGATGTACTGGACCTGGTGGGGCGTGCGGCCGTGCAGGTCCTGGCGCCGCGTGAGGAGCTGCGGACCCTCGCTCGTCAGAGAGGAGTTCTTCGAAAGCTCGGTAAGCCCGAGCTGCACGTCCTCCACGCTGAGGTCGCCGGCGGCGCGGTCGTAGAAGTGCTCGAGCGCCTGGGCGGCGCGCTGCGCCTGCTCGCCGCGCACCGTGAAGCGCGCGCCGCGGCGCGAGATGGTGACGTCGAGCGCCGACTCGATCTGGCGCAGGTTCTCGTCGAGCGCCCCGCACAGCCGCGCGAGGCGCTGGTTGTCCTCGGGATCGAGACTGACCTCGACCGGCTTACTGCGCATCCGCGAGCTCGCCGCGCAGCGAATGCGCCATGGCGGCGGTGATGGTGATGTCGACGAAGCGGTGCGCGAGCTCGCGCGGCCCGGGAAAGTTGACCACCCGGTTGTTCGCGGTGCGCGCGGAAAGCTCGGCGTCGCTGCGCCTGGAGACCCCCTCCACCAGGGCGCGCTGTCTCGTGCCCACCATCGCCTCGCTTATCGCGCGCGCCTGCGCGTCGAGCTGCGCCTGCAGTCGCTGCAGCCGCGCGAGCTTCTCCTCGCGCGGTACGGGATCGTCGAGCGCGGCGGCCGGCGTGCCCGGCCGCGGGCTGTACAGGAACGAGAACGAGGCGTCGAATCCGAGCTCCGCCGCGAGCCGCAGGGTGGCCGCGAAATCCGCCTCGGTTTCGCCCGGGAAACCGACGATGAAATCCGAGGTGAGGCTGAGCTCGGGCCGCGCGCGCCGCAGGCGGCGAACGATGGAGCGGTATTCCAGGGCCGAGTAGCCGCGCTTCATCGCGGCGAGGATCCGGTCGGAGCCGGACTGCACCGGCAGATGCACGTGAGGCGCGAGCTGGTCGAGCTCGGCGTGCGCGTCGATCAGCCGTTGCGTGAACTCGCGCGGGTGAGAAGTCGTATATCGAATCCGCTCCACGGGGAGCTCGCAGACGTAGTGCAGCAGCTCGGCAAAATCGGCGCTCGCGCCATCGATGGTGCCGCGCCAGGCATTCACGTTCTGCCCGAGAAGCGTCACTTCCTTCACGCCCTGCCCGGCGAGGCCCGCGATCTCGGCGAT
>Ga0214472_10002533_pt1 | contig 19616 bp, 22 predicted proteins | sample RVTome_6_FD_207662 | JGI IMG/M metagenome (GOLD analysis project Ga0214472, IMG submission 207662) | Soil microbial communities from uranium-contaminated site in the Upper Colorado River Basin, Wyoming, United States - RVT140D175 | ecosystem: Environmental > Terrestrial > Soil > Contaminated >...
ACCCAGGCCGGACCGTATCGCAGCGATGACCGGGGAGACCACTGGGAAGCACTGGACACGGCGAAGGCCGATGTCTGGTCACTGGCCTTTCATCCCAGCAATCCAAACACAGTGTACGCCGGTTACGAACCCTGCGCCGTCTATCGTACTCATGACGGCGGCAGTCACTGGCAGAAGATGGATACGGATAATGTGGTGTTTCCTCACATCACCACCTACATGCCGCCCCTGGGCAAGCGGGTAATCGGTATCGCCGCCGACCCGTCCAACCCATTGGACATGTATGGAGCGATTGAAGTTGGTGGTCTGATCGCCAGCCGGGACGGCGGAGAGACCTGGGCACAAATTCTGGATGGGCCATATGTGCGTAATAACACCCTGGACTTGCACGGTGTGCAGGTCAGCCCGGCGGCTCCCGGCACCGTCTTTATCATTACCCAAGTGGCGATGTTCCGCAGCCGGGACCGGGGGCACTATTGGGAGCATGTCCAGATGGACGAAATGTTCCCCGGGGGCAGCTACTGTCGGGGGCTGATGGTGGCGCCCGACGACCCCAGGACGATCTATCTGGCGGCGGGAGCCGGTGGCGGCGGAGCCCCAGCGGGGACTCAGGAGACTGGAGCGTTGTTCCGCAGTAGAGACATCGGCGAGAACTGGGAGCGAGTTGATATCGGAGACACTCTGCCGCGCCGGATGTTCCAGATTGCCATTGACCGGGCCGCGCCGGAGAAGGTTTACTGTTGCGATTACGATGGTCGGGTTTACGCCAGTCACGACGGCGGCGGCCGGTGGCAAAAGACCAGCCAGGTTCCGGGAGAGATGTCCCGCTCTTTGCATGTCTATCCCATGGTCTGTGGTTAGCAATATTAATTTTCCGGTGGAGGGAGGTTGTTTTGGCTGGCACTGCTTTGAGTCAGGCAACATACCGGGTTTCTGAAGGCGATCTTGAGTTAATGGCGTTAGATCGAGACGATATTCCCTCGGAGTTCAAGGGTTATCAGGTGGTCCGCGAGGGCGTTTTAGATAATCGGATGATGGCTGAGCATGGCTTTGCCGGCAGCACCGCGGAGAGGTTCCGGCTGGCCGGGCGCATCAACGGCTACATGCGCGAGTTCGGGCCCACGGCGAATATGGCCGTGTTCGACGGGTTTAACTTCGTCGGCGCCACGGTATCCCATTTGTTCGATGAACCGGAGTCGGTTTCTGGCTGGATGCACGATGTGTTCCTCAACGACTTTGAAAACAATGTGGGAGAAAGTGTTGGGAACGACCAGCAGTTAATCTCGGTGCAGCGGCTGGACCCCTCGGGCCTGTTTGATGAAGCGGTAGCCCTGCGGGTGCTGCAAGGCGGAGCCACCGGCCTGGTATCATCAACGGTCATCGATTTCCGAGTGGGGCGCATCCTGGGCGTGGCCTTCGTGGGAGCGGTGGGGGACCACCTGAGATTGGAGCAGGCCACCCAACTGGCCCTGGCTCTGGAGCGGCGCATCGTCCGTGTGGTGCTGGGGGTGATTTAGGGCTCCCGGTATCCGGTCGCCCACCTCCACCGTCAGTAGTCGCTTGAATCGGCGGGCGCTGCTGTGGGGCGCCGACAGCAGGGGCACGTCGGTGATTTTCCGCAGATCGGCCAGGGCGGTGGCCATGGAAAACTGGCTCAGCAAAATGGCATCTACACCGGGCGCCATCTGCTGTACGGCTCCAGCCAGACGCTGACGAAACTCTTCCTGACCGTCAACCTTCATCAATTGCATCAGATGCTCGTCTAGAAAGAATTGGGGGTCCACCGTCATTCCCTTCAGTTCGGCGGTCTGCCTGAGGTAGTATTCCGAATCTCGAAGGGTTGCCGGCACCGACGCAATAATACCGATGCGACGGCCATAACTGACGGCATCCTCCATGACCGCCTCATAGGAGGACAGTACCGGTATATCTACCAGGTCCCGGGCCGATTCCACCACCGGAGCGTATACCGAGCAGGCCAGCCCCACCGCATCGGCCCCATGCTCGGCGCAGTAACAGATCAACTGGCTCATGCGCCGGCGCAGCCTGGAGTTGATTTTATCGCCATAGTCAGTCAACAGGCTGTCGTCCATCAAATTGACCAGCTCGGCAGCGGGGAACTCGTCCTGGAATGCCAGCTCGGCCGGGCGGATCGAACCAGCCACGGCATGGATCATTACGACGCGCATGCATTTCCCACCATCAGGTAAGAATTTCGGCAGTCTGCCCCAGTCTGCCCCAGCCTGCCCTACGATATTTTTGCCCTGTGAATTGTAGCACTAACCACGGGTGCAAGTTACCCCGAAAGAGTTACCCCGAAAGAGTTACCCCGAAAGAGTTACCCCGTGGACTGGGTATTAACGCACCGCCACCGGCCGGAGGACGCCGCTTCCCAACTCCCGGCGGAGGAAGTCCTTGACCACATGGACCGGGACGGCCAGTCCCACCTCCAGGCCGGCCATCATGGTGTTGATGCCGATCAGCCGGCCTTGTGCGTCCACCAGCGGCCCTCCCGAGTGTCCGGGTCTCAGGTGCAGGCTGACCGCGATCCACTCCCGGCCCTGCTCCGGAGCGTCGGGCAGGCCCGCCCCGGTCCCGATAACCACGCCCCCGGTGGCGGCCCCCGAAACTCCCCAGGGATGTCCCAGGGCCATCACCCATTGACCGGGCTGCAAGACTCGGGAATCGCCCAGGTCCACCGTTGGGAGGCCGGTGGCATCGACCGCCAGGGCGGCCACATCCAGCCTGGCATCTTGGGCTAAAATTTTCGCGGTCAGTGTGTCGCCCTCGGGCAGGCATACCCGGGGAGACCGGTCCCGGACTACGTGGGCGTTGGTGATGATCAGTCCGTCGGAATGCCAGATGGTGCCCGCACCGCTGCCCCGTCCGCCGCTTTGGATTTGCACCAGACTGCGCCGGGCCTTCTGGACAACGTCCCCCATATCCCGATCAAGCTGTTCTAGCAAGGTTGTCATGATTGAACCCCCGTTAATATTGAACCCCCGTTAATATTGAACCCCCGTCAATTCCGCTCTCCGATGGTGACCGAAAGCTCCTGGGTCTGGCCGCCCCGCAGAATCTTCACCGGCACCGCCGTGTCAACCCGGTCACCGCTCAGCGTAGCAAAAAGATCGTCCAGATGACGCACCGGCTTACCGGCCAGAGCAACGATGGTATCGCCCATATACAGCTTTGCCTGCTCGGCCGGGCTGTTGGGTTCCACCGACACCAGCAGCAGGCCGGTCTCCTGTCCCAGCTGGGACGCAATCGTGGCAGGCAAGCGCGTGGGTTGGGCGCCCACTCCCAGATAGCCGCGCCGGATGTGGCCGTGGGACAGCAGGGTTTCCGCCACGCGCCGTACGGTGGCCGTGGGGATGGTTATGGTGGTGCCGCCCCGCACCAGCGCCGATGAGTTGACCCCCAAAAATCTGCCGGAGGAGTCGACCATTGGCCCGCCGGAGAAACCGGGATACATGGTGACGTCGCTCTGCAGGTAATGGTCGATCGCGCCGCCGGTGGGTGTCTGCCAGCCCTGGCCCACCGCGCTGACGATTCCCAGGGTGGCCCGGATCCTCTGCCCCGGCCTCCCCAGGGCCAGGGCCAGGTTGCCCACCTTGAGATTCTCGGCATCCAACCATCGGGGTGTTTTCAAATCAGAGGCCCCTACTTTAAGCACGGCCAGGTCGGTGGTCGGGTCGCGGCCCACCAGGGTGGCGAGCACCGTCTGCCCATCGGGAAGCCCGACGTGGATATTTTCGTCCTGCTCCAGGACGTGATGCGCGGTGACGATCACTCCGTCGGCCGACCATACGACGCCGCTGGCGGGTAGCCGGTGGCGCCCTTCGATTCGGACTACGCTGGAGCTGGACTGTTCCACCGTTGCCGCCAGTGCATCCGATAGGTTGGCTAAGATTTCTGACATGGTCTGGACCTCCAAATTCTTTGCCGACGGTCTGGTTGGCCGGTCCATCGGCTTGACATCACTTTACCCGATGTCGGTGGCGTTGACCCGACCCGGTCGGCCAGGAGGCTGCCTGGCAGAACGGCCAGGTGGGCCTGTAGATTTGGGTAGGCTATTGTTGGGGCCCGGATGTGAGCGCGGTTTCAGATGATGATCAACCCGGCGCGGGTCGCCCGCATCACCGCGTCGGTGCGGCTCTGGGCGCCCAGCTTGCCCATGATGGCGTTGACGTGAAACTTGACGGTGTGCTCGCTGATTTCCAATCGGCCAGCGATGCCTTTGTTGGGCAGGCCCTCGGCCAATAGCTGCATCACCTGTAGTTCGCGGGGGGTGAGGGCACTGGGTATGGGACCCGGTAAATGGTCGCCCGAAGGCAGCAGGGAAGCGGTGACCGTTGGATTGAAGACTACCAGCCCCTGGGACACCGCGATCAAAGCGGCCCGAAGGCCCGCCGCATCGGTTTCTCTGGGCAAGATGCCCCGGGCCCCGGCGGCCCACGCTTCCGCAGCCTGGGACTGGTCGGATAGGACCACAGTCACTGGGGGACTGCTCTGGTGCAGTCCGGCCAGTTGCTCCAGGGCCGACGTTGAATCCCAGCCCAGGTCCCACAGCAGCACGTCGGCGGGAAAAGTCTCCAGGACGCCCTCCGGTACCGTGGCAACGGCTACTTGACCGGTGACCTCGAAATCGGGCTGGTCGGACAGCAGCATTGCCAGTCCCGCCCGGGCCAGCGGGTCGGCGGCAACGATCAGGATGCGAAGATTGGTCAGGCTGGGTATATTGGTCACGCCGTAACAAAGCCAGGGAGAGACATGCTTCTAGCATACTCCTTTCTTGACCACCTGTTGGCTTTGACCTGTCCCAAGGGTTTTGCGGCAGCCTGGTCGGGAATTCCAACGACGGGTTATCGGGCCCGCCATGCCTCTCCCAGCAGTCGCACAATCTCGTCGCCCACCTGAGCCGTGGAGGCGGTGCCGCCCAGGTCTCTGGTGATTACTTTGCGCTCCGCGAGGCTGTGGGCCACGGCCGCTTCGACCCTTTGGGCCGACTGGGGCTCGCCCAGGTGGTCCAGCATCAGGGCCACCGCCGAGATGGTGGCCAGCGGATTGGCCAGATTCTTGCCGGCAATGTCGAAGGCGGCACCGTGCACCGACTCGAACATCGAGGGGTATTCCCGGTCCGGGTTGATGTTGGCGCTGGCGGCCAGTCCCATGCTGCCGGTGACCACCGCAGCGATGTCCGACAGGATGTCGCCGAAGAGGTTGGACGCCACGATAACGTCGAAACTCTCCGGCCACCGCACCAGGTCCATACACGCCCGGTCCACCAGCAACGACTCGGTCTCAATCTGCGGATAATCCGCCGCTACCTCCTCGAACACTTCGTCCCAGAAGACCATGCTGAAGGCCTGGGCGTTGGACTTGGTGACCGAGGTGACCTTGTTTTTCTGGTTACGCTGGACGCAGTACTCGAAGGCGGCCCGGATAATGCGCTCGGTGCCCCGGCGGGTGAACACGCCGGTCTGGATCACCGTCTCATGGGGTGTGCCTGGATACAACCGTCCGCCCACCGGGGCATACTCGCCTTCGGTGTTCTCGCGGAACAGGACGATGTCGATCTGTCCCGCTTCCTTGCCGGCGATGGGGGACTTGACGCCGGGGTGCAGGTATACCGGACGGATGGATATGGCCTGGTCAAAGGCGCGGCGCATGGGCAGCAGCAGGCCCTGCAGCGTAATGTGGTCGGGAATGTTGGGGTCTCCCACTGCCCCGAAAAGAATCGAGTCGTGGGTCCTGAGTTGCTCCAGACCGTCGTCGGGCATCATCTGGCCGGTCTCCCGGTAGTAGGCCGACCCCCAGGGATAATCGGTGTAGCGGAAGCTCAGGCCCGGTGTCTGGGTGGCCAGGGCGTTTAACACCTTCTTGCCTTCGGCTACTACTTCCGGGCCGACACCGTCGCCGGCGATGACCGCCAGTTTATATTCAGGCATTGCTCGTCGTCCTCTCTATTGGTGTTGGCTCTTTTGATTGGGGCAGGATGCGGCTAACATCCTACATCAGGCGGTAATTCGAGTCTACCGACCGGGGCGTTGCCGGATAGTTGCGGAATATTCCAGGTCTGACCGGCTCGCCAGCAGCGGTAGGATCCGGTCCGGCCGGGCATCTGGCAGGCCCCGGGTGTCACTTCAGTTTCCGCCCGGACCGGGTCAGCCCTTGGGCCGACCCTGGGGTAGATCCAACACCTGTACTCCCCCGCTCATCAGGCGAAAGTGGTGAACCGCCGCCGCGTCGGTAAAGGCCGCCTGGGCCCGGCGGAAGGCCGACTTGCCCCGGCGTTCCCGGGCGTCCAGCAGGACTCCGATGACGGTACCGCTGTGGGCCACGCATACGCCGACCGCCCCCACTGCCTGGGCGAAAGCCACCACTCGGGGCAGTTGCGGCTTTTTCAGAATGCGTTGGCCGGCCGCGGCGCTGATGGAAGCACCCAGGCCGACCAGGGTGGGTTTGCTCTCCTGTATTCCCTGCCGTACCAGGTCCAGCGCCTCCTGGTTCACCGATTCCAGGCGGTGCCACGCGTTGGAGTGGTCAATCCGGTTGAACTCCAGGGTGTCCACCGTGCCCCCGAAGTCAAGGGCTACGATCTCCATGGGCGGTGGCGGCCCCAGTTCTTCAACGATGCTGCCCTCCCGGTGGTCGAAGAGGGCGATGCCGGGGAACATCACGCCGTCGCTGGGTTCCACCGACAGGGCCAGTTCGCCGATCAAGCCGGGCGATAAATGCCGTCCCAGGGCCAGGCCGGTGGCGGCGATGGCCCCGGTTACGTCGGCGCTGCTGCTGGCCATCCCCTTGCCACGAGGAATGGGATTGCTGATGGTCAGTACCGCGGCCACGCCGGTCCGGCCCAGATGGGCCAGCGCCGCGGCCACCGCGGCCCTGGACTTGGGGCAGTCGGCCGGGGCGGTAATGCCAGTCCGGCCTTCAAAAATCTCAACGGTCACCCGGGAGTAGAAGTCGATGGGGCAGGTCACCAGAAAGTGGCTCTGGCCCAGCATTCCCTGCACCAGTTCTCCGCAGACGCCCGGGACTCTCACCGTTGCTCTCCCGATGGGGGCAACCGGTGGCGGACCGGATGGGGGAACCTGGGCCGGATCCAATTCTACCAAGCTGTCACTACCGGGCGATGCCGTTGGCGGCGTTTTTCAGGCAAGGAAAGAACCGCATGGACTGGCGTTGTATTTCACTGAGAGTTTCTAGCCGAGGCATGGTTTACTTCCTTGTGGGCCGGATTGCCCTTGGCCGGATTGCTGTTGGCCGGATTGCCTGGTACCAGGCACCGATATTGTCCAGAGGGGCGTCTATTTCCCTCTCCCTTGATGCCGATTCTGCAAATTGGAACCACTTACCCGAGGAGACGGGAATTATAGCTGTCTTGACCCAAAGCTGGTTCAAGGGTTATCGGGCGTCGTTCTTGATTTCCACCGGTATGCCCGCGACGATCAAGTATACCTGATCGGCGGCAGCGGCTACCCGCTGGTTGACCAGGCCCTGCAAGTCCTGGAACCGGCGTCCCAGTTCGTTGGGCGGCACCAGGCTCAGTCCGACTTCGCTGCTGACCATAACGGCGCTGGTGGATGGATGTTGACATGCCAGGAGCAGCTGGTCAACCTGAGACATGGTAAAGGATTCCAGCTCTGGCCCGGTCCGGGACTCGTGTTTCAGCAGCAGGTTGCTGACCCAGGTGTCCAGGGAGTCGATCAGCACCACCCGGGGATGGACGGTGTCTCCCAGGGCCGACGCCAGGGCCTGGCCCGGTTCCAGGGGCTCTTCCAGGGTGGTCCAGGCCGCCGGTCGGGTTTGCCGGTGACGGCGAATGCGATCATACATCTGGGCGTCGGTCACCTGCCCGGTGGCCAGGTACCAGGTCGGCTGGTCGAGATTGCGCACCAATTTCTCGGCGAAGGCGCTTTTACCCGACCTGACGCCGCCCAGTACCAGAGTCAACCGGTTCGACATTAGCTGGGGAGAGGGGTTGGCTTAAAGTCGCGGACCAGGCCGGTCATCTGGTAGACCAATTCCATGTTCAGACTGCCCCGCACCCAGTCGGCCAGCTTGTCAAACTCCTGGTCAATGCTCAATTCCTGGGCCGAATCCGGCAGGCTGATGCCCTTGCGCCGGGCCAGTTCCTGCAATATCGCGTGCCGCAGCCCGGCGTTGTGAAACAGTCCGTGGATGTAGGTGCCCAGCAGACTTCCGCCGGCGTCGGTGGCCCCGTCGAAGGCGGTGGCCGGCGTCACCCGGGCGTCGGAGCGGTCGTCGATTCGGAAGGGTCGATTTACTTCCCCGCCGGTGGTCTGGCCCATGTGAATTTCGTAGCCCGTGACCGGCGCTCCCCGGGCGCCTCGCAACAACCCCGAACCTTCGACCACCTGGCCCTTGATGCGGTGGGTCTCCTTGGTGCCGGCAAAGACGGTGGTCATCGGCAGCAGTCCCAGGCCGTTGGTCTCGTGCTGGGAAGACTCGATGCCCTCCGGGTCGTAGATCTTGCCGCCCAGCATCTGGTAGCCGCCGCAGATGCCGATGATGGCTGTCCCCTGCTGGTGCAGGCCGCGGATGGCATCGCTCAGTCCTTGGCGCTCCATCCAGACCAGGTCGGGGATGGTGGTCTTGCTGCCGGGCAGAATCACCAGGTCCGGATGCCCCAATTCGGGGGTTGACTGGACATAACGCAACGACACGCTGGACTCGCGGGACAGGGGATCAAAGTCGTCGAAGTTGGAGATGTGGGGAACCCGAATCACGGCGATGTCCAGCACCGCGTTGTCTTGAGACCGCGCTGGCAGGTCCAGGGCCACCGAGTCTTCTTCCGGGATGTGGATGTCCCGATAGTGGTGCACCACGCCAATGACCGGGATGCCGGTACGCCGCTCCAGCCAGGTCAGCCCGTCGGTCAGCAAGCTCGCATCGCCCCGGAATTTGTTAATCACGAATCCCTTGATCGCCTCCCGCTCCGGCGGCTCCAGGAGTTCCAGAGTGCCTACCAATGCGGCAAAGACTCCCCCACGGTCGATGTCGCCGCACAGCAGCACCGGAGCGCCGGCGTACAGGGCCACCCGCATGTTTACGATCTCGGTGGCCTTCAGGTTGATTTCGGCGGGGCTGCCGGCGCCCTCAATCACCACAATATCGTACTCTTCCCGAAGGATGTCCAATGAAGTGCGCACCGACTCCCATAGCTGGCTCTTCAGGGCGAAGTAGTCGCGGGCCCCGGCCGAGTGCAGGGGCCGTCCCATCAGCACGACCTGCGAGATGTGGTCGGCTTCGGGTTTGAGCAGCACCGGGTTCATTTCCACCCGGGCTTCGACGCCCGCCGCCTCGGCCTGCACCGCCTGGGCCCGCCCGATTTCCCCGCCGTCCCTGGTCACGTAGGAATTGTTGGACATATTCTGGGCCTTGAACGGGGCCACCCGGAATCCGTCCTGGCGGAAGATGCGGCACAGGGCCGAGACCAGCACACTTTTCCCCACGTGGGAGGCGGTGCCCTGCACCATCAATACTCGTCCGGTCATTGGTTGGCCTCGAATTTAACGTCTTCTCTAATGTCAGCCAGGTGGGCGGTATCGTTGTACAGGTGCAGGACGGCGTTGTCCGGGTAGGTGCGCACCAACGAGAGGGCACAGTTGTCCATGATGAACTTCCAGTTGGCCTCCAGCGGCAGGGCCAGCAGCGCGACAATCAGCGACCGTAAGGACCCGCCGTGGCCCACTACCAGGACCGTTTCATCCAGGTGGTTCTGCAAGGTGTCTTCGACCAACCGGGCCATTCGGGTGCTGGCCTCGCGGATGCTCTCGCCGCCGGTGGGGGCGAAGTCCAGGTCGTTCTTCAGCGATGCCCGGTACTGGTCGGGGAACTGCCGGGCGTGCTCCTCCACCGTCAGCCCCTCAAAAACTCCCTTGCTGTATTCCCGGAGTTGGGGCGTGGTGTGCAGCGGCGTGCCGGTGTCGCCCAGGATAATCCGGGCGGTTTCGTGGGTGCGGCTCAGATCGCTGGCGTAGGCTACCGAGAAGGGGACCTTACTCAACCGCCGGGCCACTGATCTGGCCTGTAGCCTACCGTAGTCCGACAATGGAATGTCGGAGTGGCCCTGGATGCGGCCCTGAGCGTTCCATTCGGTTTCGCCGTGCCGGACGATATAAACCTGTCCCATTGACCCTTTCACCTGTTGTTGGGTGTCTTATTTTAGCGCCAGGTCAACTGCGCCGAATTGGTCGGAATTAGACCCTAGCGCAGCTCTGCCATTGCCGCTGCCAGGCGTTCACAGTCGGGCAGGGAGCGGAGGCCAATGCGGATGCAGTCGGCCAGGCCAAAAGAGGTGCAGTCTCTGACCACCAGACCTCGCTGCAGCAACTGGTTCCGCATCCTGGTACCATTCATCCCAGTGCCATTCATCCTGGTACCATTCATCCTGGTGCCATTCATCCTGGTGCCATTCATCCCAGTGCCATTCATCATAGTACCATTACCCACCGGCACCAGCAAAAAGTTCGCGCTGGAGGGCAGCACCGGGAATTCCAGCGATGTCAGGCGCCTGGTCAAAAATTCCCGGGACTCGTTAACTGCCTGACGGGCTCGGGGAAGGTAACCGGTGTCGGCCAGGGCCACCAACCCGGCGGCCTGGGCCAGGCTGTTGACGCTCCAGTCGGGCTGGAAAGCCGCCAGTCTGGCGATGACCGCTTCCGCCGCCAGGGCGTATCCCAATCGCAGTCCGGTCAGGGCGTAGTCCTTGGTCATGGAACGCAGCAGCACCACATTCCCCTCCTCCAGCAGAGACCGGGAGTTCCAAGGGTTATCGACAAAGTTGACGTAAGCCTCATCTAACACCAGCAGGCCGCCCGCCTGGCCGGCGCGGTCGGCCAGGCGGGCGATGTCGGATTCCGGTAGATAGACGCCGGTGGGGTTGTTGGGATTGCAGACGAAAACCAGGGCCGGCTGTTGGGCGGCGATGTGGGCCTGGACCTCTGGTATGTCCCAGCGGAACCCGGACGCGTAGGGGGCGTTCAAGGCGAAGGTACTGGCCCCGGCCAACCGGCATGCGCCGAGGTATTCGCCGTAGGTGGGGTTCAGCAGCAGGGCAGAATTACTGGCGCAGCCCCGGGGCGAAGGCAAATAGGCCCGGGCCAGCAGGTGAATGATCTCGGTGGTGCCGTTGCCGACAATTATGCCCTCCAGGCCAACTCCCAGATGGCTGGACAGGGCCTCGCGCAACTCCAGGCACTCGGGGTCCGGGTAGGCGGTCAGGTCAACCAGGCTCAGGGCTTCCCAAAGCCCCGGCGGAGGGCCCAGAGGGCTGACGCTGGCACTGAAGTCGATGACCCGGGCGGGGTCCAGGCCCAGCCGACGCAGCTCAGCGGGCCGGATGCTGCCGTGAACCGGACGACCCATACCCGGACTTACGGGCGATTCCAAGGATTCCATCAATCAAGATTCCATCAATCAAGATTCCATCAATCAAGATTCCATCAATCAAGATTCCATCAATCAAGATTCCATCAATCAAGATTCCATCAATCAAGATTCCATCGATCAAAAGGATGCCAACAAGCTGATGATTCCAATCGCCAGGAGACCGGCCTGGGCCGTCACCAGATACATGGTCTGGATGGCCCGGGAGATGTCCTGGGGTTCTATGGAGCGGGTCCCATCGCCCAAACGGTAGCAGCCAACCTTTTCCAGAGTGACCCCCAGGGCCCCGGCCATGCCGCTCATGGTCCAGCCGGCGTTGGGACTTTCGGTGCGGGCATGGTCGCGCCACATAATCCGCCAGGCCGACGAGGCTTTCTGGCCGGGCAACACCAGGCTGCTGATCAACAGGAGCATTGCCGTGAGCCGGGCCGGGATCAGGTTGATCAAATCATCCAACCTGGCCGACGCTTTGCCCAGATACTCGTAGTGGCCGTGATAGCCGATCATGCTGTCCAGGGTATTGATCGCCCGGTAGGCCACCGCGCCGGGTAGCCCAAACAGGGCGAAGGCCAGCAAAGGCCCGACGTAGCTGTCGGTGAGATTCTCCGACACCGACTCTACCGTCGCCGCCGTCGCCTGCTCCGCAGTGAGGCTAGAGGGGTCGCGGCTGACCAGGGCGGACATGCCGGCCCGCGCCCCAGCCAGGTCGCCCTGAAGCAGTGACGACCGGATATTGGCCGCCGCCCGGTGAAGCATCCGCACGGCGAAGGTGGTCTTGAGCAGTATTGCCCCCACCAGAATGTAGGCCAGGGGGTGGGCGCGGTTCAATCCCAGATCTACCACGTAGGCGGCGGCGGCCCAGGCCCCGGGAAGCAGGACCACCATCAGGACCCCGAACATCAACTGCCCGGTGGGGGTCCTGGGGGACAGCTTTTCCAGCCCGGCGATGGTCTTGCCGATCCAGACGGTGGGGTGAAAGCGGCTGGGCGGCTCACCGATCGCCAGGTCAGAGGCCACCGCCAGTACCAGTACCAGTATGTCAGAGGGAATGAAAAACATGGTCGGAGTCAGCGAAGGGTCTAAGATGTTTTGGCCTCATACCAATCGACTGACAAGTCGCTCCATTGAGGATTACTGGACTCAACCAGGGCGATCTTCTGACGGTTACTCCAGCGTTTCAACTGCCTTTCCCGGGACATGGCGGCCACTATATCGTTGGTGGCCTCATAGTATACCAGCATGGTACAACCATTTTTCCTGGTGTACCCCGCTACCAGTTTCTCCTTGTGTTGATGGATTTGCAGCATCAGGTCGTTGGTCATACCGACGAAAAGCGCTCTGACGCCATTGGTCATGACGCCATTGGTCATAATGTAGACATAATATTGACGCATGGGGACCAGTCCTGGGCCAGTGCCGAATTTTCGTGGTTGTGCTGCTCGGGTTGCTGTGCTTTTTAGAAAGACAGGAATCCAGGACCGGGACTCAGGACAGGAACTTGAATCCAGCGATCCCCGACCATTGCCACAGCGGCTCAATCCAGCCTGGTGGCAGCAGGGCCAATGCAGCCATCAGGCCAACCACTTCAACGATTTCGTTGGTCGCCCCGTAGGTGTCCCCGGTCAGGCCGCCCAGCATCCGGGACATGCCCAACCCCAACAGCCAGGCCAGGGCGGTTGCCCCCGCCAGCAGTGCGCTCCCTCCGATGCCTCCCAGCAACACCGACGCTGATATCGAGGTTGCCGCCGCAATTCCGGTGGCCAGTCTGGCGGTGCCCTGGTGCAGCGGAGACCCCAGTCCTTGCCGGCGCACGTAGGGGAACAGGCCAAGCTGGACCACCATTGACCACCGGGACAGCGTGGGGAACAGCAACAGTACCCATTCCTTACCGGCCACTCCCAGAGAAAGCAATGAAACCAGCGCACCATATTTCAGGATGATCAGGCTGACCGCTCCCACCACGGCGAAGGCGCCCACGTGGGAGTCGCGCATGATCTCCAGACGGCGCTCGGCGGTGTACCCGCCCAACAGCCCGTCGCAGACGTCCATGAAGCCGTCCAGGTGCAGACCCCGGGTAACCGCTGCCAGGACGGCCAGCAGCAGAGCGGCGGTCAGCGGCACCGGAAAGATTTCCCGGGCGCCTCGTTCGATGCCGACCAGCAACAACCCCAGCAGCAACCCCACGACCGGGTACCAGGCGCGGGCGTTACTGATGGCCTGCTGGGTAGGATTCCGGGCCCCGGCGGCCGGGAAAATGGTCAGAAAACTGAGGGCCGCAAAGAAAGGAGTCAGGTTCCGGCGCTCCGGTCCTCTTCCCGGTCCGCTTCGTCGCGCTCCGAGACTCCGGCCTCGGCGAAGGTGGCCATCTCGGCCAGACACCGGGCGCTGGCTTCGATGATGTGCATTGCCAGGGTCGCCCCGGTACCCTCGCCCAGCCGCAGGTTCAGGTCCAACAGCGGGCTCAGTCCCATGGCCTCCAGTCCGACCCGATGGCCGGGTTCCACCGACTGATGGGATGCCAGGAAGTAATTGCGGGCTTCCGGTGAAATTACCCAGGCGATCAACGCTGCCGCCCCCGATATGAAGCCGTCCACCACCACCGGACGGTGGCTGGCGGCGGTCCCCAGCATCGCCCCGGCCAGCACGCCTATTTCAAATCCGCCGATCTTGGTCAACACGTCCAGGCCGTCTCGGGGATTGGGCTGGTTCACCGCGATTGCCCGGCGTATCACCTCAATCTTGTGGGCCAGGGCCGGATCGTCCAGTCCAGTACCCCGCCCGGTGGTAATTGCCGGGTCCGTGCCGGTGATTACCGCGGTGATGGCGCTGGAGGGAGTGGTATTGCCGATGCCCATGTCACCGCAAGCGATCAGGTCGGCGCCCTCGGCGATCTGCTCCCGGGCCGCATCGATACCCGTCTCCAGGCACCGGATGGCCTGCTCCCGGGTCATCGCCGGGCCGACGGCCATGTTGCTGGTGCCCCGGCCGATCTTCGCCTGACGCAGCAACGGGTGAGGCTTCAAATCGGCGGCCACTCCGGCGTCCAGAACCATAATTTCCGCGCCAGCATGGCGGGCCAGCACGTTGATTCCCGCGCCGCCGCGCAGGAAGTTGTACACCATCTGCGGGGTGACTTCCTGGGGATAGGCGCTGACGCCCTCGGCCACCACGCCGTGGTCTCCGGCGGCCAGGATCACCGACTTGCGCCGGATCTGGGGAATGGCTTCACCGAACATACCCGCCAGCAAGATGGATATTTCTTCCAATCGCCCCAGGCTGCCCGGGGGTTTGGTCAGGGTATCCTGTCGGGCGCGGGCGGCGGCCATCGCTGCTTCGTTGAGCGGGCCGATGGCCGCCAGCGTCCGGTCGATTAACGGCGAAATAGGCATGGCGTTGCTCCTGATGGACGTATTACGGTTCATCCTGAATCATTAAGCCTTAAATTGCGAATACGAATGTGAGTCTGCCCGACGATGACCAGTGCACCGGATAACTCAGATTCAGTAGTTCGTTCCAAAAGTCTCGTCAATGGGCTTTGAGTCTCCTCTATAGTAGTCGGCCAAACTCTCAGCCGGATAACTCCATGATGTTGACCCACCGGGAAGCTCCGCTGGTCAGCAAAATCTTCGTCAAATGTGATAATTAGATAACCGTTTCCCTGAGCCCATTTGAAAATGTTTGAATCAGATTCTCCTCCCAACCCAATTAGCGATACGTGGGCGACCTGCCATTCAGGTCGCAGATTCATTAGCCAGTCCCTTACTGCCTGGGGCACGTTCTGGTCAAGAAGTACCTTCAGGGAAAGTTCATTGTCACCTTCTGGCAATGACCTTGTCCTCGTCAATTACCCGGCTCGCGTATTCTAGAGCAGCAGCGATGTCCTCCAGGGCCAGCTCAGGGTAAGCGGAAAGAATATTTTTGGAGGTATAACCCCCGGCTAGCATGCCCAGGATATTCTTTACCATGATGCGGGTTCCCGTTATACAAGGTTTGCCGCTGCAAATGTTGGGGTCCACGGTGATGCGTTCTTCCATGATCTCCTGGATCTCCTAAAACTCAATTCCTGGCTGGGCCTTGATGCCCTTCTCGTAGGGATGCTTGACCACCGTCATCTCGGTGACCAGATCGGCGAACTCAACCAGCGCCTCCGGCGCGTGCCGCCCGGTGATGATGACGTGCTGCATCTCCGGCCGATGGCGCAGCACATCGATGACATCCTCCACCGGTATCCAGCCATAGTGCATGGGGTAGGTGAACTCGTCCAGGATTACCACATTGTACTGGTTGGAGGCGATGACCTCCTTGGCATCTTCCCACAGGGCGCGGGCCAGGTCGGCGCTCTGCTCCAGGTTCTGTGACCGCCAGGTGAAGCCGTCGCCCATCGCCCGTACCGTGACCCCGATCTTCTGAGCGGCCCGCTGCTCGCCAAAGTTGGCGGTGCTGTGCTTGATGAACTGGAGCATTATCACCTCCATGCCCCGTCCCCAGGCACGAAACAGCACGCCCATGGCGGCGGTGGTCTTGCCCTTGCCGTTGCCGGTGTTGACGATGACCAGACCCTTGTTGATACGCGGTCCCTTTACCGACTGGGGCCCGGGCTCGGCGGACTGCTCGGTGCTCATTTCGCTGCTCCCATATTAAAATGCTTGAAGCCGGTCACGGCGGTCTGGTTACGCCTCCATCGCGCCATCAGCCATGGTGGACCGGTGCCTGAATCAAGCTCCAGACCCGATGCTATTGGAACAGACCTGGACGAATCTCCGGGCCAGCGATGGCTTGCTTCCCAGGTGGATGTGGATATATGAGGCCCACACGCTGCCCATCTGGAAGCCTTCCGGCCTTCCTTCCTGGTCAATCACTTTGTAGACCGATTGCCCTTCGCTGGGCGGCTGGTCCAGCACTGACCAGTGGAACTCATGGCCCCGGACCTGCTCGCCCTGGCTCAGCAACGGGCCATCGGCGCGGGCTTCAATCTCCCGGTAGCCCAAATGCAGACGGCGTTGATTCATCGATGAAACTACTGGAATCGCCCCCACCATCGGGTGCTGCTTCCCTTCCATATCGGAAAGGCTCTGCCCCAGGTACATCAGGCCCCCGCACTCGGCATACACCGGTATTTCGCGTTCCACCGCCTGGGACACCGCCTGGCGCATTGGAGCGTTTTCCGAAAGCTCACGGGCAAACATTTCGGGAAAGCCGCCACCAATATATATACCGCCGATGCCTTCCGGCAAGCGGTTGTCTTCCAATGGGCTGAAGGGTACCAGGTCGGCCCCCCAGGCCTCCAGCAAGTCCAGGGAGTCCTGGTAGTAAAAGCTGAAGGCCTTGTCCCGGGCGACGGCAATCCTGGCCTGCCTGGGTTGCCGTCGCTGCGGGAAGACCTGGGGAGATACCCGGAGGGGACTGGCGGTGGCGGCAATCTGGAGTATCCGGTCCAGGTCGATGGTCTCTTCGATTTGCTGGATCACCGCGTCGTACCACTCCTGGACCACGGTGCCCTCAACGGTGGGTATCAGGCCCAGGTGCCGCTCCGGCTGCTGGAACTCTTCTCGCCGGGGGAGATAGCCCAATACGGGCAGTCCGGTGGTAGCTTCGATCTGGGGCTGGCAGAACTCCAGGTGTCGCGGCCCGCCCACGCCGTTGAGGATTACTCCGGCGATGCGCAGGTCCGGGTCGAACCGCTGGTAGCCCAGCACCTCGGCAGCGACGCTGCGGGCGACTTTGGCGGCGTCAGCCACCAGGATCACCGGCAGCTTCAGCAGCTTGGCCAGCTGCGCGGTGGAACCCTCCTCGGTCAGGCTGGAATGTCCATCGAAGACTCCCATCACGCCTTCAATTACCGAGATGTCTCCCCGGGCGCTGGCCCGCTGGAACAGTTCCGCAACGGTGGGATGGGGCAGCAGCCAGGTGTCCAGGTTGCGGGACGGCACCCCGCAGGCCAGCTGGTGGTAGGACGGGTCGATGTAGTCGGGGCCGGCCTTGAAGGGCTGCACCCGCTGGCCCCGCCGGACGAGGGCCCCCATGATGCCGGTGGCAATGGTCGTCTTGCCGACACCGCTGCGCACTCCGGCGATGACTATCCCTGGTGCCATTGTTGAATCCTCATCGGCCAAACCCAATCTCAGAAATCCCGCTAACCGGCAACCTTGACGGTTTCGCCGTACTTTTCCATCAAGCCGATGAACAGGTTGTGCCGGGGCTGATTGGTCCCTTCATTGTCCGATTTGCGGAGATATATCCGCAGCACTGGCTCGTGATTTTCATCTTTGAACCACACCGAGTAGCTGGGCAGGTTCTGCTCGTTCATCTTGTGGATAAACTGGACTTCTTTGACCTGTTCCAGGTTCAGGTGCAGGTGAGTGCCGTCCTGCACCATGAAGGTGACCACGTCGCCCTTCTCGGTGAAGCGCACATCGTCAAGGGTCATGTAGACTTCGGCGGAACTCGCCGTGTTGGAAACCATCAGCACCACTTCGTTGAATCCAACCCCGTCAGTCCCTTTCTGGCATTCCTCCAACATTTGACGAATCATCATATGCTTCTCCCAATTTTGACGTATGGGTTTCTCTGCGGTACTGGGGCAAATTGTCGAAAATCAGATGGCCCAGGTCGTCGGGGATCCGGTTGAATCGCACCCTACCCCGACGGGATATCGCCGCGTCGCCATCGACGGCGCCGTACAGAAGTTTCTCGCCGCTCCAGCGGCGGGCCACATCGATCCTCGGCCCATAGGTGCACCCGAAGATACAGCGGCACTCGGTCACCTGCACCTCTGCCGCCAGTCCGTTTTCCAGGACAACTAGCCGCAGGCCATCCGCCAGGTTATCGCCGTTGCGCCCATTAACCGAGGCGTCAGCGCACCGACGCGGGTCGGTGCAGACGATGACGTTCAAGCCGTAACGAGGCATTGTACGGTTATCGGGCAGAATAGGGTTGGTCTTGCCGAAACCGGTGGCTGGAGGTTGGCGGGAGGCGACTGGCTACGGCTGTTGTGGTCCGCCAATGATGGGCCACTCGCCTGTGCCGGGGAGGAGTTCCAACACAGTCTAAGCAGTGTCACCAGTCACCTCCGCCAATGAGGAATTCCAATCCCGATGCTTTGAGGCATCAACCTGGGAACAAAAAAACCTGACCCGCGGTCAGGTTGAGTACTGTGACGACTCCTACCCCTATCCGCGAAGGGTATCAAGCGATGCTTTCCGGCAGGTCTCCTGACTTCTGGCTAATGTCGATCATCTCCCGTCTTCCCAGCCCGGAGGCCAGTGACGATTTCCGGTGCGGCAGAGCATGATCTTGCCAGTTACAGTGGCGGGACCGCGCCGGATTCTCACCGGCTTCCCTTTTCAGCCCTCAAAAACGGGGCCACCATCAAGCTATCTTCGATTGTTAAGGTCGCCTTTTATTCTACATCCGGGGACCGAGGCCGTCAATCGTTTTCTTGACCGCGTTTTCTTGACCGCGTTTTCTTGACAGTTCAAGCCGCCACGGGTAACGTAAACCCCAGCCGGGCGCCCCGGCCTGACTGAATCCTGGCAGATCGAACCCGCAGCTCGGCGAAGGCACTGGGAGAGGTCGCCCGGCCGAATTCGTGGCCCAGGCGCGGCTACCGGCGGACCGCTCACCGAGGATGGTTCAGCGGCGGACGATGCCGGTCCCAAAAAATGGAAAGGGAGAACCGAATGCCCACCTACACCTATGATCACATTCACCTACGCAGTAAGGACCCGATGGGAATGGCCAGGTATTTTGAGAAGATGTTTGACGCCAAGATCATCGAAACGATCCAGTCCGATGGGCAGCCCCGCATTGACCTGGACATCAACGGTCTGGCGGTGTTCATCGCCCGGGTAGCGCCGGACGCGGACATGCCGGCCAGTCCCCACGACCCCCATACGGGCCTGGACCACTTCGGTTTTCGGGTTGAAAACGTGGACGAGGCGGTGACCGAGCTCAAAAGTCGGGGAGCGGAGATTGCCGTTGAGCCCTACACCATCCGGCCCAGGGTCAGGATTGCCTTCGTGCGCGCCCCGGACGATGTGCGCATTGAACTGTTGCAGCGGGACTAGGGGATTGTCTCGCTACCGCCGGCGTGACCCGAATAACATTGAGGAGATTCCCAGCACTATCCCAATCAGTCCCAACGCAACCAGAATCCATCCCAAGAGGCCGGTCAGCAAGGAAATCAGCCAGCCAAC
>Ga0214472_10002534_pt1 | contig 19613 bp, 14 predicted proteins | sample RVTome_6_FD_207662 | JGI IMG/M metagenome (GOLD analysis project Ga0214472, IMG submission 207662) | Soil microbial communities from uranium-contaminated site in the Upper Colorado River Basin, Wyoming, United States - RVT140D175 | ecosystem: Environmental > Terrestrial > Soil > Contaminated >...
CTCCGGCCGTGAGCGTCGGCTCGCCCTCGTGCAGCCTCAAGCGCGCTCCGCCACCGCCGGCTCGAGCGGCGCCAGCGCGCCCTCGATCTCGGCGCGGTGCGGCTCGAGCCAGGGCGGCAGGACGAGCGCCTCGCCGAGATGCTCCGGCGCCTCGTCGACGGCGAAGCCGGGGCCGTTGGTGGCGAGCTCGAAGAGCACGCCGCCAGGCTCCTTGAAGTAGACCGAGCGGAACCAGAAGCGGTCGATGACCGGCGTCGGCGAGGTGCCAGCCGATTCGACGCGCGCGCGCGCCTCGGCCTGATGGGCGTCGTCGTCGACCCGCCACGCCAGGTGGTGGATCGCCCCCGTGCCCCACGCGCCGCGCGGCTCGTCGGCCGCCTGCCGCAGGTCGATCCAGCTGCCCGAGCCGCCCTCTCCCGTCGCCCAGCGCTCCCAGCCGCGCTCGCTGCCGAGCCGGCGGAAGCCCATCCCGTCGGCGAGGAAGCGCGTCGTGCGCTCGATGTCTCTTTCGCGCGCACGCGCCCCCTCGAGACCGCGGATCTGCCGCTCGGCTGGCGCCGGGGAAAGCGTCCATGGCTCGAACGGCCGGGCGAGCGCGCTCGCGCTCTCGACGAGCGCGAGCGGCATGCGGTGCGGATCGACGAGCGCGAGCGTACGCTCGCCGAAGCGCTCTTCGGCGGCGGTGATCTCGGCGCCGTAGCGCTCGAGCCGCGCCCGCCACCAGTCGAGGCTGCCGGGGGGAACCGCCAGCGAGACCTCGCTCGCCAGGCCGTGGCCGCGCCGTGCCGGCGCCATGCGCTCCCACGGGAAGAAAGTCAGGTCGGTTCCCGGGTGTCCCGCCGCGTCGGCATAGAAGAGGTGGTAAGTCCCTGGATCGTCCTGGTTGACGCTCTTCTTGACCAGCCGCATGCCGAGCACGCCGGCGTAGAAATCGAGATTCTCCTGCGCCGGCCCCGAAATGGCCGTGACGTGGTGGAGCCCGGGAATCGCTCGCGTCGAGTCCATGACGCCCCCTTCCTCGCGCCTCGATGTAGACGCGACGTCAATTATTGACTAGTCAACCACAATCGGCGCGAGCTGTCAAGGCCACGGGCCGGCGGCGGCGCGCCCTTCCGGCGAGCGCCACGGCGCGGCGGCGAGAAGGATCCGAAAACGAAAAAAGGGAGGCCTCGCGACCTCCCTTCGCTCCTGCTCTCGGACCGCCCCGGCTCCCTTCCCCCTCGGGTGCGGTGCCCGTGGCGACGTGTCGTCGCCGTCGGGTCGATCGGCTCGGCCTAGCGGTCCGCCGGTGGGCCCCCGATTCGCGGACGAGATCCGCGCCTCGGGGGCTGTCGGTGGTCCGGTGGCGTCGTCATCGAGACCTCCGTCGTCGTTCAACTCGCGAACCCCAAGGTACGCTCCGTGCCGGAGGCTGTCAAGAGTCCAGCCGATTGTGCAGCGACGGCACGTCGACGCGGGGTCGGTTATCCTAGGCGGAGCGCTCCGCGCTCCCCACGACCGAGGAGTCTCGACGATGACGACGACCGCCGCGCCGCTCTCGCTCGCTCCGACCGCCGACCCGGCCGTGGGTCTCGGCCGCATGGTCTCCGGCCTCGTCGGCTCCGAGATCCTGCGCATCGCGCGCGAGGTGCGCGAGCTCCAGGCGACGGGCCGCCCGGTGCTCAATCTCACCGTCGGCGACTTCGCGCCCGCACAGTTCCGCATCCCGCGCGAGCTCGAGTCGGCGATCGCCGCCGCGCTCGCCAGCGGCCAGACCAACTACCCGCCGGCCGACGGCGTGCCCGAGTTGCGCGAGGCGATTCGCGGCTTCTACCGGGAGGTCCTGAGCCTCGACTATCCGCTCGAGTCGATTCTCGTCGCCGGCGGCGCGCGGCCGGTGATCTGGGGCGCCTACCAGGCGATCGTCGACCCCGGCGAGACGGTCGTCTATCCGGTCCCGTCGTGGAACAACAACCACTACTGCCATCTCGTCGGCGCCCACGGCGTGGCGGTCGAAACTCGCGCCGAGAACGGCTTCCTGCCCACTGCCGACCAGCTCGCTCCCGACTTGGGCGACGCGGTGCTCCTCGCGCTCAACAGCCCGCTCAACCCCGCTGGTTCGGGCTTTCGCCGCGAGCAGCTCGCCGCCATCGCCCGTCTCGTGGTGGAGGAGAACCGGCGCCGCGGCGCGGGCCGCAAGCCGCTCTACCTCCTCTACGACCAGATCTACTGGCTGCTCGCCGCCGAGAACGCGCCGCACGCCACGCCCGTCGAGCTCGTGCCGGAGGTGGCGCCGTACACGATCTTCGTCGACGGCATCAGCAAGGCGTTCGCGGCCACCGGGCTGCGCGTCGGCTGGGCCGTCGCGCCGCCGCACGTCGCCCTCCGCATACGCGACCTGCTCGGCCACGTCGGCGCCTGGGCGCCGAAGCCGGAGCAGCTCGGCACCACGGCGATCCTCGCCGACCCGGCGGTCGGCCTGCGGCTGGCCGCCGAGGTGCGCGAGCGAATCGACCGGCGCCTCGCGGCGCTCGACGCCGGCCTGCGCGCGCTCGCCGCCGCCGGCCTGCCGGTGCGTCATCTGCCGCCGGCCGGTGCGCTCTACCTCTCGGCGCACTTCGACCTCGTCGCGCGCTTCGGCGACAACCGCGGCATTCGCCAGTTCCTGCTCAACGAGGCCGGCTTCGCCGTCGTGCCGTTCCACGCCTTCGGCACCGGCAACGCGAACGGCTGGTTCCGCCTCTCGGTGGGCGCCATCGGCGTCGACGAGATCGCGCCGGCGATCGCGCGCGTCGAAGCCGCGCTCGGCCGCGCCGACGCCGCCTGAGACGAACCGCGGCCCGCCTCCCGGGCGCGAAAGGCGGCCCAGCAGCAGCCCGCGCCAGCCGCCGCGCCGCTACTTCCGCTTGGCGAAGCCGGAGACGACGACGGTGCCCGAGCGCTGGTCCTTCCTGAGCTTGACGATCTGGTGGCGCTCGGCGTCCTGCAGCAGCTCGGTGAACGTCGAGTAGCCGTAGTAGCCCTCGTTGAACGACGGCTTCTTGCGCTGCATCGTCTGCTTGATGAGCGAGCCCCAGAAGACGTCCTTGTTCTCGCGCTGCAGCGCGACGATGGCGTCGATCAGGAGGGTGAAGACCTCGGCCTTCTTCTTGGTCAGGCCGGTGAGCTCGGGGCCCTTCTCGCGGTCGCGCCAGACGTCCTCGTAGAAGATGAACTCGTCGCAGTTGTCGATCAGCAGGTTCGACGACGAGTTCTTGACGCCGATGCCGATGACGTACTTGTTGTTCTCCTTGAGCTTGGAGACCAGGGGCGAGAAGTCGGAGTCGCCGGAGAGCACGACGAAGGTGTCGAGGTGCTCCTTGGCGTAGCAGAGGTCCATGGCATCGACCACCATCTTGATGTCGGCCGAGTTCTTGCCCGTATAGCGCCGCTGCGGGATGTCGATCAGCTCGATCGCCGACTCGTGGAAGGCGATCTTGAACTCGCTGTAGCGCTCCCAGTCGGCGTAGGCGCGCTTGACGATGATCTTGCCCTTCTCGAGCAGACGCTCGAGGACGAGCTGGATGTCGAAGCGCTTGACCTCGGAATCGCGGACGCCGAGGGCGACGTTCTCGAGGTCGCAGAAAATGGCGATCTTGCGCTCCTCGGGCTCGCTCGAGGGGCGTGGGCCGCTGCTGGCGACCGGCAAGGAGCCGAGAATCTCGCGCGCCAGATTCTCGTAGTCGTCGCCCTCGTCGTCGTCCTCGTCGTCGTCCTCGTCGGGGGCCGGCGCGCGGCGCGCCGTGGCGTCGTCGCTGGCGGCGACGCTGCGGCGGGGGCGACGGCGGCGACGGCGCCTACTGCGCGGGGCCTCCTCGCTCTCCGCCTTGCCGTTTTCCTCGGCGCGCTCGGCGCCGGCCTCGTCGTCGGGCGCCTCGCCGGCGCCGGGCGCCGGTTCGCCGGCGAGGAGGTCGGCGATCGACGCCGGGGCTGGGTCGGCGGTGCCGGGCGCCGGCGGCCGCTGGCGCTCGGCGCCGGCCTCGTCGCTCTCGTCACCGGGCGGGCGCAGCCACCAAGGGCTCACGGGCGCACCGCCGGAAAATCGTTCGGGTTCATCGGTTCGGACTCCTTCAGGGTCCTGCGGGTGGGGCGGACGCGGCGCGAAGGCGCGCCGGCTGAGGAGTCTCGATCCTAGCAGAGAGCCGTCGTGCTGCGCTCGCGTCGGGCGCGGCGCCGCCGCCGCAAGGGGGTCGACGGCGCCGGCCCGGGAACGCCGAGGCACCGCTTACGGCGTGGAGTAATCGACCAACGAGAGCGCGTCGTCGACCACCATTCCGACCCACGGGCAGTAGCGCTTGAGGCTCTTGTCACTCGCCGCGAGACCACTCGACTCGGTCACCTCGACGCAGTCGGTGAACGGATCTTCGAATGCCTCGAGGGAGAGGACCAGGTCGTCCGCGGTGTTGTCGCCGCGGTCGAGCGCCACCCCCGGCGCGACCTCCTGGAAGTAGCGCGAGCCGATGACGAAGTTGCCCGGCATGACGAGCCCGGCCGCCGCGCCCTCGACTCCCGCTTGCCACGCCCCGCCGTGGCCGGAGATCTCGCCCTCCTCGTAGTCGTCGACATCCTCGCCGAAGTAGAAGACGCCGCCGTTGCGGGTGCAGCGCGCGAAATAGTTCCACGACACCTCGACGAGCTCGCCGCCCTCCCATTCCATCTCGCGGACGACGCGCGTGGTGACGCCGTCGACGACCTTGGTGCCGTCGCCGGCGATCCCGTAGCCGGCGCCATCGCAGGCGTCGTCGCACACCGTGATCTCGAGCACGATCTCCTCCCCCTGTTCCTCGCCCTCGAGCCGCAGCCAGTGGCCGGGTACGAGCGGGAAGTACGGGTTGCCGAGGCCGTCGGCGGTGTCGTCGTTCTCGAAGGCGCAGTCGCCGAGCCGGAAGTCGCTGGTGTAGGGGAGCTGCTGGCTCTCGGTCTTCGACTTGCCGGCGTGCGCGCCGCCGGTCACGGCGAGGGCGGCGACGAGCGCGGTCGCCGCGACGGCGAGGGCGCGGCGGCGGGACGGGGGTGAGGATGCGGGCTGCATGGGCTCTCCTTTCGTCGGGATCGCCGGCGGGCGATCCGGGTGGTGGCCGGCGCCGGCGGACCGTGGCGGCGACCACGTCGCGACGCCCTGCCGGCGCGTTGCTGCTACAGTCGCTTGGACGTCGCGGGCTGCCGAATCCCTCGCGCCACTCCACGGAACGCGAGCGGCGAAGGCGCTGGGCGACGACGCACCGCGATGATCGCCCACCGCCGCGCGCGGCCGCTCCGTTCGTTGGGGAGTCTCGCTGCGGCGCTCCTCCTGGCTGTGGCGACGCCGCTCCTCGCCGAGGCGGCTCGCGAGCCGCGCCCCATCCTCGCCGGGCAGCCGCTCACCGAGGCACTGGCCGAGCTCGCCGCGCGCGGACTGCCGCTCGTCTTCTCGAGCCGCGTCGTCCTGCTGGCGATGACGGTCGCCGCGACGCCCGCCGGCGAGACGGCGCGGGCGATCCTCGACGAGCTCCTGGCGCCCTATGGCCTGGTCGCCGTCGCCGGCGCCGGCGGCAGTCTGGTGATCGGCGCGGCGCATGCCGAAGCGATCGAGCCGGCCGCGATCTCGGGCGTCGTCCGTTCGCGGCAGGCCGGCGCGCCGCTCGCCGGCGTCGTCGTTGGCGTCGCCGAGAGCGGCGTCGAGACGGTCACCGCCGCGGACGGTGCTTTTCGCATCGATGGCCTGCGCCCCGGCGTCTACGAGCTCGAGCTGCGCCGTCCCGGCTTCGTCATCGAGACGGTGGCCGGCGTCGTCGCGCTCGCCGGCGAGACCACCGAGCTCGCGCCGTGGCTGACGCCGGCGCCGTTCGCCGGCGACGAGATCGTCGTCCACCCGAGCCGGGCCGCGATCTTGCGCGACGAGCCGGCGTCGGTGGTCAATCTCGGCCGCGAGGAGATCCTCTCGCTGCCGCACCTCGGCAACGACGTGCTGCGCGCGCTCGAGATCCTGCCCGGCGTGGCGTCGAACGACGTCACCGCGCAATTCCACGTGCGCGGCGGCCGGCGCGACGAGGTGCTCGTGCTGCTCGACGGCCAGGAGCTCTACGAGGCGTTTCACCTGCACGACTTCGACAACGCGCTGTCGCTGGTCGCCGCCTCCAACTTGACCGGCGTCCACCTGTCGACCGGCGCTTTCGCCGCCGACTACGGCGACCGCATGGGCGGAGTGCTCGAGCTGTCGACCGCGCCGCCGCCCGAGCCGGGTCGTTACCGATTGGCCGCCAGCCTGCTCGCCGTCGAGCTCGGCGCCTCGCGCCCGCTCGCCGGCGGCGAGGGGGGCTGGCTCGTGCACGGCCGCCACGGCACCGGCGAGCTGGCGCGCGAGATCCTCGATCGCGAGCAGCCCGAATACTGGGACGTCTTCGGCCGCCTCGACCGCCGCTTCGGCGAGCGGCAGTCGGCGCGGCTCAACCTGCTCACCGCCGGCGACCGCTACGATCTCGTCGAGCCCGGCGACGAGGAAGCGAAAACGGTCGACACCGACTACGACGTCGCCTATCTCTGGCTCACCCACCAGGCGATCGTCGGCGAGCGGATCTTCGTCGACTCCGCCCTGTCGTGGAGCCGTGGCGACCGCGATCGCCGCGCCGTCGAGCGCGACGCCGAGAAGGCGATCGACGTCCTCGACCGGCGCGAGAGTCGCGTCGTCTCGCTGCAACAGACGTGGAACGCGCAGCTCGGCTCGGACCACCATCTCAAGCTCGGCGGGCTCGCGCGCCGCTTCACGAGCGACTTCGACTACTTCGCCGCCCGCGAGTTCGACACGCCGCTGGCGCTCGTGCGCACGGCGACGAGCGATCCCGTGACGGCGCTCGACCGCGGCTTCGCGGATGACCACGTCGGTTTCTTCCTCTCCGACCGCTGGCGCATCGGCGCGTCCCTCACCGTCGAGCTCGGCGTGCGCTACGACGAGCATTCGCTCGTCTCCGACTCGGTCACCAGCCCGCGCGCCCACCTCGCCTGGTCCGTCCGGCCCGGTCACCTGTTGCGGCTGGCTTGGGGCCGCTACGCGCAGGGCCAGCGGCCGTACGAGCTCGCCGTCGAGGACGGCGAGCTCGCCTTCCACCGCCGCGAGCGCTCCGAGCACTGGGTGGTCGGCTACGAGAAGAGTTTCGAGCCCCCGGCGCGCGTCGGCCCGACCGCGCTGCGCGTCGAGCTCTATCGCCGCGCGGTCGACGATCCGCGGCCGCGTTACGAGAACCTCTTCGAGCCGTTCGACGCCTTCCCCGAGGGCGAGACCGATCGCTACCGCTTCGCGCCCGAGCGCTCGCGCGCCGAAGGCGTCGAGCTGTTCGTGCGGGCCGAGCTCAGCGAGCGCGTCCAGGGCTGGCTCGATTACGCCTACGCGCGGAGCGAGGACTCGATCGACGGCGCCTGGGTGCCACGGCTCGTCGACCAGCGCCACACGCTCAACTTCGATCTCCACCTCGAGCTCGCTCGCGGCTGGTCGCTCGACCTCGCCGGCCTCTTCCACACCGGCCGCCCGACCACGGCGATCGCTCTCGCCGAGAGCGAGGACGACGAGGGCGAGAGCGAGCTCGTGCCGGTGCTCGGCCCTTTGAACGGCGAGCGGCTCGACGACTACCTCCGCTTCGACCTGCGCCTGGCGCGCGCCTTCGCCGTACGCGGCGGCCGACTGGCGCTCTATCTCGACGCGCAGAACCTGCTCGGACGCGAGAACGACGCCGGCTTCTCGGTCGAGCTCGACGAGGACGAGGAAGCCCTGGTCTTCGACCGCGAGCGCTGGCCGGGCTTCGTCGCCTCGGCCGGCTTCGCCTGGGAGTTCTGAGCCGCGCTTACGGCCGCGCGCCGGCCACCGCGTCGGCGACCAGCGCGCCGCCCTCGATGCGGGTCGAAAAGCCGCTGCTGGCCAAGACCACGGCGAGGGCCTCGTCCGGACTCAGGTGCGCGACCGAGCCGTGCACCACCACCGTCGCCGCCAGCGCCCGGCTCTCTTCGTCGGCGTAGCGCACCACGAAGCCGCTCTCGCGCCCGTACCAGGCGAGAAAGCGTTCGAGCGGCCAGCCCTCGATCGTCGGCGCCGGCGCGGCGGCGAGGACCCACGCCCAATCGGCGCCGTACGGCGCCACGAGGTCGCGCCGGAGCGAGCCGTCGGCGCCGAGCGCGAGCTCGACGCCCGCCTCGGCGGTCGCCGCCCGGCCGTCGTCACGCCAAGCCACCACGCCCTCGCGCACGCGCAGCCGCACGCTCGGGGCCTCGCCCTCTTCGACGCGCACCTCGAATTGGGTGCCGATCTCGCGGAAGCGTCCGCGCGGCGTCTCCACCGTCGGGCTCTCGCCCGCCGTGCGGCCGTCGGAATCGAGATAGACGCCGCCGCGCACGAGCGCGACGCGGTTCGCGGCGACGAGCACGAGCTCGCTGCCCGCGTCGAGGCGCAGCGAACGGCCGTCCGACCAGCGCAGCGCGACGCGGCCGGGCGCCGCCCCGCCCGCCGCCGTGCGCAGCACCGTGCCCGGCGCGAGCGGCGTGCCGAGTGCCGGCCGCCCGGTGCTCCCCGCTGCGCCGAGCACTTGCACGTCGCCCACGACCTGCTCGATCGCGGCGAGCACCGGTCCCGGCGACCTCGCCGGCGCGCCCGTCCGCGACCACAGCACGAGGGCGACCGCGACGACGAGCGCCGCGGCGGCGGCGATCTGCCAGCGCCGCACGACGCGCTCGCGCCGGCGCCAGGCGTAGCGGCGCCGCCACTGCGAGCGCGCCGCCTCCTGCAGGCGCGCGATGTCGAGCTCGGGCGTCGGCGGCGGCGGTCCGGCGGCCATGATCAGGCGCGCCACGTGCTCTTCCTCGTCGCGCTCGGCGTGCGGGCGGTGCAGGGGGTTTCCGTCGATCGGGCTCATGATGCGGTCTCCGCTCCGGCCGGCGCCGCCGCGGCGAAGGCAGCGGCGGGCAGCCCATCCAGATGCATGTAGGCGTCGCGAAACGCCGCGCGGGCGCGGCCGAGCAGCGACTCGGCCGCCTTCTCGGTGACGCCGAGCCGCGCCGCGATCTCGGCGACCGAACCGCCCTCGAGGTACTTCCATTCGAGCGCTCGCGCGTAGCGCTCCGGCAAGGCGTCGAGCGCGGCGTGCACGAGCTCGGCCGACTCGAGGCGCAGCAGGCGATCTTCCGCTTCCGGCGCCTCGGCGATGGCGGCGACGACGGCGCCCGCCGTGGCAGCGGCGTCGAGCTCGACTTCGACCGGCCGGCGGCCGGCGCGCCGGAAGTGACTGGCGATCTCGTTCTTCAAGCAGGCGCAGAGCCAGGTGAACAGGGGCGAGTCGCCGCGGAAGCCGTCGAGCCGGTCGATCGCCTTGGCGAGCGCGGTCTGCACGAGGTCCGGGACCAGGTCGAGCTCGCGGGTCAGCCGCGTCGCGGCGAAGCGGTAGAGACCGGGGACGTAGGTCGTCGCGAAATGATCGAAGGCCTCTTCGTCTCCGGCGCACATCCGGCGCACCAGGCGCCGCTCGTCGCTGCTCCCGCTCGCCATCGCGCTCCCGTCCCGCTCTCCGGCCGGCCCTCGACCATCGCATCACAGTGGCGGCCCGTCGCGCCAACCCTTCCGCTCCGGGCACGACTCGGCGGGCAGCGGCCGGCCCGCGAGCGTTGGACGCTCGCCCGGCGGCGATCCCTCGCCCGGCTTGCCTCGCCGGGGACCGCGTCATACCATCCCGCGAGCCCCCGACACGCCGCTCCGATCGACGCCTTCCCGAGGAGGAGAGCCGATGTCCGCAGCGCCGCAGAAGAAGTTCGAGCCGTTCATCCCGGCCTCGACGATCGTTCCCGAGTTCACTGCCCGGGCGATCGTCCTGGGAGCGTTCTTCGGCATCGTCTTCGGCGCCTCGACCGTCTACCTGGCACTGACGGCCGGCCTGACCGTGACCGCTTCGATTCCGATCGCGGTGCTCGCCATCGCCGTGCTCCGCCGCTTCGGCTCGACCATCCTCGAGAACAACATCGTGCAGACGATCGGCTCGGCCGGCGAGTCGATCGCCGCCGGCGTCGTCTTCACCATCCCGGCGCTCATCTTCCTCGAGGGAGGCGAGCAGTTCTTCACCTACTGGAACATCTTCTGGCTGGCCGGCATCGGCGGCACGCTCGGCGTGCTCTTCATGGTGCCGCTCCGGCGCGCGCTGATCGTGCAGGAGCACGGCGTGCTGCCGTACCCGGAGGGCACCGCGGCGGCCGACGTCCTGATCGCCGGCGAGCGGGGCGGCAATCTGGCGAAGAAGGTCTTCGCCGGCCTCGGCATCGCCGCCCTCTACCGCATGCCGATGTCGATCCTCGGCCTGTGGAAGGAGACGCCGACGTGGAGCTCGGCGCGCGACTCGGCCTTTCCGCGCGCCACCGTCAACTGCGACGTGACGCCCGAGTACCTCGGCGTCGGCTACATCATCGGCCCGCGCATCGCCGGCGTGCTGGTCGCCGGCGGCGTCCTCTCGCAGCTCGTCCTGGTGCCGCTCATCGCCATCTTCGGCGACGCGCTGCCGACCGTGCTCAAGCCGGGCAACCAGCTCATCTCCGAGATGAGCGCTGGCCAGATCCGCGTCGGCTATGTGCGCTTCATCGGCGCCGGGGCGGTGGCGGCGGCCGGCCTCATCACGCTGATCAAGACCCTGCCGACGATCGTCGCCGCCTTCCGCGAGAGCTTCAAGAGCCTGAAAGACCTGAAGTCCGGTGTGCTGCCGACCCGCACCGAGCGCGACCTTTCGATCAAGTACGTGGTTTTCGGTTCGCTCGCCCTGGTGGCGATCATCGCGCTCCTGCCGCAGCTGCCGGGGTCGGGTTTCCTGCCCAAGCTCCTCATGGGCCTGATGGTGGTCGTCTTCGGCTTCTTCTTCGTCACTGTCTCCTCGCGCATCGTCGGCATCATCGGCTCGTCGTCGAATCCGATCTCGGGCATGACGATCGCCACTCTGATGGCGACCTGCCTGATCTTCGTCGGCCTCGGCTGGACCGGCGCCGTCTACCAGTCGTTGGCGCTCTGCGTCGGCGCCCTGGTCTGCATCGCGGCGGCGAACGCCGGCAACACCTCGCAGGATCTGAAGACCGGCTACCTCGTCGGCGCGACGCCGATCTGGCAGCAGGTCGGCCTCATCATCGGCGTCCTCGCCTCGGTCTTCGCGGTCGGCTTTACCATGGACATCATCGACGGCTCGCAGCGGCTGGCGGGCGTCCAGCACGCCATCGGCTCCGACGACTACCCGGCGCCACAGGCGATCCTGATGGCCACCATCATCAAGGGCCTGCTTGCCCAGGATTTGCCCTGGGGCCTCATCTTCGCCGGCATGGCGATCGCGGTGGTGATCGAGCTGTGCGGCGTCAAGTCGCTGTCGTTCGCGGTCGGCCTCTACCTGCCGCTGTCGACGACGCTGCCGATCGCCATCGGCGGCGGCATTCGCGGCATCCTCGAGCGCAAGAAGGAGGGCGAGGAGTCGGAGCTCTCCTCCGGCATGCTCTACGCCACCGGCCTCGTCGCCGGCGGCGCGCTGACCGGCGTCCTCATCGCCGCGCTGCAGGGCATTCCAAAGGCGACCGCCACCGGGCACGTGAGCGTCGCGAACTGGATTCTCGACGCCGTCGGCATCCGCGGCTGGGAGCACCTCGGCGCCACCGCCGACTTCATCAGCATCGTCGCTTTCTCCGCACTGTGCTGGACGCTGGTGCGCGCCGCCAGGCAGAAGCTCGACGTCTGAGACGCCTAGGAAAGACACCGCCGGCTCGGCAGTGACCGCGGCTCTGCCGCCGCCGTCGGTACGCCGCGCCCGTTCGTCCTCCGCCGCGCTCGGCTAGGCTTCGCCGCATGCTCCGTCCCGTTTCGGCCGAAGAGGCCGTCTCCTACGTCCACTCCGGCGACCGTGTCTTCGTGCACGCCGCGGCGCTCGCCGCGCTCTCGCTCGTGGCGCTCGTCCGCTTCCACGGCGCGCTGCTCTCGCCGCGGCCGCTCGCCGACGAGCTCGTCTACCTCGAGGCGTTCCGCGCTTACGCCGCGGGCGACTCTCTCTATCGGCCGTCGCCCGACGGACGCGGCTACTACTATCCGCCCACCTTTGCGCGCCTCGGCGCCGCGGCGCTCGCCGCCGCCGGACCGGATCGCCTGCTCGCGGCGCTGCGCTTCGCCAACCTGATCGGTCTCGTCGCGGCGCTGTGGATCGCCCTGCGGCTGACCACCCTCGCAGTCCCTGCCGCATTCGCGACCGGCGTCATTTACCTCGTGCTCGCGCCCCCGGCGCTCGCCCACGGCTTCACCAGCGGCAATCTCTCCTTCGCCGTCGTCGGCTCGATTCTCGTCGCGCTCTTCGCCTGGCCGCGACAGCCCGTCGGTGGCGGCGCGCTGCTCGGCGCCAGCGCGCTCGTCAAGCCGATCGCCCCCGTCGGGCTCGCCGTGCTCGCCCTTCACCGACCGGCCGGCGGCGGGCGGCGTCACCTGGTCGCCGGCGGGCTCGGCCTCGCCCTCTTCGCCGCGGCGATGCTGACGACGGCGCATCTCGGGGAGTACCTGGAGGCGGGCCGAGCGCTCGGGGACTGGCCGCTGCGCCGCTCGCTCTCCCTCTATCGCTGGCTGCGGATCGCCGGCCTGCCGGTGACGCCCCTCGTCGTCGCCGCCGCCGTCGGTGCGGCGACCGTGCTCTGGGCGCGGCGCGCGCCGCGGTCGCCGCGGATGTTGGCGATCGCGGCGATCGCCGGCATGACCCTGGCGGCGCCGGCGCTGTGGAGCCACTCGCTCGTGCTGACCTTGCCGCTGCAGGCGATGGCGATCGACCTCGCCGTGCGGCGCCGGTCCCTCGCGCCCGGTCGGTCGATCCGCCGCTCCGAGACGGCCCTCGTCGTGCTCGCCGCGCTCGCGCTCCAGTTCGCCGACGGCATCGCCGGCGGCCTCGAGACGAGCCCGGCGACGGCGCAGCTCGCCGGCCTCGGCGTTCCCGTTTTCGCACCGCTCGCGCTCGCGCTCGCTCTGTTCCGGCACGAGCGGACGGCCGCTGCCGATCTCGGCCGCGCGCCCGAAGCCGCGTAGGATCGCCGCCATGTCCGCGCCCGTCGCTCTGCTCGTCACCGGCGCTTCGGGGATGCTCCTGCCGCGGAGCTTCCTCGGCGTCCTCGCGCGCCACGCCGCCGTCGAGCGCATCCACCTCGTCGTCTCGAAGGGCGCCAGTCAGGTGCTCGCGCACGAGCTCGGACGGGACCGCACCGGCGCCGAGGCCCTCCTCGAGGCCGCCGGCCTCGATGCCACCGGCCGCGCCAAGGTCGCGATCCACCGCGACAACGAGCTCGACGCGCCGCTCGCATCGGGCTCGCACCGGCTCGCCGGCACCGTCGTCCTGCCGGCGAGCGCCGGCACCGTCGGCGCCCTCGCCACCGGCCTCTCCGACACCCTCGTCCATCGCGCCGGCGCCGTGGCGCTCAAGGAGCGCTGGCCGCTCGTCCTCGGCTTCCGCGAGACGCCGCTCGCGCTCGTCCACCTCGAGAATCTGCGCGCCCTCACCTACGCCGGCGCGATCGTCGCGCCGCCGATCCCCGCCTTCTACGTCGGCGGCGAATCAATGGAGCGCTTCCTCGAGGCCTACGCGCAGCGCCTGCTCGACCTGCTCGGCCTCGGGCCCGAGGGCCCGGGCTGGCGCTGGCGGGCCTGAGGCCGCCGCCACCGGCGGAGCTCCCGGCGCCGGCTAGCCGTGCGCCGGGAGCGCTCTGCGCAGCGCCTTCGGCAGCGCCGCCGGGCGCAGCTCCTCGGCCGACCAGCGCCAGGCGCGATAGATCGTCTTGCGCTTCGGCGCTTCGCCCGCCTTCGCCGGCGCGAAGATCGGATTCCAGAACTCCCAGACGATCTCGCCGCCGCGGGTGAGCTCGAACAGCCGTCCGGAGTCGCTCTCGGTCACCAACAGGTTGCCGTTCGCGAGCGGCTGCGCCATGCCGCCGCGGCGCGTGTAGAACGACTCCGGCGGATCCGCCACGTACTTCCAGACGATGCGTCCGGAGCGCGGCTCGACCTCGACGAGGCGCGAGGAGCCGCGGCGCCAGCCGTTGTCGAAGACGAGCAGGTTGCCGTTCGCGAGAGCCCGCGGCGCGTGCGGGCGGTCGAGGAGCTTGCGACCCTTTCCCCACTGCCAGCGCACGCCGACGGGGTCGAGCCCGATCACGAGCACCAGATTCAGCGTGCGCAGGCTGACGAGGAGGTCGCCGCGGCGAGCGACGGCGAGATCGCGCGTCAGCACCTCGACCGAGTTGAGGTGGAAGACGTCCCAAGGATGGTCGACCGCGAGCTCGCCCTCGAGCTCGGCGCCCGAGGCGGCGGAGCCGTCCGCGGCCGCCGCCGCGAGCTCGAGCATCCGTCGCGGGATCGCCGCCGCTCCGAGCAGATCGAGGATCGAGATCGTCCCGAGCGTGGCGCCGGCGGAGGAGAGCTCGACGACGAGATCGTCGGAGATCGTGATCTCGCGGCCGGCGAAGTCGACGGCGCGGAGCTCGTGCGCCATGGCGAAGACGCGGCCGTCCGGCGCCTGGTCGAATCCGTGGTGGTACTGGCGCGGCTCCGCCTGCCAGAGAATCTCGCCGGCCCAGGTGGTCTTCGCCACGTAGCCGCGGCCGGAGACGAGGAGCTGGCCGTCCCGCGTCGGCTCCATCCACAGCAGGCTGTTGCCCGGCTCGGGCCGCGTCGAGTAGCGGGCCAGCTCCCGGCCCTCGCGATCGAAGAAGTAGCCCGCGGGCGGGCCGTGTCGGCCGCCGAAGGCCGTGATCCCCGGCTGCGTGCGCTCGCGGTCGAGCACGACGACGCCGCGGCTCTCCGCCCGCCGCTCCTCGGCGACGGAGCCGAGATAGGCGAGCGCCGAGAGCTGCGCGATGCGCTCGCTCTCAGCGTCGGCTTCGCTCTTCTCGACCGGCGGCGCGTCGCGGCAGGCGCACAGCGCGATCGCGAGGAGCACGGGAGGCAGCGCGGCGAGACCCCGCGCCGCGGCGACGCGAGCGCAGCTGAGCACCGACGCGTGCATTCGAGGCGAGATCGTATACCTCCGGCGCGACCCCGCCGGGAACTTCTAGACGCGCAGCGCGTGCATCGGCTCGACCGCGAGGGCGCGGCGGCCGGGCAGCAGGCAGGCGACGAAGGAGGTCGCGAGCAGCGTCGCCGCCGAAGCGACGAGGCAGACGAGGTCGGCGGGCGAGACGCCGTAGAGCAGCCCGGTCATCAGGCGCGCGACCGCGAGCGCCGCGACGAGCCCGAGCGCGAGACCGACGACGGTGGTGCGCAGCCCTTCGCCGACGATCTCGCCGAGGACGCGGCGCGGGTCGGCGCCGAGCGCCATGCGCACGCCGATCTCGCGCGTTCGCTGCGCGACCGAGTACGCCAGCACGCCGCCCAGGCCCGTGGCGCTGATGAAGAGGGCGACGCCGGCGAACAGGGCGAGCAGCCGGGTGACGAGCGCGGTGGGCGCGAGCGCGGCGGAGCGCACTTGCTCGAGCGTCTCGACACCGGAGATGGCAGCCTGCGCATCCGCCACCAGCACCCGGCGGCGCAGCTCCCGCTCGAGCAGGAGCGGCTCGCCGAGCGTGCGCACGAAGATCGACGACGAGAAGCCGGGGAACTCGGTGAACGGCAGGTAAGTCGTCGGCTCGGCTTCCTCTCGCAGGTCGCTCTGGCGCACGTCGCCGACGATGCCGATGATGGTTCGCCAGCTCCTGCCGCCGTTGCCCGAGATCCGCTCGCCGAGCGGATCCTCGTTCGGGAAGTAGCGGCGAGCGAATTCCCGGTTGACCAGCGTCACGCGTGGCTCCTCGCCCCGCTCGTCGCCGCGAAAGCCGTCGCCGCGGAGCAACGGCACGCCGACCGCCTCGAAGTACGCGCGGCTGGCGCCGATCTGGGTCGCCACCATCGGCGCCCGCTCCTCGCTCGTGCGACCCTCGATCTCGAATTGCCCGCTGTTGGCGAAGCCCGCGTTGAGGGGAAACGTCCACGCGTTCCCCACTTCGACGACGCCGGGCACGGCGCGCAGCTCCGTGGCGAGACGATCGTGGAAAGCCGCCACGCGCTCGCGATCGAGGCGGTGCGCGTCGAGGGTGTAGGTCGACCAGTTGAGATGGATCTGCGCCGTCAAGACGTTCTCGCTCTCGAAGCCGGCGTCGACGCCGTTCAACCGCCACAGGCTGCGCAGCGCGAGCGAAGCGACGACCAGGAGCACGAACGACAGCGCGAGCTGGCCGACGACGAGCGACTGGCGCAGTCTGCGTCGGTGCCGGGTGCCGGTCGACCGCGCCCCCTCCGCCATCAGCGCCCGCGCCGGCGCGTCGGTGCCCGGCAGCCCGGGCAGCGAGCCGAAGACGAGCCCGGTGACGGCGGCGACGACGAACGTGAAGGCGAAGACCGTGGCGTCGATCGCGATCTCCTCGGCCCGCACGCTGAAGCGCGCCGCGAAGCTCACCAGCAGCCCCCGCGCGGCCCACGCCAGGAGCAGGCCGAGGACACCGCCGAGAAACGCCAGCAGTGTGCTCTCCGTCACCAGCTGGCGCAAGAGCCGTCGCCGTCCGCCGCCGAGCGCGGTGCGCAGTGCCAGCTCGTGGCCGCGGTCGGAGAGGCGCGCCAGCGCCAGGTTGGCGACGTTGGCGCAGGCGACGAGCAGGATCAGCCCGACCGTGGCGAGCAGCAGCAGGAAGGTCCGGCGCGCGCCGCGCGTCATCTCGTCGCCCACCGGCGAGAGCTCGATGCCGATGGTCTCGGTCTGCGGATACGCCGCCGCGAACTCCGCTCGCAGCCTCGCCAGCAGACCGTTCGCCTCGCTCGTCGCCTGCGCGAGCGTCGCGCCCGGCGCCAGCTTGGCGAAGGCCGTCACCGCCCGCGCCTCGCGGCGCGCGAGCGAGTCCGGGTCGCTGCGGAACGGACAGGCGGACGCCGGCATGTAGACGTCGTTGGCGTCGGGATAAGAGGGCAGCGGCGGCAGCACGCCGACCACCGTGTGCGGGCGGTCGTTCATCTGGAAGTGGCGGCCGACGACCGTCGGGTCGCCGCCGTAGGCCGCGCGCCAGAAGCGGTGCGAGAGCACCAGCACGGCCTCGGCGCCGAGCTCGTCCTCGTCAGGGAGGAAGGTGCGTCCGAGCAGCGGCTCGACCCCGAGCATGTCGAAGTAGTTCGCCGACACCACGCCGGTCTGCACGCGCAGCGGCTCGTCGCCGCCGAGCAGCGTGAAGTTCATCGAGTGGTACTCGACCACCGCCTCGACCCGCTCGAGCTGCCGGCGGTAGTCGTCGAGCTCGAGCACGGAGAAGCCGAGGTCGGTCGCGCCGAGCTGCGGCGCCGACTGGCGGAGCGCCACCAGACGCTCGCCGCCGTCGTACGGAAGCGGCCGCAGCAGCACGCCGCGCACGACCGAGAACACCGCCGTGTTGGCGCCGATGCCGAGACCGAGCGTCGAGACCACGGCGAGCGCGTAGCCGGGGCTGCGGCGCAGGCTGCGCAGGCCGAGCCGCAGGTCGCCGCGCAGCTCGTCGACGAGGCGCACCCCCCAAGACTCGCGGCACTCCTCGGCGACGACATCGGGACTGCCGAACTCGAGTCGCGCCGCGCGCCGCGCCGCCTGCGGAGCGAGGCCGCGCTCGATCTGTCGCGCGACCGCCTGCTCGAGGTGCCGAGCGAGCTCCTCGCGCATCTCCTCTTCCAGGCGGCGGCGCCCGACGAGCGCGCGCCAGCGGAACCTCAGGCGGTGGAAGATCGTCATGGCGTCTTCCGCCTCACGTGGCGGCGAGCACGCGAGCGACCGCCGCGGAGAGGCGCTCCCAGTTCTCCGTCTCGTTCGCCAGCCGCTTCCTGCCGGCGCGGGTCAGGCGGTAGTACTTGGCACGGCGGTTGTTCTCCGAACTGCCCCACTCGGCCTCGATCAGGCCCTGCTCCTCGAGCCGGTAGAGCGCGGGATAGAGCGAGCCCTGCGTGACCACCAACACCGCGTCGGAGAGCTGCTCGATGCGCTGCGAGATGGCCCAACCGTGGCGCGGTCCGCTCTGCAGCGTGCGCAGGACGAGCAGGTCGAGCGTGCCCGGCAGGAGATCGCTGCGGCTGTCGATCATCGTCCCCCCTAGTCTGTCGACAAGAGACTTCGCCATCTCCTGTCGATTGTCAAGGGGAAAGACGTTCGACGGTCGATTTTGTTTCGGGGACGCCGCCCCGCTGCCGCCCGGCGCGGGCTACGATGCCGCCCGATGGTCTCCGACGTCATCGTCGTCGGCCTCGGCGCCATGGGGAGTGCCGCGGCGGCCCATCTCGCCGCACGCGGGCAGCGGGTGCTCGCCCTCGAGCGCTTCGAGCTCGGCCACGAGCGCGGCTCCTCGCACGGGCTGACGCGCATCATCCGGCTCGCCTACTTCGAGCATCCGAGCTACGTGCCGCTCGTGCGGCGGGCCTTCGAGCTCTGGCGCGAGCTCGAGTCGGCAGCCGGCGAGCGGCTGCTGCACGTGACCGGCGCGCTCGACGTCGGGCCCGAGGGGAGCGAGGTCTTCGCGGGTTCGCTCGCCGCCTGTCGCCAGCACGCCCTGTCGCACGAGGTGCTCGACGCGGCCGCGCTCGCCCGGCGCGTGCCGGCGTGGCGACCGGCGCCGGACGCCCGCGCCATCCTCCAGCCCGACGGCGGCTTCCTCGCCGCCGAGCGCGCGGTCGCGGCGCACGCCGCGCGCGCCGCGGCCGCCGGCGCCGAGCTGCGCTGCGGCGAGCGCGTGCGCGAGTGGGCGGCGACGAGCCACGGCGTGCGCGTCGTCACCGAGCGCGCGGCCTACGAGGCGGAGCAGCTCGTGCTCGCCGCCGGCGCCTGGCTGCCGGCGCTCGTGCCGTCGCTCGCCCCGCTGCTCGTCCCCGAGCGGCAGGTGCTCGGCTGGTTCGCCGTCGCCGACCGCGCGCCGTTCGCGCCCGAGCGCTTCCCCGTCTTCGTGCTCGACGCCGAGGAGGGGCGCTTCTACGGCTTCCCCGAGCACGCCGCGCCCGGCCTCAAGATCGGCAAGTACCACCACCTCGGCGAGCGCGTCGATCCCGAGACGATGGAGCGCGTCTGCCGCGACGACGACGAACGGGCGCTGCGCGGCGCCGTGGCGCGCTACTTCCCGGCCGCCGACGGCGCGCTCCTCGACGCCAAACCGTGCCTGTTCACGAACACGCCCGACGAGCACTTCGTGATCGATCGCCATCCCGATGCGCCGCAGGTGCTCCTCATCTCGCCCTGTTCCGGGCACGGCTTCAAGTTCGCGCCGGTGGTCGGCGAGATCGTCGCCGATCTCGTCGAACGCGGCGAGACGGCGCACGATATCGCGCGCTTTCGGCTGGCGCGATTCGCCGCGGGGGCGCCGAGCGCCTGAGGCGCGGCCGCGGTCCGGGGGCCGGCCGCGTCAGCCGGAGTGGAGCAGCGTGGCGAGCGTCTCGACCCCGTCGACCAGGCGCGGCCCGGGGCGGCTCCAGCAGCCGTTGGCGTCGACGGCGGCGACGCGGCGCGCGCGCACGGCGCGCAGCGACGTCCACTCCTCGCGAGCGGCGAGCTTGGCGATCTCGGCGCGCGCGCCGGCGGCGTCGAAGCCGCACGGCATGGCGACGATCCAATCGGGATCGGCGGCGGCGAGCT